>Ga0114959_10001442_pt1 | contig 20778 bp, 25 predicted proteins | sample C_130625_EF_Meta_FD_87317 | JGI IMG/M metagenome (GOLD analysis project Ga0114959, IMG submission 87317) | Freshwater microbial communities from Lake Croche, Canada to study carbon cycling - C_130625_EF_MetaG | ecosystem: Environmental > Aquatic > Freshwater > Lake | place: Lake Croche, Canada... | reverse complement strand
GCACGGGCGCCGGTTCGGGATCGTCGCCGGGTACGGCGGCCACGGTATCGGTCAGAGCATGCACATGGATCCGTTCCTGCCCAATGAGGGCGAGCCCGGCCGCGGTCCGCTGCTGGTGGCCGGTTCGGTGCTGGCCATTGAGCCGATGCTGACGCTGGGCACCACCCGCACCCGCATCCTCGACGACGAGTGGACTGTGGTCACTACCGACGGCTCGCGGGCCGCCCACTGGGAACACACGGTCGCGGTGACCGAGTCCGGCCCGCGGATCCTCACGGCGTAGGCCATGTCCACCGAGTCCGCGTCGCCGGACAAACGCGACCCCATCGCTTCGGCGCGGGCTAACTGGCAGCGAGCCGGCTGGGGCGATGTCGCCGACGGGATGGTCGCGGTCACCTCGGTGATGCGGGCTCACCAGATCCTGCTGGCGCGGGTGGAGAACGCGCTGCGACCGTACGATCTGAGTTTCTCGCGCTATGAACTACTCCGACTGCTGGCCTTCAGTCGTACCGGGACGCTGCCCATCACCAAGGCGTCCGACCGGTTGCAGGTCCACGTCACCAGCGTCACCCATGCCATCCGACGGCTGGAGGCCGACGGCCTGGTTCAGCGGTTTCCACACCCCACCGATGGTCGCACCACACTTGTGCAGATCACCGATCTGGGCCGCTCAACCGTTGAGGATGCCACCGTCACCCTCAACGAGCAGGTCTTCGCCGATATCGGAATGTCCGAGACGCACGCTCGTGCCCTGGTGGCGTCGATTGAGACGCTGCGCCACCATGCGGGCGATTTCTGAGACGTCAGTGAGACCGCAGGGTCTCGATCACGGCACTGAAATCCAGGTCCGCGTGTTCGGCGGCAAACCGCGAATAGATCTGCGCGGCATGGCTTCCCAGCGGGGCGGACGCACCCGTGGCGGCTACCGCGGACATCGCGAGCCCGAGATCCTTGTTCATCAGCGCCGTGGCGAAGCCGGGTTTGAACTCAGTGTTGGCCGGCGAGGTCGGGACCGGGCCGGGCACCGGGCAGTTGGTGTGAACAGCCCAGCAGTTACCGGTCGCACCCGTGATGACGTCGAACAGCGACTGCGCGGACAAGCCCAGCTTGTCGGCGAGCACGAATGCCTCGCCGACCGCGATCTGCTGAACCGCCAGCAGCATGTTGTTGCACAGTTTCGCGGCCTGGCCAGCCCCGGAATCGCCACAGTGAATGATCTTGCCCGCCATGGGTTCGAGTACCGGCCGGGCGGTTTCCAGAGCATCTGAACCACCGCCCACCATGAACGCCAGCGTGCCGGCGACGGCACCTTTGACCCCACCGGAAACCGGAGCGTCGATCTGGTCGAAACCGCGGTCGATGGCGTAGGAGTGCACACTGCGCGCGTCATCCACGGCGATCGTCGACGAGTCGATGAACAACGCGCCCCCGGTGGCGGCCGACATGACGTCGGCGTAGCACTCGCGAACCAGGGTGCCGTTCGGCAGCATGGTGATCACGACGTCGGCGCCGTCCACCGCCGCCGGGCCGCTGTCGAAAACGGCCACACCCGTGTCGGTGGCTGTATCGCGGGCACTGGGAACCGGGTCGAATCCCCTTACGTGATAGCCGGCATTGACCAGGTTGGCTGCCATCGGCCCACCCATATTGCCCAGGCCCAGGAAAGCGATCGTGGTCATCGTGAGTCCGTCTCCTTCGGTTCCGTCATGCCGAGGCGCGGGTCCGAACGGATTCGGCCCGACCTATCACCACGCGCATGATTTCGTTGGTGCCCTCTAGGATTCGGTGCACCCGCAGGTCCCGGACGATCTTCTCGAGGCCGTACTCGCGCAGATACCCATACCCGCCGAGCAGTTGCAGCGCGTCGTCGGCGACCTCGTAGCAGGAATCGGTGACGTAGCGTTTGGCCATCGCGCACAGCACGACTTTGTCGGCCTCATCGTTGTCCAGAGCACTGGCTGCACGCCACAGCAGCAGCCGCGAGGTTTCCAGCGCTGTCGCCATATCGGCCAATGTGAAACGGATTGTCGGCTCGTCGATCAGCGCGCCGCCGAATGCCTGTCGGTCGACCAGATAGCGCGCGGCCTTGTCGTAGGCGGACTGGGCGCCACCGAGTGAGCACGCCGCGATGTTGAGCCGTCCGCCGTTGAGGCCGCTCATCGCGATTCCGAATCCGGTGCCCTCACCCTCGGGACCGCCGAGCAACGCATCCGCGGGAACTCGCACACCTTCGAGGATCACCTGTGCAGTGGGTTGGGCGTGCCAGCCCATCTTGTCCTCGTTGGTGCCGAAACTCAGCCCGGCAGTGCCCTTTTCGACGATGAAAGCCGAGATCCCACGCGGGCCGTCCGCGCCGGTGCGTGCCATGACTAGGTAGACGTCCGAGACTCCGGCGCCGGAGATGAACTGCTTGACGCCGTCGAGCACGTAATGGTCTCCGTCCCGAACTGCTCGGGTGCGCAGTGCCGCTGCATCCGATCCCGCACCCGGTTCGGTCAGGCAGTAGCTGGCGATCAGCTCCATGGATGCCAGACGTGGAATCAACGACTTGCGTTGTTCGGGCGTGCCATAGGTGTCGATCATCCAGGCGCACATGTTGTGGATCGAGATGAAGGCCGCGACCACCGGGTCGGCGACGGCCAGTTGTTCGAAGATCCGGACGGCATCCAGCCGGCGGAGTCCACTGCCGCCGACGTCTTCGCCGCAGTAGATCGCACCCATGCCCAATTCCGCGGCCTCGCGCATCTCCTCGACTGGGAAGTGCTTGGCCTTGTCCCACTCCAGGGCATGCGGCGCGAGCCGTTTGGCGGCAAAGGCGGCCGCCGTCTCGGCGATCACCCGTTCATCGTCGTCGAGCGCGGTGAAATTCATCGTCACCGCCTATTTCATGGTCGGGATGACGAACTCGGCGCCATCCTTGATGCCCGACGGCCAGCGCTCGGTGATCGTCTTGGTCTTGGTGTAGAACAGGATTGAGTGCGGACCGTGCTGGTTGAGGTCGCCGAATCCGGAGCGCTTCCAGCCGCCGAAGGTGTGGTAGGACACCGGAACCGGTATGGGCACATTCACGCCGACCATGCCGACCTGAACCCGGGAGACGAAGTCACGTGCGGTGTCGCCGTCACGGGTGAAGATCGCCACTCCGTTGCCGTACTCGTGGTCGGATGGCAGGGCCAATGCCTCCTCGTAGTTCTTCGCGCGGACGATGCACAGCACGGGCCCGAAAATCTCGTCGGTGTAGATCGTCATATCCGTGGTGACATGGTCGAACAGGGTGGGGCCGATGAAGAAGCCGCCCTCGAGGCTGGCGTCACCGAACGTCAACTCGTCACTGGTCTTATCGCGGCCATCGACCACGATCTCGGCTCCGGCCTCCACGCCCGCGTCGATGTAGCTGCGAACTCGCTGGAGCGCGGCCTCGGTGACAAGCGGGCCGTAGTCCGCTTTCGGATCCAGGCTGTGGCCGACGCGTAAGCTAGTGACCCGCTCAACAAGCCTGGCGCGCAACCGATTTGCGGTTTCCTCACCGACCGGAACCGCAACGCTGATCGCCATGCACCGCTCGCCTGCGCTGCCGTATCCGGCTCCGATCAGAGCATCGACGGCCTGATCGAGATCGGCGTCGGGCATGATGACCATGTGGTTCTTGGCGCCACCGAAGCACTGCGAGCGCTTGCCGGTCGCGGCCGCACCCGAATAGATGTACTGCGCGATATCGGAACTGCCGACGAAGCCGACGGCCTTGATATCCGGGTGCGCCAGGATGGCGTCAACCGCCTCCTTGTCGCCCTGGACGACTTGGAAGACACCCGGCGGCAGCCCCGCTTCGAGAAACAGTTCGGCCAGTCGTACCGGCACCGAGGGGTCGCGCTCGGACGGTTTGAGGATGAACGCGTTGCCGCAGGCCAACGCCGGGCCGGCTTTCCATAGCGGGATCATCGCCGGGAAGTTGAACGGCGTGATTCCGGCGACGACACCGAGTGGCTGGCGGATCGAATACACGTCGATGCCGGTGCCCGCACCCTCGGTGTACTCGCCCTTGAGCAGGTGGGGGATACCGATGGCGAACTCGATGACCTCGATGCCACGCTGGATATCGCCGAGTGAGTCCGGCACGGTCTTGCCGTGCTCGATGGATAACAGCTGTGCGAGTTCGTCGGAGTTTGCGTTGACCAACTCGATGAACTTCATCATCACCCGTGCGCGGCGCTGGGGGTTGAATGCGGCCCATTCTTTTTGCGCCTCGACCGCGGAGGCGACGGCGGTGCCGACATCGGCCGCCGAGGCCAGCAACACCTGCGCCTGAACCGTGCCGGTGCTGGGGTTGAAGACGTCTGCGGATCGGGTGCTGGCCAGGTTGCTGCGTCGTCCGTCGATGAAATGTTGGATCGTGGTGCTCATGGGCTGCCTTCCGGCCGGGGTGATCGCGATACTTGCATATCCTAGTAAATATCCGGCTGGGTGCGCAACCCCGCGATGAAGGCCTGGGTCTGCGCCCAGTCGGGCAGCAGACCGGCGTCGCGCACCTCGGCGAGGGTGGGCGCGTTGGCATCGCGGTCGGACAGCAGAAGTTGCTCGTGCGGCAGCGGCCAGTCGATACCGATCTCCGGGTCATGTGCCGATATGGCGTATTCGCGCTGTGGCGCGTAAGGCGTGGAGCACAGGTACATGACGGTCGAATCATCCTGCAGCGCAACGAATCCGTGCGCCAAACCCTCGGAGATATAGGTCGATCGCCGGGCGGCGTCGTCCAGCAGGACCGAGTCCCAATGGCCATAGGTGGGCGATCCGGTCCGGATGTCGACCGTCACATCGAACACCGAACCCTTAAGGCAGGTCACATACTTGGCCTGGCTCGGCGGAACCTGCGCGAAGTGCAGACCGCGAAGCACCCCGGCTGCCGATACAGAGCAGTTCGCCTGCCGCAGGTCGAAGCTGTGCCCGGTCATATCGGCGAACCCGCTCTCGGTGAACCATTCGAAGACCAATCCGCGACTGTCGCCGTGCAACTGCGGGGTGATCTCCCACGCACCCGGCACCGAAAGTTCGCGAAAACTCATCGCGCTTCACCCGACGCCCGGTAGCGGGCCTCGGTCACGCCCTTCAGTGGTCCCCACCACCACTCGTTGTTCCGGTACCACTCGATGGTGGCAGCCAGCCCCTCGGCGAAGTCGGTATGCCGGGGCGCCCAGCCGAGTTCCTCGCGAAGCTGGCTCGAGTCGATCGCGTATCGCAGATCGTGGCCCACGCGGTCGGGCACGTGGTCGAAGTCGTCAGGTTCGCGGTCCATCAGTGCCAGGATCATCCGCAGCACCGTGGCGTTGTCGCGCTCACCGTCGGCACCGATCAGATAGGTGGATCCAGCCACCCCATCCTCCAAGATCCGCCATACGGCGCTGTTGTGGTCGTCGACGTGTATCCAGTCCCGCACATTGGCTCCGGTGCCGTATAGCTTGGGCCGCTGCCCGGTCAGCAGGTTGGTGATCGCGCGCGGGATGAACTTCTCCACATGCTGGTATGGCCCGTAATTATTGGAGCAGTTCGAGATCGTGGCGGCGATGCCGAAGGACCGCACCCACGCGCGGACCAGGAGATCGGCCGAGGCCTTGCTGGCCGCATACGGGCTCGACGGGTTGTAGGGCGTGGTGGCGGTGAACCTGAGTTGCCCGTCCAGCGGCAGGTCGCCGTAGACCTCATCGGTGGACACATGGTGGAGCCGAACCCGGTGTCGGCGAACCGCCTCCAGCATCGAAAATGTGCCCATGACGTTGCTGCGCAAAAACGGTTCCGGGTCGGCCAGCGAATTGTCCACATGCGTTTCGGCCGCGAAGTGCACTACGGCATCACACTCGGCGACGAGGCGGTCGACCAGAGCTTCGTCAGTGATGTCGCCCTCGACGAGGCGGATCCGGTCGCCCAGGGAGTCCAGGGATTCCCGGCTGCCGGCGTAGGTCAGCGCGTCGAGCACCGTGACGGAGGAATCGGCGTGGTCGCGAGCGGTGCTGTGGACGAAATTCGCCCCGATGAAGCCCGCGCCGCCGGTCACCAAGAGCCGCATCGCCCCACCCTAACTAGTGTCTTATCGACCGAGATTTGCTGAGCCATTTTGGCGAAGGGCATGCCCAGCGGGTATCGTAGCCCCACGGTGCGGTTTTCGCGCTGACTCGTGCGTGTCCAGTCCTGGATCCTTCTTTCCACCGGCTCACGTTGTGTAGTCGGCTCAAGCTGCCCGACTGCAGGACCGAGAACGCAAGAACAAGAATCTGTGAGGATATGGGCAAGAAAGACGGCGCCATCGAGGTCGAGGGCCGCGTGGTCGAGCCCCTGCCCAATGCGATGTTCCGCATTGAGTTGGAGAACGGTCACAAGGTGCTTGCCCACATCAGCGGCAAGATGCGGCAGCACTACATCCGTATCTTGCCCGAGGACCGGGTTGTGGTGGAGCTATCGCCTTACGACCTGACCCGGGGCCGCATCGTCTACCGGTACAAGTAGCCCGGTAGAAGTAAGCCCCAGCCCGCGAACGACAACTGACAAGAACTAGCTAGAAGGACCGTCGTGAAGGTGAACCCGAGTGTCAAGCCGATCTGCGACAAATGCAGGGTGATCCGTCGGCATGGGCGCGTCATGGTGATCTGCTCCGATCCGCGACACAAGCAGCGACAGGGTTGATCCCCTGCGGCAGGCGGGCCGCGAACACAACTGAATGAAGACCTCCCAGAACCAGCACCCGGATACGCCGAGTGCGCGCGCCCGGAACGGAGGCCGGGCCCCGGAGACCTCCGGGATGGACTGGGAACAGACCTCCGCAGAAAAAAGAGGAATGCCACCACATGGCCCGTTTAGTAGGCGTGGATCTTCCGCGCGATAAGCGCATGGAGATAGCGCTGACCTACATCTTCGGTATCGGCCGTACCCGATCCCAGGAGATCCTCGCAGCCACCGGTATTGACCGGGATCTGCGGAGCAAGGATCTCACCGACGACCAACTCACCCAACTTCGCGAGTACATCGAAGGCAATATCAAGGTCGAGGGCGATCTGCGCCGCGAGGTGCAGGCCGATATTCGACGCAAGATCGAGATCGGTTGCTATCAGGGTCTGCGGCACCGCCGTGGCCTACCTGTCCGCGGTCAGCGGACCAAGACCAATGCGCGCACCCGCAAGGGCCCCAAGCGCACCATCGCCGGCAAGAAGAAGGCCAAATAAACCATGCCACCAGCAAAAAAGGCCGGCCAGACCGCCGCTGCCAAAAAGGGTCAGAAGACCCGCCGCCGGGAAAAGAAGAACGTCCCGCACGGCGCCGCGCATATTAAAAGCACGTTCAACAACACGATCGTGTCGATCACCGACCCGCAGGGCAATGTCATCGCCTGGGCGTCGTCGGGGCACGTCGGCTTCAAGGGATCGCGTAAGTCGACACCCTTCGCCGCTCAGTTGGCGGCCGAGAACGCCGCCCGCAAGGCTCAGGAGCACGGGGTCAAGAAAGTCGACGTTTTCGTCAAGGGGCCGGGCTCCGGCCGCGAAACTGCGATCCGCTCGCTGCAGGCCGCCGGCCTCGAGGTTGGCGCAATTTCCGATGTCACTCCGCAGCCGCACAACGGTTGCCGTCCGCCCAAGCGGCGCCGGGTCTAGGAAGGACCACAGAAATGGCACGTTATACCGGTCCTATGACCCGCAAGTCGCGCCGGCTCGGCGTCGACCTCGTCGGCGGCGATCAGTCGTTCGAGAAGCGTCCGTATCCGCCCGGCCAGCACGGCCGCGCGCGGATCAAGGAGAGTGAATACCGCCAGCAGCTGCAGGAGAAGCAGAAGGCCCGCTTCACCTACGGCGTGATGGAGAAGCAGTTCCGCCGCTACTACGAAGAGGCGAATCGATCGGTCGGCAAGACCGGCGAGAACCTGCTGCAGATCCTCGAGAGCCGGCTGGACAACGTCATCTACCGGGCCGGCATGGCACGGACCCGTCGGATGGCACGTCAGCTGGTCAGCCACGGCCACTTCACGGTCAACGGCGTCAAGGTGAACGTCCCGAGCTACCGGGTGTCGCAGTACGACATCGTCGATGTACGGGACAAGTCGATCAACACCCTGCCGTTCCAGATCTCCCGGGAGACCGCGGGCGACCGCCCGATCCCGTCCTGGCTGCAGGTACTCGGCGAACGGCAGCGAGTCCTGATCCACCAGCTGCCCACCCGGGAGCAGATCCAGGTCCCGCTCACCGAGCAGCTCATCGTCGAGTTCTATTCCAAGTAAACCTGCGGGACGGCCGTTCCGCAGATACCTAACGGCATCAAATAGCGGGTGCCGAGAAGGAGATATGAGAAGAAAATGCTGATCTCTCAGCGACCCACACTGGGTGAAGATGTCATCGCCGAGAACCGCTCGCAGTTCATCATCGAGCCGTTGGAACCGGGATTCGGCTACACCCTCGGTAATTCACTGCGCCGTACCCTGCTGTCCTCGATCCCCGGCGCGGCAGTGACGAGCATCCGCATCGACGGCGTGCTGCACGAATTCACCACGGTTCCCGGTGTCAAGGAAGACGTCACCGACATCATCCTGAACCTTAAGGGCTTGGTCGTGTCCTCCGAAGAGGATGAGCCGGTCACCATGTACCTGCGCAAGCAGGGGCCCGGTGCAGTTACGGCCGGCGACATCGTGCCACCGGCTGGCGTAAGTGTGCACAACCCGGACATGCATATCGCGACGCTCAACGACAAGGGCAAGCTGGAGATCGAACTCGTCGTCGAGCGGGGTCGCGGCTATGTTCCGGCGGTGATGAACAAGGCCTCCGGTGCCGAAATCGGCCGTATCCCGGTCGATTCCATCTATTCGCCGGTGCTCAAGGTGACCTACAAGGTCGAGGCCACCCGCGTCGAGCAGCGCACCGACTTCGACAAGTTGATTCTCGATGTGGAGACCAAGAACTCCATCAGCCCACGTGACGCCTTGGCGTCCGCAGGCAAGACCCTGGTTGAATTGTTCGGTCTCGCAAGGGAATTGAACCTGGAGGCCGAAGGCATCGAGATCGGGCCGTCGCCGGCAGAGGCCGATCACATCGCGGCGTTCGCGCTGCCGATCGACGACCTGGACCTGACAGTTCGGTCCTACAACTGCCTGAAGCGCGAGGGCGTGCACACCGTCGGCGAACTCGTCGGGCGCACGGAGTCCGATCTGCTGGACATCCGCAACTTCGGCCAGAAGTCCATCGATGAGGTCAAGATCAAGCTGCATCAGCTGGGTCTGTCCCTCAAGGACTCGCCGGCCAGCTTCGACCCGTCCCAGGTTGCCGGATACGACGTCGCCACCGGAACGTGGAGCGCCGACGTCGGCTACGACCTGGACTCCGATCAGGATTTCGCCGAAACCGAACAGCTTTAATCCCTGCCCGGTCCTACCTGATACGGGGATCGGCCCAACTAGGAGATTGCAATGCCCAAGCCCACCAGGGGGCCTCGCCTCGGCGGGTCGTCCTCGCACCAGAAGGCGCTGCTGGCCAACCTGGCCACGTCGCTGTTCGAGCACGGCCGGATCAAGACCACCGAGCCCAAGGCTCGGGCGCTGCGGCCCTACGCCGAGAAGCTCATCACCCACGCCAAGAAGGGCACGCTGCACAACCGGCGTGAGGTGATGAAGAAGATCCGGGACAAGGACGTGGTGCACGCCCTGTTCGCCGAGATCGGGCCGTTCTTCGCCGACCGCGAGGGTGGCTACACCCGCATCATCAAGGTCGAGGCGCGCAAGGGCGATAACGCTCCGATGGCCGTAATCGAACTGGTTCGGGAGAAGACGGTCACCTCGGAGGCCGATCGGGCGCGCCGCGCGGCAAATAAGGCCGCGAAGAAGGCCGCCGAAGCCGCGCAGGCGCCCATCGCGCCGGAGGCCGAAGATGTCTTGGACTCGGAGCCTGAGGACACCGTGGACCCGGAGGCCCAGCAGACCCCATTGGAGGAGATCGAAGCGGAGGACGCTGGGATTGCCGACGCCGAGACCGCCGAGGTCGCCGAGGAGCAGGCTGAGCCTGACCAGTCCTGACCCGGAACACCCGGTCCGTCTGCGTCTCGACATCGCCTACGACGGAACGGATTTCAGCGGCTGGGCGGCACAGGACGGTCTCCGCACCGTTGCGGGGGTCCTGGACGGTGCCCTGACTACGGTGTTCCGTTGCCCGATGCGTCTGTTCGCCGCCGGACGTACCGACGCCGGGGTGCACGCCGCCGGCCAGGTGGCGCACGCCGATGTACCGAGCGGTGCCCTTGTGCACGCGTACGCCCGGGGCGACCGCGGCGGCGAACCCGAGTTCGCCGCGCTGGTTCGTCGGCTTTCCCGCTTCCTGCCCGAGGATGTCCGGGTGCGCCGGATAGTTCGTGCGCCTGAGGGTTTCGACGCCAGGTTCTCGGCGCTGCGGCGCCACTACGCTTACCGTCTGACATTGGCACCGTTCGGAGCCGAACCCCAGCAGGCCCGTTTTGTCACGCCGTGGCAGCGGCCGCTGGACATCGACGCGATGGCTCAAGCATCCCGATCGTTGTTGGGACTGCACGATTTCGCCGCGTTCTGCCGGCATCGGCCCGGTGCCACGACCATCCGGGATTTGCAGCGCCTGGACTGGGCCCGCGACGGTGACGAGGTTATCGCTCATGTGACGGCGGATGCGTTCTGCTGGTCGATGGTCCGGTCACTGGTTGGGGCACTGCTGGCGGTCGGCGAGGGCCGTCGTGAACCCAGCTGGTGCGCAACACTTTTGAACGCCGGGCAGCGTTCCAGTGATTTCGCGGCAGCCCCGGCCCGCGGGCTCACGTTTGTCCGCGTCGACTACCCACCCGATGGCCAGTTGGCTGCGCGCGTCGCGGTGACCCGCGACAAGCGCTCCGGGGTCTAGAGTCGCGCCGCCGCGAACGCGGCGCCCTGATCGACCAGGCCGGAGTCGATATACGCCGGCTGCTGGTGGGCAGACCAGTTGCCGATGGCGTCTCCGATGGGGTTGTTGGGATCCAGGTTGCCGCTGCAGATCGGGTCAGCCTCGGTGCACAGGTCGATCGTCCGACCGCCGTAGATCGGACTGACCTCGGATACCGGGCCGAAAAAGGGAATGGTTCCGTTTCCGAACAACGCGACCGCGGCGATGTGGTCATTCACGCTCGGGGGCAGTGGGTTGGTGTAGCCGAACATCGATGCGGGAGCGCCCAGCACGATATCGGCGACAGCGGCACCCAGCGAATATCCGCCGAGCACCAGCCTGGTAGCCGGGCAATTGGCGGCCATGTACTGGATGTGCCTGCTCATATCGTTGGCACCCTGGATGACTTCGGTGTCGGCCGGGTAGTCCACCGCGTAAACGCCCACACTCTTGCTGGTCTTGTCACGCAGGGCGTCGACGAAGGCCTCGCCGATACGTCCGGTCCCTGGTGGTTCGACCCGGCCGCGGGCGAAGACCACTTCGACCTGGGGGCACGGTGCGGCCTGCGCGGGCGGGGCGAGCACCAGGGCAGTGGCTGCCGATATTACTGACACCGCAATGCTCACCGATCGCACCAGCATCAGTCCATGGTAGCCCTCAGAGCAACCCGGAGACGAAGCCTGCAGCTTCGCCCACCAGGGGGGTTTTTTCATAGCTGGTGTGAGCGAACGGGTTGCGACCCTGTGAGCAGATCGGGTCGCCGTCGTTGCACAGATCGATTCCCTTGCCCGCGAACGGCATCATGGCGGCGGATACCGGGATACCGAATTTGGTTGAGGGATTTCCGAATACGGCCACCGCGGCGACCTTGTCGGCGAGACCGGCGGGCAGGGGTGGTGCCGATCCGACGTCGCCGACTTTGGCACCCAGAGGCGGTATGCCGAGGAGCATGTCGATCGCGGCGGCGCCCTGGGAGTAGCCGCCGAGAATGTAGCGGGTGGCGGGGCACCTCTCTGACATCGCCGCGATGCGGTTAGTGGCGTCCGCGGCGCCGTCGGCGGCGGCCAGGAAGTCGTACGTCGCCGGGTAGTTCACGCCATAGACGCCGAGACTGCGCCCGCCGAGTTGGGCCGTCAACTGGTCTGCCAAGGCCTGCCCCACCCGTCCGACGCCGGCCGGTTCGCTGGTGCCGCGAGCGAAGATCAACTCCACGTCGGTGCACGGGGCGCCATGGGCGGCGGGACTCGAGACAACCAGCGCCAGTGGTGCAGCCATGGCGACCAGAGCCGAGATGAGTCGCATAGACCAATCCTCACATACCCAGCAGGCTCGCCACGAATGCTGCAGCCTGATTGGTGAGGCCGGCCGGACCGTAGTTGCGATGAGCCGGAACGTCATTGCCGGCCGAGCACACCGGGTCACCGGTGTTGCACAGGTCGATTGCCCTCGTTCCGTATACCGGACTGGACGTCAGTGGCAGGCCGACCTTGGCGGTGGGGTTGCCGAACACCGCCACCGCGGCGATCCGATCAGCCATCTCCGGCGGCAGTGGGTTGGTGAATCCGATCGCGGGGAACGGCACCGAGGTGATGATGTCGATAACCCCCGCGCCCTGCGAGTAACCGCCCAGCACGAGCTTGGTGTCCGGGCAGGTGGTGCCAGTGTTCTGGATATAGGCGCTGGCATCGTTGGCGCCGTCGGCGGCGGTGAGGAAGTCGTAGCTGGCGGGGTAATTGACCGCATAGGTCCCGATGCTTCGGTTGCCGACCCGGGCCCGCAGATCCCCGACGAACGACTCGCCGACGCGGCCGCCTCCGGGTGGCTCGCTGGTGCCGCGGGCGAAGACCACCTCGATGTCGTTGCAGCCCAACGCATTGGCTGCTGGCGCGCTCGGCAGTGCGGCCGGCAGTGCGCCGAAAGCGACAGCGGCCGCTACGGCGGTACGCGCGGTGATCGTCGGAAATTTCATACCGGGATTGTGGCAGATGCGCCCTGGGTCGACTCGCCGACACTTCCGCGGCTCGCCGGGCGGGCGAGTGACAGGCCGAGCAGAACCACGACCCCACCGACGGCCTGAATTGGACGTATTGCTTCGCCAAGCAGGAGCCAGGCTGCCAGAACGGCGAACAACACCTCGGCAAGGCCCATCAGAGAGGCAAAACTCGGTCGCAGCCGGGCGACCCCGCTGATGCCCAGCGGGTAGGCGATCGCGGTGGCCACTACTGCCATCAGCACCACCGGAACCAGCCACGGGACGTTACTGCCGCCGAGCATCGCGTCGTTGTTGGTGAACTGCAGGTGCATCACTCCGGAGGTGCCCAGCAGTGCGATGGCGACCGCGGCCACAAGCAGGCTTCCGGCCGCCAGGGTGATGGCATTCAGACCTGAACCGTCTGCGGTGACTTCATCAGACATTACGAAGTAACAGGCGGCGCAGACCGCGGCGCCCAATGCCCAGGCGACGCCGACCAGATCGACGTGGGTGCTCGGGGTCACCGGCGAGAAGACGTCGAGCACCAGTGTCACCCCCGCGATTGCGAGTCCTGCTCCGGCGAGCGTCAAGCGACCGGGGGCCTTCTTCGTGGTGACCCAGACCCAGCCGACCACCAGGATGGGAGCGCTGTATTCCACCAGCAACGCCACCGCGACGGGAAGATGGGCGACTGCGCTGTAGAAGCAGAGTTGTGCGCCGGCCACCGGAATCAATCCATAGGCCACCACGGTTCGGGCGTGTGCGCGGGCTTCGCGAAGCCAGTCGGGCTTGACGATTGTCGCGAAGGACGCCAGCACCAGTGCGCCCAGTACCAGCCGGGCGGTGACCGCCGCCGTGGGAGACCAGCCCGCCGTCATCAGTGATTTCGCCAGCGGCCCGGAGAAGCCGAAGGTCACCGCCGATCCGGTCGCTAACAACAGGCCGAGTCGGAACTGGTTGCGGCCGTGCGGCGTCGACACGGGACTTCTCCTTGCTTGACGGGGTGATGAGGAATGTCACGAGTAGCGTGAGCGATGGTCGTGACACTACGTGACGAGGTTCGCACCGTCGATCAGGTCAACGCGCGGCTGGCGGAGACTCGCGCAGCGCCCTGGCTCACCCGCCCTCCCGAGATGCCGGACTGGCATCTGCACCCTGCATCGGTAAATGACCAACCCGCGGCGCGGATGGGCGCTGAGATGGCCAAGGCGCTGGCCGACCTGATCCGCTCGGGGGAACTTCGTCGGCGGTGACCCGGCGGCACTGCCTGTGTATCGGTGCGACGCCCCGATCGCATGCGGCCCTAGCGTGAAGTAGTGCCCAGCGTTCTAGAAGTCGGACCCACAACCGTGCGAGCCCTGCACGGCGGTTCAGGGCATCCTCCGGCAGAGGCAATGGTGTCGGCAGCCCTCAGCGGGATCGACGACGCGGTCGTAGTGCTCGACGGACGTCCGGTTAGTGCCGCAGGACTGTGGTCTTCGCTGATCTCGACCACGCTGGGAGCGCTCCGGGACTCGGTGGTGGTTGTGCACCCGTCTTGGTGGCCGCGGGCACGGGTCGAGTGGGTCGTCGGGGCGACGACGGCCGCAACCGGCGGCGGTGTCGTCGCGATGAGCCGATCCGAGTTGATTCGTCGTGGCCACCCGGATGCGGGGCCGATCATCGAGATCGCCGACGAATTAGTCACGGTGTGCGGTGGTTCGACGACGCGGGTGCTGGACCGCGCTGAACTTGGACCGGTCGTCGATACCGTTGTCGCGTTGGCCGAGTCCGACGCGGTTATCCTCGATGCTCCGCCGGGAATTCCAGATTCGGCACATACCGCAGCATTGATTCGGAAAGCGTTGTCCCGTAATGGTTTTACGGTGCGCGATGTAGATGTCGCAGACTTCGCCACAGACGCTATACCGCCGCGGCGGACTGGCAGTGCGGCGCGCCTGCTCATCGCGGTAACAGCCGTGATGCTGGTGCTCGGCGTCGCCGCCGCTATGGCCAGAAGGCCTCCGGTCGCACCACCCCCGCGCGACCCGGATTCCGTCACACGCGCCGAAAGTCTCGTCGAGGGCCGGATAGCGGTAGAGATCCCGCCGCACTGGATCGTCGAACGGATCACCGGCGGGCCCGGGTCGCGTCGTGTGCAGGTCAATTCGGCGGCCGATGCCGACCTCGCCCTGCACATCACCCAGACCTACGCGCCCGAGACCACGCTGACCCAGGCCGCCGCGGTGCTGCGGCGCGGGATCGCCGAGCAGGATCCCGGGGTGTTCGTGGATTTGAACCCGGCCGCTGATGTTGCCGGCCGTCCGGCGGTGACCTACCGCGAGATCCGGGCCGGCCGGGTCATCCGGTGGGTGGTCGTACTGGCCGGCCCGACGCGGATCAGTATCGGCTGCCAGAGCGCCTCGGATCGCCAGGACGCCATCCGCGAACCGTGCGAACGGGCGGTGCGTACCGCGCGAGAACTCTCCTCCCAGGCAGGTGGAACCGGCGCGGGCCAGTGAGCGTCGAACCCTTTGTCGTCCGGCTGCTGTGCGGTTTCGACGGAGGAGAGCCGTCGGGACCGCTCAGACGCCGGGTTGGCCGCCCCGGGCGGGCATTTTGACCTGCGTTGATAGTCGCAGGTAGGCTCAGCCACTGGCATGCGGTATCGCGCGGGGATCCCTCCGCGGGGTAATTCACGTCCCGGGTCAGTGCTGGTCGCCGGGATTTTCGAGGCCGTCGATGCCCGACCGGCACCCGGGTCACCCGGGATCCACCCGAAACAGGAGAGGTAACCACTGTGTCTACGTACACGCCGAAGGCCGGTGACACCACGCATTCGTGGTACGTCATCGATGCCACCGACGTGGTGCTCGGCCGACTCGCCGTTGCTGCAGCTAATCTGCTGCGCGGCAAGCACAAGCCGACATTCACGCCCAACGTCGACGGGGGCGATTTCGTCATCGTCGTCAACGCCGACAAGGTCGCCATCGGAGGCGACAAGCTCAACAACAAAATGGCCTACCGCCACTCGGGTTATCCCGGCGGTCTGCGTGCCCGCACGGTAGGCGAGGAGATGCAGAAACATGCCGACCGCGTCGTCGAGAAGGCGATCGTCGGCATGCTGCCGCACAACAAGCTGAGCCGGCAGATCCAGAAGAAGCTCAAGGTCTACACCGGCCCGGATCATCCCCATTCCGCACAGCAGCCGACTCCGTTCGAGATCAAGCAGGTGGCCCAGTGACTGACGAAAACGTGACCGATACGGCCGAAGTGACCCTCGAGGACACCGTCGAGGACGGGGCTCAGGCGACGTCAGAGGTTACCGCTGACGTCCTCGAGGTGGTCGCCGAACCCAAACGCCGTGACCCGGTGATTCTCGACCGGCCTATCCAGACCGTCGGCCGCCGTAAAGAGGCGGTGGTGCGGGTCCGCCTAGTGCCCGGCACCGGAAATTTCCACCTGGACGGCCGCACATTGGAGGCGTACTTCCCGAACAAGGTGCATCAGCAGCTGATCAAAGCGCCGCTGGTGATCGTCGACCGGGTGGACAGCTTCGACATCCACGCCCATCTCGACGGCGGTGGCCCCTCGGGTCAGGCCGGCGCGCTGCGGCTGGCGATCGCGCGTGCGCTGATCCTGGTGCAGCCAGAGGATCGCCCGGCGCTGAAGAAAGCTGGATTCCTCACCCGTGATCCGCGCGCCATCGAGCGTAAGAAGTACGGCCTGAAGAAGGCCCGTAAGGCACCGCAGTACAGCAAGCGCTGATCGGTCACCCCAGATGGGCCGACTTTTCGGGACCGATGGTGTGCGAGGCGTCGCCAACCGCGAACTATCCGCAGAGCTGGTTCTGGCTCTCGGTGCGGCCGCGGCTCGGCGCCTCGCCGCACCGCGGTCCAGCGGCCACCGCGTTAGGCGCGTCGCGGTTGTCGGACGTGACTCCCGGGCCAGCGGCGAGATGCTGGAGGCCGCAATGGTCGCCGGGCTGGCCAGCGAAGGTGTGGACGCGCTTCGGGTCGGCGTGCTTCCGACGCCGGCAGTGGCCTATCTGACCGCTGCATACAACGCGGACTTCGGTGTGATGATCTCCGCATCGCACAACCCGATGCCCGATAACGGCATCAAGGTATTCGGTCCCGGTGGGCACAAGCTTGATGACGACACCGAGGACCGCATCGAGGAGTTGGTCGCCCAGGGGCCGGGCGTGCGCCCGGCCGGCGCTGAGATCGGGCGGGTGGTCGCGGCTCCCGACGCCCTCGACCGCTACCTCGCTCATCTGGCCACCGCAGGCGGCACTGCGTTGGACGGGCTGACTGTTGTTGTCGACTGTGCCAACGGCGCGGCATTCTCGGCAGCGCCGCGTGCCTACACTGCGGCCGGCGCGCGAGTCATCGCGATCAGCGCCGAGCCCGACGGCCTCAATATCAACGAGGGTTGCGGCTCAACCCATCTGGAGCAGTTGCAGGCGGCGGTGGTGGACCGCGGCGCGGATCTCGGGCTGGCACACGACGGCGACGCCGACCGGTGTCTGGCGGTGGATGCCGACGGTCAGGTGGTCGACGGCGACGCGATCATGACTGTGCTGGCCCTGGCCATGCACGAGTCCGGTGAACTTGTGGCCGACACGTTGGTCACCACGGTGATGAGCAATCTCGGGCTGCATTTGGCGATGCGGAAGGCAGGGATTGACGTGCGCACAACCAGCGTGGGTGATCGCTATGTCCTTGAGGAGTTACGGTCGGGCGGATTCAGCCTCGGTGGTGAACAGTCCGGTCACATCGTGATGCCCGCGTTCGGTACCACCGGTGACGGAATCCTCACCGGCCTGCGGTTGATGGCGCGGATGGTCCAGACGGGTTCCTCATTGGCCGCGTTGGCCGCGCCGATGCGCTCGATTCCTCAGGTGCTGATCAATGTCGAGGTCGCCGACAAGGCCACTGTGGCGCAGGCTCCCGCGGTCCGCGACGCGGTGGCCCAGGCCGAGGCCGAACTCGGTGATACCGGCCGAATCCTCTTGCGCGCCTCCGGAACCGAACAGATCGTCCGGGTCATGGTCGAGGCGACCGATGAGAATACCGCGCGCCAGGTGGCTACCCGGGTCGCTAAATCGGTCAGCGCCGAAGGCTGATCCGTTCGACGGAACCGAGGGTGGCGCTATCGCGTCAAACCCGATATGGGAACAACATCGGTCGACCCAGCGGCATTACAGGCGGCTGCCCAGCGCCTGGAGACCGCTGTCGAAATCGTGCTGAGCACGCTTCATACCCGCTTGGTCGGCCTCCAGTTCGACGGTACGGTCGCCGGTCGCGCGCATGGCCGGGCAGGTGACGCAGTCCGCATGGGTGTGGATGTGGTGGTGGCCGATCTCGTGCGGTGGGCTGCTGCGGCGCGAGAGACAAGTGCGGCACTGCGGGCCGGTGCGCAAGGCTATTCCAATGCCGAATCGCGTGCGCAGGGTGCCTTGCGATGACTATTGATGTCCGGGCCCGGCTGGCTCAGGGCGCCGCCGCCGTGGCCGATTCGCCCCAGCAGATCCATGACTGGTACTACGCCGAGGCCGGACTGCGCCTCGACGTTCTGGATGCCGACGCTGCCGCCCTGACCGCGGCATCCGCGGGTGCCGAGGAGGCGCTGCACGTCCAGCGGGAGGCGCTCGATCTGTTGAGCCACAGTTGGCGCGGTGGCTCGGGTTCGGGCGCTGGTGAATTCCTGGCGCGCCAATCCGCGGCGGCCGCCGAGATTGTCGCGTCGCTTCGATCAGCGGCTGCCGCGTTGAGTGCGCTGCGGGCCGGCCTCGAGTATGTCGTGAATGCGAAGGTCGACGCGGCCTGCAGCGGTGACTTCTCGGCGGTGTCGGTTTCTGGAACCGAGGCGGAGGTGGCATATGACGTGGCCATCAGCCGACTCGGGGAGCTCTCGGCACCGCGCTTTGAGACGCCGGCTCGCCCGGCCGAGTTGACGCCGCAGCCACCGCCAACTGTGCCACCGGCACCGCAGCCAGTTCCCGGTCAGGCTCCCGCAGCGGGGCCCGCGCCGATGTCTGGGGCGGTGGCAGCGCCCGTGTCGCCTATGCCCGGGCAGGGTTGGCTGTCCGGCGCTCCGGTTGGTGCACCAACTGGCATACCGGACTTCGGCGGCTCGCTGGCAGGGCTGGTCACCTGGATAGCTCAAATACTGGGTTCCTACGCCGACCCCCCGACGACCCCGGCGATCGCCGATACGACGGATATGACAGCATCCGAAGATCCAGTTAAAGAGGTCAAACCTGTTGTTCCGAAACAGCATTCGAGTTCAACAACGCTGCCGGTCGCAGACACCCAGAAGCCGGCCGATCCAGTCCCGGCGCCGGTCGCGGAAGTCCCGGCACCCTTACTCGCTGCAGAGGCACCCCCTGCGGAGACACCCGCAACCCCGCCGCCACCCCCCGCCGAGACACCCGCGTCCCAGCCACCACCACCCGCACCGGCCGCGGACGCGGCCGCTGACGTCGCGACACCGTGCGAGATCGCCGCCGACGAACTACCCCGGGTCGGCCAGTAAGAAAGCCCTAGTCCAGTAGCGCCTGCAACTGTTCGATGAAATCGACGTACTCGGCAGAGTCTCCAGTCACCGGCGTGGCCAGCAGGGTGGTCACGCCGGCTTCGGCGAAGGCGGCGATCCGTTCCTTGACGTAACCCCGCGGGCCGATCAGCGAGATATTGCGCACCAGTTCGTCCGGCACCGCCGCGATGGCCTCCGCCTTTCGGCCGGACAGATAAAGCTCCTGAATACGATCGGCGGCCTCGCCGAACCCGTACTTGGTGGCGACGTTGTGGTAAAAGTTTTTGCCCTTGGCTCCCATGCCGCCGATGTACAGCGCCAGTTCGGGTTTGGCCCAGTTCAGTCGTTCCTCGACGTCGTCCCCGATGGCCAGTGAGACGCCCACCATGACGTCGAGTTCGCCGAGTTCGGGGTCGCGTTTGGCCGTTCCGGCCCGCAGTGCGTCACCCCACACCCGATCGGCTCGTTCGGGGTAGTAGAAGATCGGTTGCCAGCCCTCGGCGATTTCGGCTGTCAGTGCGACATTCTGTTCACCGAGCGAGGCGATATGGATCGGAATCCGTTCGCGCACAGGGTGATTGATCAGCCGCAGCGATTTGCCCAGCCCGGTTCCGCGATCAGGCGGTAACGGTATCTGGTAGTTCTTACCCTGGTGGGAGACCTTCTCCCGACGCCACACCTGTCGGCAGATCTCGACGACTTCGCGGGTGCGGCCCATCGGCGCGTCGAATGGCACGCCGTGGAAGCCCTCCATCACCTGTGGACCCGACGTCCCGATGCCCAACCGGAAGCGGCCGTCCGAGACGTAGTCCAGGCCGGCCGCCGTCATCGCCAGCAGGGTCGGTGTCCGGGTGTAAATCGGGAAGATGCCGGAACCGAGTTCGATGGTGGAGGTCTTCGCGGCGAGGTAGCCCAACTGGCTGACCGCATCGTAGGAGTACGCCTCGGCGACCAGTGCGAGATCGACACCCTGCTTCTCCAGCACCGCGACCTGCTCGACGCTTTCGCGGAAGCCGCCCGAATAAGACAGGAATACGCCGGTTCTCATGGCTCGGTTATATCCGGTCAGCGAAACAAAGCAACAATCCGGTCCTCATGCGTCACCGCGGGAGCCTCCGGGTCCGGCGATGCAGTGCGCGGCAACTTGGCATCGAGTTCGGCGAACTCGGCATATGCCTGATCGCCGGTCAGGTGGAACAGCAGGAACCCTGTCAGCAGTGCCCGCACCGTCTTCTGAGTGCGGTTGCGCGATCCCGGGAAGCCGAGGAGTCCCAGCAGGCGGCGCTTCTCAGCGAAGTCTGCTACCGCGGCCTTCTCGACCACCCGAAGAATGGCACCGTCCCACGCCGCAGCGACCTCGAGGGCGTCGGTGCGCAGCGACTTCTG
>Ga0114959_10001441_pt1 | contig 20780 bp, 16 predicted proteins | sample C_130625_EF_Meta_FD_87317 | JGI IMG/M metagenome (GOLD analysis project Ga0114959, IMG submission 87317) | Freshwater microbial communities from Lake Croche, Canada to study carbon cycling - C_130625_EF_MetaG | ecosystem: Environmental > Aquatic > Freshwater > Lake | place: Lake Croche, Canada... | reverse complement strand
CACGAAACATTGTGCGTTTTATTTGTGGAAATTCAAAGACCATGGCCAATCCATTGTCCTCCGGATCGTAATAATTTTTTCAATTACACCTATACTCTCTATCAATTATGTGTGCTGCTTGACCAGACGCAATATTTGCCGTATATACCGATGATGAAAGATCGCGATAAACAATATGAGCAGGATATGATTTGGAAGAAGGTATGTGACGATTTGGACTGGGTATTTTTCCCGACAGTCTAGTTCAACCACATCCCAAAATATAGAAAACAATAATATAAATTTTGCAGCACGTATTATACAAACTACTATTTTGTATGATGAACTGTATAAAAAAGTATATTTGCAAACAAAAAATGTCAAACAACTCGCCAAAAAACCTGTACGCCAAGAATAACCCTGAGTCGGATGAAAAAGAAACTGTCTATGTTGATATCGATATGGATATGGATATCGATATAGATTCTGCAATACTCGACGAAATGAACAATTTGGATCCGAATATACTTCGACAATATACTGTACTAGTTTTGGGAGAACGTGGTGTTGGAAAGACATCTTTTATACGCGCATTGAAGGAATATATTACGAATCAACCTCAAACGTTTTCAGAATCGCACTACTCACCTACTAAAACCACATTTACCGAATATATTCCGAGAACAAACACAAAATCATTGAATATAGAATCTATTTTAGCAAATATAGAGAAAGGTGGATTTTGTCGAGAAGTTTCTAGATTTATAATGAACCCCCATTTCGATGGAATACGTAAATATAATTTGCTGGATGATATGGATATAATTCAGAACAGTTTGCATTTAGATCGAGAGGTTGGCGAAATAATGATAACTGAATTCTCTTCAACTACGAAAATCTTTCCACATAATTTTGCAGATTGTTTTGACAGGATAATAATAATGGGAGAATATTCAGATATAACGACGCTAAGGAGCATACAATATTGGGTAGAATTGGTAAAAGCGCAGAGGAACAAAACAATTGTTTGTGTAAATAAATGCGATTTGCAACCTATAAGCATTGAAAACGATTTTCATTCTAGAAAAGCAAAGGCATTGAAACACTTTTCGGATCAATGCGCATTGGAATTTATATCAGTAAAAAATTGTGCCAATATAGGGTTTTTATACAAATATATATGACGCCCTTCCATTTTACACGAACCAACGAAAAAAACAAATTATATAATTAATATTTACTAGTAGAGATTAATGTCTGGTCTTATGATTTGGTTGCCTTTTGCTTCGCTAAGGCAACCAAATCTACAATAGAGTTACATATACATTTGCAGGGGTTCAAGTGCATCAAAATCAATATCTTCTTGTTCGTCTTCATCCAACTCGACGCCTAATTGTAGTAGTGCTTCTGCTGCCTCCAAATTGTCTGCCCAGTGTTCGTCGCCTTCGACATCCCATATCATATTGAACGGATTCACTATAATTCTCATTCTCCCATCCAATTCGGAACCAAAAGCAGAAATTACATACGAATTGCCACCTTCGCCATAAATGCACCCCTGATGGAATACAATTGCTCCATGATCATAGTAAATTCGTGACTCGACATAGGCAATCTGTTGACTGCCAGTATCCGGATCAGAGTAGGTATAGCAGCGGTTATCACTTACGAATCCATTAACAATGTAATTTACATCAATTGTTAACTGGTTATGAATTCGATGTGGTTGCTCGAGCGCGGTTACAGTATACTGAGGGGCAGGTTCGCCGTTGGGGGTCCATTGTTGAACAATCAGTTGTACGTACCTTGCACTTACTGTTTGCTTGAATCTGGTTATGTCTTGAATGCCGGTGAAGGAGGGGCGAACAATCAATCTGATTTTTCCGTGTTTATTGACTTCGAGGTAATAACCGGATTCGCCATTTGTCATCTGTGAAAGAAAATGAAATATGGTATTAATAATGTCGTATGGAAGATTCACACGAACAGTTGTCAAAGAATAAGATGCGGATGCCATTATTAGAATAATATTGATGTAGAATTTCTGATATCCATTTTCAAAAGAATAAAAAGTCTTTCAATTTTGTTAACGTCTGGTCATATGGATTAATGTCTAGTCTCCCTACAGCGAAGCGGCGGGAGGTTCGTTGCATTAGCAAAGCAAAAGGGCAACGAACCTCCCGCCGCTTCGCTGTAGGGAGACTAGACATTAACAATATCCTCGAAATATGATCTCGGAATGGTCGCTGGGATAAAGTGAAAACAATTCCGGCACCTCTCGATAAATAAGTACCCATATGTTTATTTCCCACATGAGCGTATTTCGTTCTCTCAAAACCTGAAAACACTTCTCGCGAACAAGCAAGGCAAATTGTTGAATTCGTTTCGCGCTTCCGCCGAATACAGATCCGGCAAACAACCAATTCACGTCTTTATAGATATCGCCGTGGTAAAGATGGGCAGGGTCCCAGCACCTAGCAAATGTCAAACGGTCGGACTCACCGAATTGTAAAAGGCGGCGATTAATACGGGCGCGCATTGTGTATAGTTCTAATTGGAAGACGTCGATTTTACCACGAAACATATGGAAAACACCGAAATCAACCCATACATATTCTTTTGCAGAACTATTATCCATTCGAATATGAGAGGATAATTGTGTTGCAATTGCCATCCATTCGGATTTTTGACACTGAACCATCATATACTCTAGGGTATCTTTTCCAGGGTTTCCAGTATTCAATGCGAATTTATTCGCGACAGAGCAGTAAGACCATAAAAATAGATCTCGTGTATCAAAGAACACAAATGTGATATGTCCTACACAAATATATGAAAATTTCTGCTGCATTCCGTCAAGTGCACTGCCTTGAGTACGGTAAACAAACTCACCATTACTAGAATATGCTGAATTTATTTTGGGAAGTATATTTGCATCAAATATCTTCCTCTCAATAAAAATGGTCATGGGGATTTCAACCGACATCAATTCTAGTCCGAAATCGAGGTATTTAGTAATGTCTCTGTCTGCTCTTCGATTAATATTGCTGATAAATCCGGATACGATATTCATTCAGAATAATATAATTTATTGAAATATCATTTATTTGCATTTCGTTCCAAAACATCATATTCTAAAATAACCGTTTTATATAAATATGGATTCTGGTAAACAATACGATTGTATATTTTCACTCGGATATAGATGTTCGAGTGCGGGTATTCTGAAATCGATCGGCGTGAAACAAGAAAGTTATCCGTTTGATTGGATGGTATCGAGACTACCAATCATAGAAAATTGCATTGATACGAATTTTATTCATTATTTACAACCTACAAATTATATTTGTACTACAGGAGTTACGAATAACTATTTATCTGTCAATCCAATAACGCGCACACTAATCTGCAAAGAATCAATCTGTTTCAATAAATACTATGAATTTTCGGGAGAAACTCCTACACCAAATATGTATTTATATTTTCCGAGACCGATTTCAGCAACATATGATGCATATGGTTATAGAATGATGATGAATCATCATGATATAAAAAACAATCAAGACCATCAGGAATATTTTGCTAGGTGTGTTGAGAGGTGGAATAAAATACCAACCAAAAAAACGTTGTCTCTTTATATTCATCCTGTCATATTTTATAGCGATTTCATTTTAATTCAATCTGTAATAATAGACGAAATCCGGCGGGCACACAAATCGATCTCCAAAACGCTTTTAAATCACGGAATTTATATTATTCCCGTAAAAACACCATATGATGATCCGACAAATCATTGCTGCAAATATGTATTGGAAGAACAACCGGATGATATAGAAACACCCGGATGTCGAATCTGCATATTATGGGCAAATCGCGAATTGATAGATGCAGGTGAAATATTTATGGGAAATTCGCATGCCGAAATTTATGTAATTAAGGATTATGTGATGAAAACGATCGAAAATGAGGGATTGCTTGGTATAGAATCAAAATAGTCGCTTCATATGTCTCAATGGCATTAATGCCGCATCATTGTCTATATTTCGTTCAATATTGCTTATTTTACTCGGTGAAAACGGTGGTTTGTTTTCAATATCGACCCATTCTACATCACTCGGTTTAGAATCGTTCTCGGGTTCAATACCAATACCAATTGTTTGAGAGGAGGTTGAATTCGAACCAGAAATCACTTCTTCTACACTCTCCTCTGCGCTTATTCCGGGTTCCGGCGCAGGAACAGATTCATAAGGCACAAATCGATCATCAGGGTCCTGGTCCGGTTCCGATTCATAAATACCCAATATTATTTTTGCAGCGCGACTACGTTGCACATCCTCTTTATCCAACTCAATATATCGCACATAATCCAATCCATTCTTTCTTTCGGTTCTCTTTACCTTTTCATAGATCTCCAGTAACCCATTGTCATCAGAATCTCGATCACTTTGGTTTAAATCGCCGGTAATAATCATTTTGCTGCCTTCCCCGATACGGGTTGCCAACATGAACATTTGCGTCGGAGAGGAATTCTGCATCTCGTCGGCAATGATCCAGGCATTCTTGAAGGTTCGTCCGCGCATAAACCCGAGAGGAACTATTTCAATAACGCCTTCTTCTGTCATCCTCTCGATTTCTTTTGCAGAATACGTTTCTCGCAATGTATCGAATATGGGGCGTGTCCATGGATCCATTTTCGACTCCAACCCACCAGGCAAATATCCAATCTCTTCATCTACCGAAACGACGGGTCTTGTCACCACGATTTTATTGACTTTTTTCAGACGCAATGCTTCTACCGCGGCATAACACGCCAACATAGTCTTTCCTGTTCCGGCAGGACCAATTGCAATAATAATATCGACTTTATCATCGCGCATCAAATCTACAAACGCCTTTTGGTTTTCCGTCTTAGGTTGAAAGGATTTGATCTGCTTTATTGGTTGTGTCGTTATAGCGTCTTCTAATGAAAGAAACTTTTTGGTAGAATCGATTATTCCGTCGACAACTATATCTTCAATACCTTTGCGACGCTTGGAAGCAAATCTGTTAACGGTTTCTTTGAATAGATCGGAATTTGACCTGAACACCTTATGTTGCAATTGACTGATTTGATACATTGGTCTCATATAAAAACTATTTGCAAACCCGATGCTCGACAACAAAAACAATGCTGGGTTGAATAAAAACATGGTAGGATAGTTATAAATATTATGTGTGAAATAATATTTATGTATATTCATATTCATATGTGTAAATCCAATGATTGAATAAAAATTGAAAGACTTTTTATTCTAGAATCGATGCTGGTAGATTATAACTGAACCTTATTCAAACCCGATTAACAATCCACCCCCAAGTAAAATGCAGATTCCGTGTGCTTATTGCAAAGAGTTAGGTCATCATATTCGTAACTGTGCAAAACTAGAAGAAAAAAACCGCTGCAATAAAATGCGCGAAAAAAATACCATTCAGGTAAAAGTGGTCATTCCTTCCGCCCCCAAGTACAAACAGCAGAATTTATTTGCAGACCTCTATCACTCATCAGACGACGAAGTTGAGGACGGCGAAATAGTAGAAGATCGTTCTCACCGATTCTCTCGCCTTTCCATTTGCGATTCTGATTCAGAGTCTAAGGTCGAATCTGTTGTTGAAAAAGAATGGACGAGAAGCGGAATAAAAGGAGTCGTCATTCCTGTAAGTAATACCACCAACTATTCTTCGTCCGATAATGATTGTGACTATGAAAGAATAACGAAATCACTTGCAGCAATGTCGGCATATGTCGATAAATTCCGCGGTCGTTCTTGGGCAGACATTGAATTTGATAGTGATCTTGAATAATCAATATATTATCCTTTATTTGTAACTCGAAAAACACAGAAAAACACAGAAAAAAAACAGAAAAACTCAGAAAAACCCCATAAAAAAGAAAAAACACCCCATTTTTCATGCGAATTTTCCATTCCATCTTATAAATTCACGAATAAAACAATGCGCATACTGGCAATGACGCGCCAAATGCTCACTGTATCGATTTGCATAAGTCATATCTTGCATTCCGTCACCGCCGTACCAGAAAACGATCTCGTCGCGACTATACCTCTTGAATACGTGATTCCAAAAAGGTAAATTCGGAACACTACCTACCGCAGTTTCATCGGGTCCGACTTTTCCGTAGATAATCATCTCCCATTTTTTTTGCTGAATCGATTCAATCAATTCCGGTTCAGTCATTTCTACTCGTAGTTGAGAGGATAATCTTCTCGAATAAGTAAACCCATTGCCGTATAATTCATCAAGACGCGATTCAGGGAAATCGTCGTACAAAAAGTTGAGAGGTGGATATTCAACTGCGTTTCCCCCGATCAGTCTCTTGATTCCGATCCAGTTTAATTCGCGAGTATAGTTGACACCGGGATGTCCGACTAACATGAGTATACGAGGACTAGATGACGACATATCGCGCAAAAACCGGATGGCATTCGCACTAGTAGAACAATTTGACTTTGCAAATTCTAGAATGCGAGAGGTATAGATCGGATACGCCTCTCTCTGTTCTTTCGTATTTCGCCAAGGAAGAAGAACCTGATACGCCTCTCGCAACAACTCTTTTGGAAAAGACACGAGTGTATCTGGTGGACATGAACCCAGTTCTTCGAAAATAGGAATACAACCTGCTGCCAATATCTCGTAATGCCGGAGACAATCCCACCCGCCTTTTTTTTTCGTCAATGCGAACATCGACTGGCAATACATATTATAATATTTTGCTTCCTCTCCTGCGCCAAACAGATAGTTCGATGCATCTCCGGGTATGAGAGGAGAAACTACATATTTCTTGCTATTGTTTTTTTCCGAATTTTGGAAAACTTCGTCGGGAATACAATAGGGAAGCGTTTTCAGATCGCGGTGCCAGCACATGACATTGAGAGCATATACTTCTGCGTGTTCCATCGGTTTAACATTTATTACTGCGTCTGTTTTCAAACAGATCGCCTCTAGATGTTGAGAGGAATAGGTGCCGGTTACAGGAATATATCGGTTTTTTATACTCGAAGAAGAAAAGAAACTTGCCAACCAACAGAGCGTCGAATTACTATGTATGAGCGCAGGACAATCGCGCATCAACGCGAAATCCTCTAATAATGATTTTTGAACAATAATGGGTGACCATTTGCCGAAATATTCGACGTATTTATGTTCCCAGTAATAGCGGAATTGATCGCTTACAATAATGAGTCTTCCATCACCTCTACCAGAAGTGGAAAACCATGTTTCCAGAATATCCATGTAGTATTGCGGCGGCAAAATATCGCTTCTAGAATTCGGTAATTGGATAAAATCATCCAGACGAAGAGACATGACCATATCATTTGCTTTTATATCTGCGGAATGTTGAGAGGTTAGGAAATCGCGTATGTATTCACGCTTTCCGGAAGCGCCTATCCAGTAATCTTCTGACCGCAATGAATAATCGATTATCCTCTCACGAAAAGGCAAATAGAATTCGTCGCGTTGGAAGAATCCTTCACAAAGAATATGAGAGGATTGGACAGTCGGATCATTCAGTTCTGCTACATTTTTGTCGGTTATTTTGAATAACGGTTTGTTCTTTGTAATAGTCGGAATATCCAGATCTTCGATTGCAACATATTTATGACCGTATAAAAACGAAATTCGAATACAAAAGAGATACTGGAATAGAATATTGCCGGTTCGTGCACTGGCAATTTTCGAAAAAGTGACAATGAGAGGTGACGACGACATTCGAATACTATAATTTGTATGTATCCATTATATCATTTTGCATATTCAAATATGGAATCGCCATTTGACTCAGTGAATAACAAAACAACCGTCTTGTATTTAGAAACGATGTTGAATAGTTACTTTCAATCGTATCAGAATATATTGACAGTCAGTAATATTCCTGCCGGTCCTCTCGCGAATATGGTAACGAGAATCAGTTCGCCAAAATTGAGTCCGTTTCAAGTAACCTCTCGTTTTTCTCCTCCTCCTACTTCTAGAAACGCGTATTCTCAGATGTGTTTGTTGGCATTAAGTAGGTATCCAGTGACAGCAAACGTTAAATATGCGGACAACTTCATGTATGCGGCAGATATTCCGAATGTGATTGGTTATTTGGAAAGCAATGGGTACCGAATAATGAGTGATATGACGAATCTGGCATATAAAGGACCAGTTGATTTTGCTACACCCTTTCCGGGTGAATACAATAGCAGAAAAATGGTTTTTATGTTTAAATACGAAGGACCATAGGTTGTCAGGAATAGCACGGGTTATTGATTTCGGAAGAACGGCGATCCACTCCTCTCGATATGATTATGGGAATATCGCGATCACATTGAAACCATTTTACTAATGTATCGTATATTTCTAAATAAACGGAGTCGTCTTCGTATTCACGGCAAGTATAAATATCGAGTGCTAGGTAGCGTTTCTCGGGAAATGTATGGATCGAAATATGGGATTCGGATAGCATATAAAGAATAGTCAATCCTTGTGGTTCGAATTTGTGTTGTGTTTTTGCTAATATAGAGAAATCGTATTTTATGCAAATATCCTCTAACAATTCGTGCATTTTGTCCATGGATTCGAGACGAGTCATGTTGCGAATATTGGTTAAATCGCATATCATATGTTTTCCTGTGGAAACAGAACCTGGCGACAACGACATTTGAATATAATATATTTTGCGATATTCAAATTCTATGTTATTTACAATCTTATAACCTCTACTAAAACGTTGTAAATGAAAAATTGAATGACTTTTCTTAAACGATCAGACGAAGATAACAATAATAATCATTCATTCAAAAATCAAAACCCCCATCCAAGAACAAAGCAATGTCAACCGAAAAACAAACCAAAACACGCGGACGTAAATCCGTCATTCCAGTTGCCAAATTGGACAACGCCAAACAAATTATTTTGCAGCAACATCATTTCAACTATTCGGATGATTTTGTGGTTCGTTTATCCAAATTCGCTACCGACCATATCAATTATAAGAACAAAGACTTCAAACTGGCATGGGAAGAGTGGACGAGCATAAATGCCGCGATCATCCTAGAAGAGAAGGAGAGGATGCGATCGCAAGGGTATGAAGGAAGTGTAGACGAAAAAATGTATTTTAGTGCTAGATACTATTATCGGAAAAAGGCGATCCGCGAACAAAACGACCAAGATCCAGATGCAAAAACGCCTCGGAAAAAGTACGAATCTTCAGAAAAACATGTGTTGGAAAAGATGAGTGAACATATTATTTTGCAGATATCGAGAGGCAACGACGAATCCAATGAGTGTATTGTCAGCAATATGACTCCATCGAAATTATTTGCAAATTACTGCGAACAATACAATGTGGAAGAAGACGACGCCAAGATCAAGAAAATTTACAAGAACCTTTATTGGCGTATATCGAAACAAACCAAGAAACAACCAAAAATGTAAGTTCCGACGATGTAAATAATACCAATTATAATATATTTTTTGCTGATTCGCATAAACAGCAAAAAATATAAACAACAGAAAGTATATATTTGATTTATGGAACAAGACGGAGGAAAATCTACCGAAAAATTAAATCTAATTAACAGCGGAGCATTTGGATGTATTTATCGTCCTAGTTTGACATGTGACGGTAAAATAGGTAGCATAAAATACATTACAAAAATACAAAAAAACGAACGAGCAATCGCAAATGAATTGAATATATCAAATAGAGTTCGAAAGGTGAGAGGATATGCTCGTTTTTTTGCACCAGTATTAAAATATTGCAAAGTTCATATAAAGAAAGATCTGGTAAAAGATTTGAATAAATGTGAATTGTTCGAAGATGAAAAGGAAAGTGAAATCGCAAAGAGTTCTTATGTTTCTATGAAGACTCGATATGTCGGGGATAAAGATCTGAAATCGTATATTTTTTCACATAAGACAATATCTACATTTTTGAAAGAATTGTGGAGAACCCACGTACATTTATTGAAGGCAATACAAAAACTGTTTGCTAACAAAATATTGCACTATGATTTGAAGTATAATAATATTATTTACGATCCGGACTTGAAGGTGCCGATTATTATCGATTTCGGACAGTCATGGGCAATCGACAAGATAAATACAGAGGATGAAATATCCACCGCATTTTTCGTGTTTGATCAATATGATTATTGGTGTATCGATATATTGATTTGCAATTATATTATTCAGAAAGTCGGATATAAAGAATCGAAAACAGAACTTGTAACCGAATCCGAAGTTGATTATATTTACGACGTTTTTATTTATGGACGAGATCCAAAATATACAGTAGACGGTGATAACCAAACGAAGAAAATAGATAGCGATGTATTCTTATATAATATTTTGCAAAACCCTGAGAGGATGTTGAAATTTAAGACTACGTTTGATAAATATGTAGAACCGTTCATCGGTAAGAAAACGTGGTGGGAATTGTATGAAGACCTAATAAAATATGCGAACACATGGGATCTTTATTCATTGTCTATCATTTATTTGAATCTGATTGATGATATATTTTTGGCAGATTTATTGGCATATAACAAAATGATGACAATTTTAAACGGAAAATTGGGCAAATATGTGGAAATATTGGAAAGTACTGTATATTGTAAACCGAACGAACGTCCAAGTATCAATACTGTTTTGAAACAGTTAGAACTTCTCGTGCGTTCTTAGTCAATCTTCTGGTCTTTCGAACAGGTTTTGATGATGAGAAGACGAATTCTTTTGGCGAATCTTCGGATATTCGAACCTTCTTTGTTTTTCCTGTTATTGATTTTTTAAGTATTGATTTTAGTCCGGGTTTTACATTTGGAGGATCTACATCCTCTCGCATTATAACAAAAATTTCAGATATATTATGAAAAATACTTAGTGCATTTGGAATTTTTATAAAATCCTTTTGAAACACTACATCGACCATTTTATTATTGCGGAAATCACTAATGTGTTCATGATCTAATGAGAGGTGAAACATAGACGCATCTTTGAATATATATTTTTTTTCTAACCATTCTTCCGATATGTTATCACCAAATAATAGTTTAGGATGTTTTGCGGAGTTTACTTTATCAAAAAATACGGATTTTTTTAATTCAGATGACATTTCCCTGGTATCGATTTCTATGGATGTTTTTGCAACTCCAACGATAGTTGGTTCTAGGTTTACGTAAAGGAAGGTCAACGTTATATAGTTGAGAGGTTGTTTCTCAAATATAGGATTTTCTGCCCAGTTTAATAATTCTTCTTCTTCGTCTATCCAGTTCGACTTTTCTATAATTGGGGTTTTTGGATCAACGTATTTCCAAGATTCTGACATTTTAATAAATGCGATGATTTGACACGATCGTATTTATACGCGATGCCGATTAACATCTACTAGTAGAGGTGTCCTTACTTTTTGCTTCGCATAAAGGACACCTCTACTATATAGTGTTTATTGAAACTAGTACAGGTTTTTAACCTGTATTAGTAGAGATTCAAAAATTGATTTCAATATCGGATAAATATAGAAATCAATATAAACCAAACTCGAATAATATTATAGAAAATGTCTATCGTAAAAAACTCTATTTGCATACCCAGGATTGAATCGACGATTCCTAAATCGTTAATAGCAAAAACATTCGAATCGTTGAATATTGGTAATCTGGAAGGAATCGTCGAGATACCATTCAAGGATTCAAATAAATACAAACGCATCATTGTCAAGATTGAATGGAATGATTCGGAGATGTCAAAGTATATCTTATCGCGTTTCCAAGATGGGAAGAATGTGAAAGTTGTTTACAATATGCCACTTCCTTGGTTTTGGATCTGTGTTCCGAATAGATTACATTGCAAATAACGTTGTTTAGTCGGGAATAGTTAACTTCAAGTAATCGCGAATGATTGGATTTAATTCTTTGCAGGTATAGTTAGGTTTAAAAAACACCGAAAATGGAACACAACATTGGTGTGTTTCTGCGTAATGTATTTCCTTTTTAAATAGTTCGTCCAATTGGGTATAGGTGCTTTTGCATTGTATTAATTCGGTTTTTGTTTTTTCTTTTAAATCCATCAAATAGAGAATACGCAGTTTTTCTCGTTCCTTTTGTGGGGTTTTAGAATGAGGCGTGATGTCTAGGTTATCTATGTTTTCACCGGATGAATTCCATTTGTACAGAATATAATGGATTTCATTTTTGATATCTCGGAATCGGACAATTAGATTCTTCTTATGATGTTCTTGTTTTTTTATGAATTTGATAATATTGGTTCTATAAATTATCGGAAATAATTTCACTGCTTCTTCTGGTATTAACTCTTGTATGTATTCGTTCATTTCCATCATGGTTGATTCGATCTCATTCATTTTTTGAGAGGATGGTTCTCCGATCGTGTTTTCATATTCAATTCGTGTCAACATTTTATTGAACTGTTTTGCCATAAATGCATATTGCGCGGAATTGGAATCGAATTTTAAATAACGCGAAAGTGTCAGTAATATAGTTGCGAATGCATTACCGGCGCTTATTAAGTATGCACCCCAGTAGACGTCTTTTACAAAAGGTGCGACGACTGCTAGACAGATTGTTATGGAAATCGTCGAAAGAGCAACCGAATATGATTTTAATTGTGTTATGTTTCTGGATATATTGTACAGAACTCTAAGACCATTCAGATAAGTAACTAGTAAATCTATCTCCGTCAATGTTTTTTCATTTTTATCATAATATTTGCATAATGATTTTTCGATATCTTCATATGTGAATTTTTTGTATTTTTTAGAATGACGCTTGGAATGAGGATCGTCGGTAGATCCAGTTTTCGATTCACTTACTTCATCGGGATTCTCTTTGTATCCACCATGACGTTTACTTTTTTTATATTCGTATTCTCTTATAGACCGATTAAATATATCAGATAGTTCTGGTTCATCGAGTTGAGAATTTGACATATCATCATAATCGTTGTAGTAATGACGGTTTATAAAAATATCATTTAATCGTTTATAATCAAAGTCTTTTATTTTTCTATGGATTGGTTGCTTTTTATATTGTGCGGTATTTGATAATTCGTCTTCTACTGAACTGGTTTGTTCGATTGAGTTTTTGAATTCGGATTCTATATCGCTGTTAAAATTAGAGGCAATTGGACTATTACTTCTTATATACATTTCATTAAAGTTCCATTTTTTATTAACCGTTTCATTTTTGTAAAAAGAATCAAAATCCATATCTGAATCTTTTTTTATTATTTTTACTAGTGTATTGTCATCTTGCTCTGGTATATTAATAACAACTTTAGATTCATCGTTTGAATCCATTTTTTATGTAATATATAAACATATATTTAAAAAAATATTATTTGCTACGCGGGTTGATAAAATTGATTAAAAATTATACATAGACATTTTGAGAGGATATAAGAAAATACTATTTATTGAATGGAGGTCTCTACAACTTTGAAAAACGATGCTGATGCTGCTTTGGAACGACGGGAGTTGAGAAAACAAATGAGGGAATATAAAAAGACACTCAAACATACATTGGCAACGACACGATTTAACAATTTCACTTGGGATGAGAACTGTAAAATACGGAAAATGAATCCGGCAGTTAAATGTATATACGCAACCCCAATTCAAATAGCATCTAGTGTCGCGTTGGATTCAAACGTATTTGTGATGGAGATGAATAATGAGAAAGATGAAATAATGGGTATTGGACTAGTGAAAAATCATCCGATTGCTGGTAAATACGCGGTTCATTCTGTACATAATTATAATCGGTTTGCATATATCGGGAAATGGCGAATCGATCGAGATGATATGTCAGAGGATGAGAAGGATATACTGACACTTCTTGAAGCAATGTGTTTTCGGGGAATCAATCATTCCAAGCGCGGTCAAGGAATTACATCGTTCCCGATCAAATTACTGTATAAGGCGCATAATATAGGATTTAATTTGCTGGATCACATTTGCGATATGTTCAAAAAGAGGATGACCACTGCGCCAAATCCAGTTACAAAAAATCAGTGATGTCTTTCAGGATAACTAATGCCATAGCAAAATATATAAACGACAAATATACGCGTTTATATATTAATTTGAAATGGATAATGAATATGACGTAAGTCAATATACAGATGAACAATTATTTCGTATACTAGACTTAAATAACCCGAGTGATCGTGAATTGGAGGCGAAGATTTTGACGATGGTTCGTAAGTATAGTAATTTTGGTAATTCTGCCGGAGATAAATTGACGCAGTTTTTTATTGATATATACAATCATTTTTTCGAAAATGACGAACCTGACCCCAACGACGATGACCAGGAAAAGGAGGGTTTCCAAACGGCATCTCCCAATAATCCGACATTACCTAGTGATTTGAAATCGGTAAATATTTTTTCGTCCGCAGAACTATCACAGGGAAATGCGGTGGCGACCGGAACAGCAAACTTAGGAAATAAAGTCGAAGGAACAGGATCAAAAGATAAAAATGACAATTTGCAATTGACAAAAACACTCGATTATTCAAAAGATAAACTCAATCCGTTATTAAAACAGACTATTAAACGAATAATTAGTATAGATAGTCAATATCGAGATAATCGAATAACTTCTCCATCTACCAATTTTACATTTAATTTATCAGAACCTCTGAGAGATGTTGTTTCACTTAGTCTGTATTCTATACAGATTCCTTATACTTGGTATACAGTAAATAGTGATTTTGGAGGTAATTTCTTCTATTTGAAAGGTAACAGTCCAGGACTAAATAATGGATTGCATGATTACAAAATATCTATACCTTCTGGAAACTATACACCAGCAGGGTTAGTAACCGCAGTAAATACAGGAATACAAGAAATTGCCGCAATTTATACAGATGTTAGTTTTGGAAACACGGAGGCAGTATATAATAACGGACTCTCGTCTGATAGTGGAACTGGTAAATGCAAATTTTTTATCGATCTTAAAAAAATATATAATACTCAAAATTACGATTTGAGTTTTTCAGAATGGTCATCTCCATTAGATAAAGTGGCAAGATTGAATACACTAGCAGGTTACTTTGGATTTATTTATACACAATATTATTGTAGTTCTATTTACTCTTATCTATTTTCAACAGTTATAAAGGATGATATTAACACGATATATACTGATATTAACTATTTTTATATAGTTCCTTATGTCGGTAAATCTTTTTTGGAATGCGACATATCTTATACACCAATCAAAGTTACACTTGATCTTACAAATATAGTACAAATATCAATCACTGATATTGTCGCATTACTTGATAATACATTGAAAATGATGCCTGAGTTTGATAATATGTTTACTGGTTGCCAATTGATAGATATTTCAAATACATTGCAATATCCGGATAAAGTATCTTACATAAAACTGAGTTGCAAGTTGATGGATACGTATGCACCGATTGTTCCAAATTTGAAATTGGCAGCACAGTTTATGTTCGAGCGTGGAACATCCATATTTTATGGTTCAGAATCGTTTTTCGGTTTTTTACCGACTAATGTTTATGACCCTTATTTTGAATTCAATGAATTAACTGCAGATTATCCTATATTACAATCTAACTATGATGGAACGAATGTAATGATTTCATTTAATTGTATTGCTAGTGGATATGAAAATAATCCATTGAATGACTTTCATATAGATATTCCGTCCAATATTAATTATACATTAGGATCGTTTATAACAGCATTTAATACTGCAGCAACTGCTCAGATGACTGCATTTGTTAGTTCTCATAGTAATTACAATAGTGTTACGGTTTCACTTACGCAAGACTATTTGAGTTACCTGAATATCAATTCGAGGTTTTCAATGTTATATTCGAATGATAATTATCAAGTATATGTCACTACTACAGGTGATACGAGTTATTTAAATTTATTATTTGAAATAAGTAATACAACGCCTCAAGATATACCAACTAATAAAACGTTTATTACAGGCAATACTCAATTAATCACTGTATCTTTTAGTAAATCGGAGAGTTTGATTATATTACCAAAACCTGGAAACGGAAATTCAAATGCATTGCCATTTGAAATTGTGTTCAGTGATGACACGGTTTATAGTGATCCAATTTTATTGGTAAGTTTTTTGAATAATGTAATTGTTTCTTATAAAGACCCAGTCACTGGATCGTATCCATTAAGTGGGTCGCTTGTTCAATATAATAGTAATGGTAAATTTACACTATACTTGTCAGTTAGTGTTACTATCACTCAATCATTTTATACAATGACACTTACTGCAAGTCCTAGTTCAGCGAGTCCGAACAACCCTATATGGACGAATTTAAGTTTCAATAACGACGTTCCATATAATTTGGTAGACTATTTAAGTAATAGTTACACTGTAACTAGTAATGAACCTATAAAAAATAATCAAATTACAATAAAGAAGGGAATCAATGACACATTTTACATAAATCCATCTAATAAAGTTGACGTGTTCAATAGTTCTGGAAGTACTTACGCAGTGCCGATTAAAATACCTGATAATAGTAGTGGTATTGGAACTCAATATGCCATTAATGATCTGATAAATGTTATAAATATTATTCTAACAAATAACCCGATTAGCAATGGATCGAGTATATCTCTAATAACATCTAGTAACGGTCAAAATTATATCAAATTCAATTTTAATTTGAATGTCATTTTTTCCACAAAAGACTATAATTTGGTGTTTTATGACCCATACAGTTTTGTTTCATGTATTTCAAATAAATCGAAGAATTCATCTTCTTCTTTACAGAATGCAACATGGGACTCTACACTGGGATGGTTGTTAGGTTATAGAAATGAAATCGCATATATATTGTCGGAATACGTTTATATCACACCACCTACTGATGGATATGATCCAAGTATTTATTATTTGCAAGGATCACAGTCGAATGTATGTGTTTTGCTGGGTGATACGAATGTTAGCACGAATTTATACAATTATTTTTTAATTATGTTGGACGATTATGTGCAGAACCATTTGAATGATGGGTTGGTAACGATAACAAACCAAGAAACAATTATAAATCCTGGACCATATAAATATATTTGCGATCCAGTCACAAAGCAACAGACTGCAGTTCCGGCAGATTATGGTAGTCCAGGGGTTACTTATACATCACAAGAACTATATGCGTTTAATAGAGAGGTTCAATCTCAATCTGTAAAACTCAAAAGTTATTCTAGTGGACCATTCGTTCAAGATATATTTGGAATTATACCGGTTAAAACATCTGGAATGCCAATCGGAAGTGTTTATGTGGAATTTGGTGGAACTTTGCAAAATCAACAGCGATTGTATTTTGGTCCGGTTAATATACATCGAATGACAATTAAATTATTGAATGACAGAGGAAACATGGTAAATTTGAATAATGCGAATTGGTCATTTTCGTTTGTTTGCGAACAGTTATATAAAAGTGGGGTTTCATAGAGTCTAGTCATATTGTGTTAGATAGAACAGACGAATATACAGTTTGTAATGATTGTTTCATTTTTCATTCACAACATATACATACGTCTGGTCATATGGATTAAAAATCCATATGACAAGAGTATATGCTAGTTACTCTTCGGGAAATTCGTTGCCTTTTGCTTCGCTAATGCAATGAACCTCCCGAAGGGAGACTAGACATTAACGTATACTAGTAGAAAATAATAGATTATAAAGTAACGACGTTTCAAATACGAAGTGAATACATCAATATGTACTAGCAAAAATGAAACGATGAAAAGTATTTGCTTATTTTATATTATGTCACAGAGTGATTATATTAAACGTAAACGTGTGGCATATGAAATAAAGAACCATAACTTCGCTGGAAGAAGTATTGGCGAGGGTAGTTACATAGATTATAAGGAATTTTCTATAATAAACCACATTTTCAGTGATAAACCCCAATATAATAAGATTATTCCACCAAATACGATAAATGTATTTGGAATGCAAGTCAATCCAGAAATTTGTCCAGATTTACGTTGTCCAGGTAATAATGATGGTACAGGAGAAACCGGTATTACAGGTGATATTGGTGAATATGCGGCAAAAGGATGTACCGGACCTGCTTTTGATTTAACTTATATTGGATTTACGGGATTTACTGGGTATGAAGGACCAATTGGAATTTACGGATTTTCAGGAGTAACAGGATATACAGGTCCTACAGGATATACAGGTCCTACAGGAATTATAGGACCAAGTGGTTATACTGGATTTTCAGGAGTAACAGGTTTTACCGGAATTGATGGTGTTTATGGAACTAGTGGATTAACTGGATATACAGGTTATACCGGTTTTATCGGTAATACTGGATCGACGGGAGTCACCGGTAGAACTGGATTGACAGGAGTCACCGGTAATACAGGTCCTACTGGATTTAACTCCATAACTGGAATTTCCGGAATTACTGGATGTACAGGTATCACAGGACACACTGGAATCAATGGTTTAACCGGATTTACTGCGAGAACTGGAACAACCGGATTTACCGGACCTTCTGGATCAACCGGACCTTCTGGACCTTCTGGACCTACTGGATACACCGGACCTACTGGACCTACTGGACCTACTGGATACACCGGACCTTCTGGATACACTGGACCTTCTGGATACACCGGACCTACTGGACTGACTGGTATTACTGGACCTACTGGTTTATCTGGAAGAACAGGATCTACTGGACCTACTGGATTGTCGGGATTAACAGGATCTACTGGACCTACTGGATTTACAGGAGTAACAGGAATTACAGGAGATATAGGAATGACAGGAGTTACTGGATATACAGGCGTATTCGGATTCACAGGTATTTCTGGTATTTCTGGAAATAGTGGAATAACTGGTCCAACAGGTTTAACTGGTCCAACAGGTTTAACCGGAAACACTGGTAATAGTGGTAATAGTGGTAACACTGGTCCAACAGGTTTAACCGGAAACACTGGTAATACTGGTAATAGTGGTAATACTGGTCCTTCTGGATCTACTGGATCTACTGGATCTACTGGACTTACTGGACCCACTGGTAATTATGGAAATGATGGAAATGATGGAAGACGCGGATTCACTGGTTTATCAGGATTAACCGGATTAACTGGAACGTCGAGTATTGGAACGATCGGTTCCAGTGGCATTACCGGTTATATCGGAAATGGAATTGACGGATTGTATGGTCCAACTGGTCCAACTGGTAAATTAGGATACACTGGTGATAATGGAGACACTGGTTTTATTGGAATTACCGGATTGAGTGGGACAACTGGATATACTGGAAGTGTAGGAGATAATGGTATTGCAGGAAACACTGCTAATACTGGTGTAACCGGGTTTACTGGATGTAATGGAGTTATTGGCGAGATTGGTATGACAGGCGTTACTGGATTCACTGGATATACTGGATGTTATGGAAGTGATGGTAATATTGGTATTACATCATTGACTGGATTTACAGGTTATACTGGAACTGTGTCTGATAAAGGAATAACAGGAGAAACTGGTTATACAGGATTTACCGGACCGACTGGAATTGATGGAACGATTGGTTCGACTGGAAACACTGGTCTAACCGGAAACACTGGTCTAACCGGAAACACTGGTCTAACCGGAAACACTGGTCTATCTGGAATGACTGGTCCAACAGGAATAACTGGTCTATCTGGATCCAGTGGATCCACTGGTAATACTGGTAACACCGGTTTAAGTGGTCAAACAGGTCCTACAGGAATTGTAGGTAATACTGGAAATACTGGAATGTCTGGAAATACTGGAATGTCTGGATACAGTGGAGTAACTGGACAGACTGGAATTTCTGGTAATACTGGCAACACTGGAATGTCTGGATACAGTGGAGTTACTGGACAGACTGGAATTTCTGGTAATACTGGCAACACTGGAATGACTGGATTTACTGGAGTAACTGGGTATACTGGTATTTATGGAAATACCGGCAATACCGGTACAACGGGTGATACAGGACCGACTGGAATAACAGGTTGTGCTGGTGACACTGGTCCAAATGGATACACTGGGTTTACAGGAATAACTGGTATTTCTGGTAATACTGGCAGGACTGGAAACACAGGTAACACAGGATTTACTGCCGCAACTGGAACAACTGGAACAAACGGACCTACAGGAAACACAGGAAACACAGGAAACACAGGATCCACAGGATTTACTGCCGCAACTGGACCGAGTGGAAACACAGGAAATACTGGATTGACTGCTGAGACGGGATCAACTGGACCAACCGGTCCAACCGGTATTTCTGGAAATACTGGAAATACTGGAAACACCGGAACAACTGGAAGAACAGGTCCTACTGGAATTGCAGGAAACACTGGTAATACTGGATTGACTGCTGAAACCGGAACAACTGGATTAACTGGTATTTCTGGTAACACAGGTAATACTGGTAACACCGGAATAACTGGAATAACCGGTCCTACTGGAATTACAGGAAACACCGGTAATACTGGATTGACTGCTGAAACCGGAACAACTGGATCGAGTGGACTTACAGGAAACACTGGCAATACAGGTAATACTGGAAACACCGGAACAACCGGAAGAACAGGTCCTACTGGAATTGCAGGAAACACTGGTAATACTGGATTGACTGCTGAGACTGGAACAACCGGATTAACTGGTATTTCTGGTAACACCGGCAATACTGGAAACACCGGAACAACTGGAAGAACAGGTCCTACTGGAATT
>Ga0114959_10001440_pt1 | contig 20781 bp, 18 predicted proteins | sample C_130625_EF_Meta_FD_87317 | JGI IMG/M metagenome (GOLD analysis project Ga0114959, IMG submission 87317) | Freshwater microbial communities from Lake Croche, Canada to study carbon cycling - C_130625_EF_MetaG | ecosystem: Environmental > Aquatic > Freshwater > Lake | place: Lake Croche, Canada... | reverse complement strand
GTACAGTTCTTCCTTCTGACCCATGTGATTGAGCCGACCATGCGTGAGTTGATTGCCCGTGTACTGGGTACGCTAGACGGTGCATTGATGCTTGTTCTATCTTTTTATTTTGGCTCATCTTCAGGCTCACAAGCCAAAGATACTATGCTCCATCAATCGAGTCCAACAAAATGACCATACTTACCAAAAACTTCACTCTTGAAGAGCTAACGATTACAGAACACAGGGAGTTTTCAAATGAACCTAACGAAACTGAAAGAGCAAATCTTATCCGCCTCGCAATCTTTTTGGAGCAAGTTAAAGAGCTATTGGGTGGCAAGCCGATCATGGTTAACAGCGCGTTTCGGTCAAAAGCCGTGAATGATGCGGTTGGATCGAAAGATTTGTCTCAGCATAGGGTCGGCTGTGCGGCTGACCTGCGTGTGCCAGGCATGACACCAAATGAAGTAGTCCAAGCTATTATTTCAAGTGATTTGCCCTATGACCAGTGCATAAGAGAATTTGACAGGTGGACGCATATTTCAGTGACAAATCACCCAGAGATGACACCAAGACGACAGGCGCTTATAATTGATAAACAAGGAACAAGAGCGTACATTTAAATGCTTAAATCCATACGATTCAGACCAGGAGTCAACCGAGAACAAACTCAATATACCTCTGAAGTGGTAGGTACAGTCAATACTAGTTTTCAAGTCATAGCTGGTTGGTATGATTCTAATAAAGTAAGATTTAGACAAGGATTTGCCGAAAAAATAGGTGGCTGGTATCCTTTTGCTCTTGGTACTTATCTTGGTATTTGCCGTTCTTTATTCAGCTGGTCAAACCTTGGCGGTCAAAATTTAATTGGAGTTGGTACCAATCTTAAATTCTATGTGAATCAAGGTGGTCCATACTACGATGTTACGCCAATTCGTTATACAACTACTCTGACAAATCCGTTTCGCACATTTAATTTAATCACTACAGTTCAAGTTACAGCTGCGTCAAATGGGGCAGTACTAGGAGATTTTGTTACTTTCAGTGGTGCTTCTTTGGTGGGAGGATTGAACTTAAACGGGGAGTATCAAATACAAAGTATTGTAGACAACAATACATTTACCATTACGGCTGCTACTGCTGCAACAAGTAGCGTGATGGCTGGAGGCGGTACAGTATCGGCAGCTTTCCAAATTAATGTTGGTCAAGCCATAGAAGTTCCACTTGTTGGTTGGGGATCTGGCCCATGGGGATATGGATCATGGGGGAACGGCTCTGGTTCTGTAACCGCTTTGAGATTATGGAGCCAAGCCAATTTTGGACAAAATTTAATATTTGCTCCACGTGGTGGATCTATCTTTTATTGGGACGCAGCTTTAACAGTTGCATCTCGGGCCGTATATGCATCATCATTGTCAGGTGCTTCAGATGTACCGACTATTGTTAATTTTATCTTTGTTTCCGATGCTAGTCGCTTTGTGTTTGCATTTGGTGCTAATCCATTGGGAAGTGCTACACAAGACCCTATGTTGGTTCGTTGGTCAGATCAAGAATCTGTGACCATGTGGACACCAGCTGCAACCAATCAAGCAGGTGATATCAGGCTATCCCGTGGTTCACAAATTGTTACTTGTGTTCAAAATAGGCAAGAGATTATTGTTTGGACCGACACGTCTGTTTATTCATTTCAATACATAGGAACTCCTGGTGTTTGGGGATCAAACATTGTGGGAGATAACATTTCTATCATGGGTCAAAACGTGGCTGTGCTGGCATCTGGTACTTCTTACTGGATGGGTATTGATAAGTTTTATAAATACAACGGCACAACTTCTACTTTACGTTGTGATTTACGCGAGTATATTTACAGTGATATTAATGTAAATCAAACGCAACAATTTTTTGCTGGAACAAATGAAGGATTCAACGAGGTATGGTGGTTCTATTGTTCAGCCAATAGCACGGCTATAGATAGATACGTTATCTATAACTATCAAGATGATATCTGGTCATATGGAACCATGAACAGAACCGCTTGGATTGACTCTACATTATTAACTTATCCGTTGGCTGCAGTTCCTAACAATACATATGGTAATACTTTGGTATACCATGAATTTGGTTTAGATGACAATACGACAGGTACAGCCTTGCCTATAGATTCTTATATTACTTCGGCAGAATTTGATTTGGATGAAGGTGATAAATTTAGTTTTATCAGAAGAATACTTCCAGACATTACATTCCGTAAATCTACTACTGCTAATCCGACGGTCGATATGACTTTGATTCCTATGCAAAACTCGGGATCAGGATATAACAATCCTCAGTCGCAAACTAATAGCAATGTAGCTACAGTTACACGCACGGCTACGGCCCCGATAGAACAATTTACTGGCCAAGTATTTATTCGTTTACGAGGCAGACAAATTATCTTTAAGATAGAAGGAAATCAATTGGGCCAGCAGTGGCAATTGGGAACGCCAAGAATTGATATTCAAGTAGATGGCAAGAGAGGTAATTCATGAGTATTCCAGTCATCAATGTTTCTCCTAATTTACCTTTGCCGCCACAGGAATATGATCAACATTATTTTGATATATTGACTAAAGTACTTCGTCTGTACTTTACGAGCAATGATAATATCAATCAAGTTGGCATGTCACAGGTATCTACCAGCCAAGCACTTATTTGGTTAAATTTATAATGGCAAATTACCAAAATGTTACCCCTTTGCAAATTGCTCAGGCAGCGCTGACAACCAGCTATGCCACGCTTTATACTGCGCCTACAAATGCCACAACACCCACAAGGACGTATATTAAACAAATAGATGTTTGTAATACGACGAGCGGTGCATTAACATTTAACTTGCATATTGTGCCTGTTACCTTTAGTGCGGGAACACAGAACGCTATTTTTTATGGCCAAACAGTTGCGGCTAATTCCACGTTTTCATACAGTGGAGTGCAAGTCATGTTAACGTTATCATTTATTTCTGCCAAAGCGTCTAATACTGGTTTAACTATAACTATTAGTGGTGGGGAGGCTGTCTAATGGCAACCAAGCTACCAGTATGGGCAAACAATGACTTAGCTACATACTCTGCATTTATGGGTTTACCCGCAGATCTAACATCTGCTGCGCCCAAGAAAATTGATCCTCAAAGTTTGGAAGCTAAAGGTAATCCCAAAGGAATGCGTTTTGTTCCAGGTGGAAATGAAACAGACCCCGGCACATATACAGTTCCAATTGATACTCCAGCAGGTTGGGATCCAACAGTACAACTTTACGCAAATTACAATAGCCAAGGTAATTTAGTTAACTTTAGTGGGTCTAATCCTGTATTTCCTGCTGATGCTAGTGGTAAGCTTTCGAAATTAAAATATGCCCCAATTTGGGATGCATCCGGAAATTCTGTTTCTGTACAAGATACTTCTCACGGGGGCTGGGAGGGAACGCCTATAGTATTGGCCGCTGCTTCAATGGTGCCTGGCGTTGCTCCATTTATGGCTGCTGCCAACGTAGCCAATGCTATAGCCAACCATCAGCCGCTTAGCCCAAGTACGCTTATAAGTCTTGGTATTTCTGCTATTGGGGCTATGGGAGGCACACCAGTAGACATGATTCCTAACGCGGACGGTACGGTTACAACGTATTATTCTGATGGAACAAATGCAATTAGTACACCTCAGCAGGGTATTGCTAGCCCTTCTTTGACGACCAATTTAAAAACAGCGCAAAAGGTATATAACACTGGTACAGCTTTATCCAAAGGAAATATTAGCTCTTTAATCAATAGCTTAAATGGATTAATTGAAGTTTCTCCAGACGTAAGTATTGCTTTGAAAGCTACAAATGCTATACGTGCTTTATCAGCTGGTATGCCCGCATCAGCAATTGCTCCCTATATTACATCCATCATAGATACTGGGGATCCACAAGCTGTCAATATGGCGACAAAGATACTCAATACACTTTTACCAAATACTGTTAAATCACCAACTGTAAACGTTGACAGTACAAAAGTGACGAATGCCGCTGCTAAAGACAACACTACGACAGACAATACGGTTGTAGACAATACCGCTGTAGACAATACTAAAGTAGACAATTTAATTCCTACTATATTAAATGGTACAACAACTGTTAAACCAAATACAACAACATCCAAACCAACTGTAAACGTTGACAGTACAAAAGTCCCTGCAGCCAAAATGACAATCAATCCGTTAGACATACCGCTTCCAGAACTATTGGCCCTACAGACTGGTAAAATAAAAGAATTAGATCTGGATAAATTATTTGACGTAGTAAATTCCTCGCCAAATGTCTATGAAAATACTACAATAAATGCAAGAAAAGGTGGATCGATCAATGACCTTTTGCATATTTTAAAGGGTTAATATGGCTTACGTATCAGCAGTAGTACCAAATTACGATTCTGATGATTCAATCATTGATTACGATATTGAATGGACAGATGGACATGTAACCAAAAGTCCAACTTCGCTTGCTGTTGGTCAATCAGATGGAAATGTATTACCAGTAGACATGATTCATAACGCGGACGGTACGGTTACAACGTATTATTCTGATGGAACAAGTTCATCTAATGCCCCTTCGGTAGTTAAATCATATGACTACAATGGTATTACATATCAGTTGATGTCAGATGGTAAATATACCAAAACTCTACCAACTGGAGAAGTAGTAGCTAGTGATCCCACTGAATTTGATGCCAATGCAGCAGAAGTATCTACTACCGAAGGTGGAACTAAAGCTGGTACTACAACTTTGCCTGGCACGGTTAAACCCGGAACTACGAATTTAGATCCAACCAAAATTAGTACAACACCAACCACTTCTAGAACTTCAACTACTGTAACTGGAACTGGTCCAACCACAGGTATTGATAAAATTATTAGTGGATTGACCACTGGCACATTATCAACTGCAGACTTAAAGAACTTTATAGCCAACAATGCTGGCTTGCTTACTGGCGTTACTGGCTTAGCTGCTGCTTTAGGTGGTAATGATATAAAAACATCTGGGTATAAAGGTTCTATACCTCAGTTGCAAGCCATAAGAAATCAAGTAGCCAATCTAACTCCTGGATTAGGTCAGCAACAATTTACAGATGTACAGTACGTTGATCCAAGTAAAGCATCAAATATAACTGGCGCTATGAGCAATGCAGAAAAACAAGCATTGGAAATAGCAAAAGACGCAGTTGCCAATACGCAAGCTAATTTAGATTCAACAGTTGCTCCTCCAGATTTCAATATGCCTTGGACCAATTTGGCCAAGCCAGGTATAACAGCAGTTCAACCTGTTTTAGGTCTGCCAGCAATTACAAGTTTGTATTCAAAAAAACAATCCGATGAAGCTAAGGCAGCTCAAGCAGCAGCACAAAAGGCAGCTGATTCAGCAGCTCAAGCAGCAGCACTACAAGCTATTTATGATAAAGCTGCAGCCGCTGCGACTACATCTAAAACCTCATCTACTGCTGGAATTAATACTTTCTTAACCAATCCAGGAAGTGCTGCTAGTGCTGTTACAGCAAACACCGCTATGACCCAAGCTGCGACTGCTGCAGCTGCCGCCGCTAAAGCCAAGGCTGATGCAGAGGCTGCCGCCGCTAAAGCAGCCGCAGATAAAAAAGCAGCTGATGATGCCGCTGCTGCTGCTGCTGCCGCTAAAGCTGCTAGCGATGCTAAAAAAGCTTCCGATGCTGCCGCCGCTGCTGCCGCTAAAAATGCTAGTGATGCTGCTGCCGCTAAAGCCGCTGCTGAAGCTAAAGCCAAATCAGATGCTGCCGCTGCTGCTGCCGCCAAAGCTGCCGCTGATGCCAAAGCTTCTGCGGATGCCAAGGCTGCTGCCGCAGCAAAAGCTGCCGCAGACGCCGCTGCATTAAAAGCACAACCGGATGCCGCAGCCAAGGCTGCCGCAGACGCTGCTGCTGCCAAGGCTGCTGCTGACAAGGCTGCTGCTGATGCTGCAGCTAAAGCTGCTGCTGATGCAGCTGCTGCTAAAATTGTTCCTACTACTGTTACACCTACTGCCGCTACTGTTTTAACTGATCTTATAAATTCTAAAGCAACTGGTATACCGATAGATGTAAATGCGGGGTTGGCAGCCGCTGCTGCAGCAGGTGTCCCACACACACCAACAATAAGTACAACACCCGTTAAACCTACAGCTACGTCTGTTTTAACTGATTATATAAATAACGCATATACAGGTAAGCCAACAGATCTAAATGCAGGATTAGCTGCAGCGGCTGCATCTGCTCTACCAGGTGCAACTGCTCCAGGTGCAAACGTTAACAGTGGTATAGCTCAAGGAATACTAAAAGCAGACGAAGCCAACAAAATTCCTTTGACAACAACGTTTGCTAATTCAATGGGATTGTATGGAAATAATGTAAGCAGTCCTTTGTCTCAAGCAATATTGAACGCAGATAAAACAAATAATGTTTCATTAACTCCAGAATTTGCTTCTGGCATGGGTTTATCTTCACTCAATCCCAATTACACAACTCCAGCACAGCCTACATATACACAGCCTGCAGCTCCAGTACAACCTGCATACACAAAATATTCAAATAGCGACATAGCTAATTATCTTGCTGCAAATAGTATTGATGTAGGTAATGCAAATCAAGTAGCTGCTGCTATAAAAGCAACCAATGCTGACCCAAAAGCTGTAAGTGATTTTATTGCTAATAATTACGTTTCAAACACGGAGAATTTGGCTGGCGGTGGTTTTATGAATACACACTATAGACACGGAGGAGATGCTCATATGCAGCCAAGATATTTACAAGGTCCAACAGATGGTATGGCCGATGATGTTCCTTCTTCTATTGACGGTATACAGCCAGCCAAGTTAAGTCACGGTGAGTTTGTAATTCCTGCTGACGTCGTTTCTCATTTGGGAAATGGTAACTCTGATGCTGGTGCAAATAAACTTTATCAAATGATGGATAAGATTCGCATGGCCAGAACTGGTACCAAGAAACAAGGTAAAGAAATTAATCCCGATAAATTTACTTTAGGTGGTAAAACTTATAACACTGGTGGACAAGTTGCGTTCAGTAGCGGCGGTGTACCAGGATTTGCTGGAGCAACTGGTAGTGCAGTGGATTTAACTACATCACCATTAGGTTATTCAAGCGTTTCAGAATTGTCCCCTTATGTTGGAGACTATGTAACTGGCATGTTGGGTAAAGCGCAAGCATTAGCAGATGCACCTATGACTGTGTATAAAGGTGAGTTGGCTGCAGGACCATCTAATTTACAAACACAGCAATATGCTGGTTTGTCAGCTTTGGCGCAAACAGGTGCTCCCCCAATTAAATTTACTAATACATTTAGTGCTCCTGCTTATGATGCACTGGAGGCTAAAAACTTATATGTACCGCCAGAATATAAATATAACGATATAACCAATCAGTATAAAACTCCAGATGCTTATAAAGCAGCTAATATCACCAATACATACGAATCTCCAACTGCATACAATCCAATCAATGTAACTACTGGATCATTTGGCACAGATTCTGCTATAAAATATATGAATCCTTATATTCAAGCATCTTTAAATCCTCAGTTACAAGCCTTAAAACGTCAGCAAGATATTAACACTCAAGGGGATTTGTCAAAGTTGACAGCTCAAGGTGCATATGGAGGTTCTAGACAGGCCGTATTAGAGGGTGCTAACAATTACAATTTATTAACTAATCAAAGTAATTTGCTTGGTCAAGGTTATAAAGAAGCATATAACCTAGCTCAAAATATGTTTACTTCTGACCAAGCTAGACAGCTACAAGCTCAACAAGCCAATGTCCAGCAGGCACAGTTTGCAGCCTCTCAGGGTATGACAGACGCTCAATTGATGGCTCAATATGGAATGACCGCACAACAGGCTAATGAAGCATCAAGACAATTCGGTGCAACCCAAGCTGCAAATGCTGCTCAAAATAACGCTCAGTATGGAATGGCTGCTGCAAATGCTAATATTGGTCAACAACAATTTGGCGCTAATTTAGGTATGACTGCAGCTGATAAAACAGCTCAATATGGTGCTCAAGCTCAAGCGGCCAATATTGCTCAACGGGAATTTGCCAATCAGCAGGCTCAAGCAGCAGCAATTCAGAAAGCGCAATTTGACGCACAGGCACAGGCCGCACAACAAGCCGCCAATATGCAATCTGCTAACTTTGGTTTGTCTACACTTGCTGCTTTGGGTGCGGCGGGTACACAACAACAAGCTACTCAACAAGCCAAAGATACTGCTTCTTTAAATCAATTTAATCAACAGCAACAAAACCCTTATGCTCAATTACAATTTGAGCAAAGCATGTTGCAGAATTTACCTATAGCTACGCAAACAGTAATTCCAAATACAACAAGTCTTGGACAAACAACTAAAACAATAAGTGACTTAAGTCAGTTGTATAGTTTGTTAAATCCTTCTTCTACATCTTCTGGAAGTACTTCTACTACATCTGCTGGCGTTACAAAATAAGGAATAGATATGAGTTTTTATCAAGACGAAAAAAATATTCAGTTTGTGCCGGATAAAATTTTAAATGACTACAAAAAAGGCAAAGGCGGTAACCAGCCTGAAGAGGGGTTGTTGGCGTTGATCGAACAATCTAAAAGATTAAAACAAGAGACTGGTAAAGATATTAATGTTAGCCCTATGCCAACGATTGCAGATCAAATTAAACACAAACTTGGTATTGTTGATTTACAAAAAATGGCTCAGCAGTTGGGCGTACAAATAACTGGTATTGCTCCAATTGGTGCGCCTGTTGCTGGACTGCCTACTGCCATGCCTCCTGAAGGTGCAGCTCCTATGGCTCCTCCAGTAACTGGCCAAGCTCCTGCGCAAATGCCACCTCAAATGCCTCCCCAGGTATCGCCTCAAATGCCACCCCAAATGCCACCCCAGATGCCGCCCCAGGCGCCTGCTGGTATGGCTCATGGCGGAATAACACATGCCGTTCCTCACCATATGTTTAAATTCGCACATGGTGGCGGAATTATGGAATTTGCTGAAGGTGGTACGGACAAAGACAAAGCATTGGCTGCTATCAACGCTTCTATGCCAGAGGATGTTCCTGAGCATACATCATTGCTACCATCAGAATATGATAGACAAAGACAATTAGCTTTAAAGGCTGTAATAGATAATTTTACTCCTCCAGCTGCTCGTCAGGAAACATATGCTGAGCGTGATGCAAGAATGCACAAGCAACCTGCATTAACTTCATACAAAGATCCGTTCAGCATAGCTAACATATTGAAGTTCTTTCAAAAAAATGAAGTTCCAAAGTTTGAAAGAAGTACTCTTCCATTTACGGACGAAGATGTAGCTGAGCAAGCAAAAGCAAAAGTTATGGCGCAAACATCTGCACCTAGTGCTCCTGTTGTTACACCTGTTGTTACACCTGCTGTACCAGCTCCACCGACAGCACCAATTGTTCAAGCGGGAATTAATCAAATAAAAGTTAAACCACAAGTTGTCCAAACTGTTAAGCCACAGGTTACTCCAGTAGCACAGCCATTGTCACAGGCCGTAGCACAACCTGCTATGAGTGAATACGAAAAAGAGATATTGGAAGCTAGGAAGAATCCTAATACCATAGAAAAAGAATTTGAAAGACAAAAGAAAATAGTTGAGCTTGCGGGTTTAAATACGCCTGCTGGACAAGAAGCAGAGGCTCGTGCGAATGAGTTAAAACGTCAATATGAAAAAGCGCATGAGGGTGACCAGTACCGTGCTTTGATGTCCTTCTTACTTGGCATGGGGCAAGGTGCTGGTGGAGGCGCGCGTGAATCACTGAAGACACAAGCCCAACAAGAAGCTGCTCGATTTGCTGAGATGAAAGATATCAATGCTTTGTTGTCTCCTATTGAAGAAAAACGTAGGGCAGATAAAGCAGCACTTGCTTCTGGTGTTACAAGTACATTGGCCAAAGAAGCGGAGCAAAGAGCTTTGGAAAACAGAGAGCTTGGTAAAACTGCCATGACCGGTCGTCAAAATATGGAGCAAGAGAATCTAAGACAAATCAATGAGAATCTTAGAAACCAAATAAGCAATGACAGAGCTTTACAAATAGCAAGAATGCAAACAAACGCAACGTTGGCTGGTAAAGAAATTACTGCTGAAGAAATTGCTAAAGTGCTACAGAAAGACAAAGCGTTTGAAGGCAAGTCATACGGTGAAATCATGACTGCTGCATTTGCTATTAAGCAAGGAGCTAAACCAGAATTAGGTAGGGCTGGGCTGGTAGAGAAGTATGCCAAAGATTGGAATACGATGGGTATCATTGCCAAAGATGAACTAAAGAACCAGGGTATTACCAGCTTAGATCAATATGTTGAACATATGATAGGATTAACTTCTGGTGAGAAAAAGCCAAAAGAAACAGCCCCGGCAAAAAGTGGAGTAGCTAAATTCTTAGGATTTGAATAATGCCTATAGCAAGATTTGAGTTTCCGGATGGACGTATCGGTCGCTTTGAAGTGCCGGAAGGAACTACACCGGAAGAAGCTCAATCAATGATTGGTAGCACGTGGACTAACCTTGTTCCACCTGAGCAAACTACAATGAGTAGACTTAAGGGTGCAGCTGTATCTGGACTAGAACAAATACCCGAAAGCTTGTCTGGCATTCAACTGGGTGCTAAAGCCGCCCTTGGCATGAAAGAATCTGCTGGCCGACAAGCTGAAGAAATACGCAGGTCGCAAGAAGCCAAACGCGGAGAACCACACGGTACATCTTTTGCTGATATCGAGCAGGCATACAAAGAGAAAGGCCTGGGATCAGCTTTATCCAAAGTTCCCATGTATGTGGCAGAACAAGCCCTACAAAGCGCTCCTAGCATGGCTGGTCCTTTGGCTGCAGGAGCTGCTGGAACTATGTTTGCTGGCCCTATAGGTGGTTTGGCTGCTGGTATTGGAACTTATGGCGCGCAACAGTTTGGTCAGTTCATGCAACGCCAAGCACAAGAGGGTGCTACAGGGGAAACGTTAGCACCAGGTAAAGCCGCCGTAGCAGCTGCTGCTACTGCTCCTATTGGTTATTTTGCTGATCGCTTGACGTTAGGCTTTGGAAAGATTCCTGAGAAAATTTTAGGTGAACAAGTTAGTAAAGAGTTAGCCAAGCGTGCTGGTGCTCGTATCGCTGGCGGTACTGTTACCGGTGTGGTAGCTGAAGCGCCTACTGAAGTACTTGAACAAGTTGCTGAACGCTGGCAGGCTGGCTTACCACTTAATGACGAAGAAGCCAAGAGAGAATACAAGGAGGCATTCTTTGGTGCTGCCGCTCTTGGTGGTGTTGGTGGTGCTGGTGCAGCTGCTTTTAGAGGAGCTCCTAAAACAGTTACACCTCCTGCACTTACTGAAACAAAACCTTCTGTTGCGCCAACGATTACACCGCCTGTTACCCCACCCGTTGAAGAACCTATTGTCACCCCTCCTGTCACCCCTCCTGTTACGCCTCCAGAGACTCCTCCTGTTGAGCCGACAGTTCCTCCTACGCCGCCCGTGGAAGAGAAGCCTCCTGTTGAGGTGAAGCCACCGGTCGAAGAGAAACCACCTGTGGAAGAGAAGAAGACAGGCATGGAAGGGTACTACGACAAGACCCAAGCAGCGCCTGGCTATGAAGCTGCATTCCAGGATAGAGCTAGGAATACGGCTACGCATGAGGCACAAGTTAAAAACATTGCCGCCAATCCTGATTACGATCGCATGGGTACGAGCAATGTATTCGGTCATGGTGCTCCTGTTGTAACGAGTAGCGTTAAGTTACCCGAGAATCATATGGGGGAAATCACTACGTCTACATCTGAAAGCGGCAAGAAAGTTCCTGTACAGTACGCGGTTGTTGAAGCAGAAAATTTAACACCTACGCAGAAAGCAAACGGAACACCAAATGCCGAGTATTCAGATGTGGAAAAGGCCGCGATTCGACCCGTGGCAGGAAATGGTCGTGTGGTTGGAATTCAAGAAGCATACAGAGAAGGTAATGCGGGAGATTACAAGGAGAAGCTCATACAAGATGACTCGCACGGTATTGGTAAAGATGTAATTGAAGGAATGAAAGAGCCGGTGTTGGTTCGTGTTATTCCTAAGCGCGAGTTAACACCTGACTTGATAGCAGGATTAAATGTAAGCCCTGTTGATCAAGCCAAGAGTGATGCGGCTTTGATTGATCCTGATGCAATTGCATATCGTCCTGACGACTATACGATCAGCAATACGTCAACAAAAGAATTTATCAATCAATTGCCCGAGCATCAGCGTGGTGATTTGTTGCATCCCAAAACCGGAGATGTAACCGACACGGCTCGCACTCGCATACGCAATGCCTTGTTATATAAGACATATGGTAGCGAAGCTTTGGTCAGCTTACACGAACAAGCACGTGATCAATTTGCCCAAAGAGTACCTATAGCATTAGCTGCTGCCGTTCCTGAGATGAGCAAATTAGAAGGTGCCGGTAAGTACGATATTCGTCAAGATGTTGTAGATGGTGCTAATGCATTTATGCTTGTGCGTAATCAAAGAATGGGGATTGACGAGATGCAAGCAATTGCTAATGCTTTGTCACCAGAAGCCCAAAAATCATTTGAACTTTTCCGCCAAGCTAAATCAGTACAAAACACAGCCTTAGAGTTGACTAAAATGGCTGACAATGCATTGAAAGCAAAAGACGCGGAAACAAAGCCCAAGAAAATTACCGAAGAAAAAACATCTGACGGATATTTTGAACGTGAGCCGTTAACTTCTGAACAAAACTTTCAGGCGTTAAAAAAAGAAAAAACAATTCTTGGTGTTGCTAAACATTTAGCAGATACAGCGCCCAATAGTTTTTATCAAACCGTTGCTGATGCCGTTTATAAACGAATAAAGGAATTTGATAAGCGTGGCGTAAGTATGAAGTTCCAAGCGTTAACTGGGACTAGAAGAACAAAAAGCAGGTATGGCGTATCTAAGCTTCGAACACAAGGCGGTAATTTAAGTTGGGTTGTTCAAAATAATAGTTCACCTCAACCAGGCGATACTTACAATTATCAAGATGGAATGACTTACTCTGCGTTGTTGCATGAGTTATTGCATGTTTGTTCGCAATCGCAATTGTTTTATTTGTCAGATACCCCTGAAGTAAAAGAACTTCAAGATGTATTTGATTTAGTTAAAAAACAATATTTAAAAGATAGAAAAAATAAAGTATCTGAGGCCATGCCATTTACAGTTTCGTATGGCATGAAAGATATCCATGAATTTGTTTCTGAAGGCCTATCAAGTAAAAAGTTTCAAGAGTACATGTCCACAATTAAAGTTGGGGAAAAAACAGCATTTGAAAAAATTGTTGATTTTGTCAGAAAAGCAATTGGCCTAGACCCCGATTATCAAAGTGCGCTTGATGTTTATTTGAAAGCAACATCGCAACTATTAAATGTTCCTGCATTAGAAATTGCCACTGACTTACAAAGGGTTAATAAAACTCTGGGCGTTCCAACAACATCAGTTACCCCTCCTGGTAGACCAAAAAAATCACCAGGCCAAACTTTAGTTAGTGAAGGTGCAGGCAATCCAGTAGACGACGCATTGCAAGCTATGGCCAGCATGCCAGAGCCACGCGTTCCACCTAAACCTGATGATACGCATTATCAAAAAGTTAACAAATCATGGAATAACTTTGTAGATAATCCAGGCGCGTTCTATGAGAATGCAAAGAAAACGTTTACAAAAGTAGCGGATTTAATTGAAACCAAAGTGTTTAACAGCGCAGCTGGATTCCAAAATGAATACAGGCGTATCCTTGAAGAATCCAATAAAGCCACGCCCGATCGCGTTAAGGCATTGATCGGTGCAAGCTTAAGCCAGACTGTACACGCTGACTCTGTAGCAAACGTAGCATTGGAGATGGGTAAAGTTACATACGATCCCAAGCTGTACAAATGGGTTGGCGAGCATTCTGATGATAACTTTATCAACCTGTTCAAGATCAGGGATGACATAGCCAAGAAGTATGGTAAAGAACCTGGTGATATCCAGTTCATTGGTCGTGCTATCTTTGAAGCCCGTCGTACTAAAGAGTTGATGGACTACAACGCTAAAATACAACGGCAGATTGAAAATGCTCAGCAAGAGAACAACCAAGCTGAAGCCAATAGGTTAGCTAAAAAACGTAAGACACTTCATATGGATGAAAATGAAGTGAATACGTATCTTGGTTTCCTGGATACGATGCCTGAATATAAAAAGATGATCGGCACATGGAATGGTATCCGTAAGAACTTCCTAGATACCATGGTCGAAGGTGGACTGTACGGCGAAGAAGAGGCTGAATTGTTGTTTGACAATATGGCTTATGTTCCTTTCTATAGAGAGGACATGATTGAGAAAGACCAAGGGCCAAAGACATTTATCTCTGGCCTACAGGTGGCTGCTGATAAAAAGTTCAAGGGCTCTGTCCTACCCGTCAACGATATCTTTGACAACATGATGCGTTGGGCGCACTACGGCGTGAACAGATCGGTCAGGAATAGATCTGAGCTGTCTTTGATCGATGCCGCTTTAGAATTAAATGTAGGAAAGAAGACCGAAGATTTCCCGTTGATGAAGCGCGTAAAAGAAGGCGCCAAAGGAAACATCATCAAAGTATATAGAGATGGTGATCTCGAGTACTACGACTTAAAAGATCCTTTGTACATGGATGCGTTCAAGGGTATTGAAACCCTAGCTATTCCTACAATTAAATGGATGGCTAACATTGCTGACATATTAAGAAAGTCAGTTGTACTGAATCCTTTATTTGCTGCATCCCAGGTCACGCAAGACTCGTTTGCCGCCATGTTCTCTTCTGGCTTGAAGCCCAAATATTCGTTAAGCATTCCTGCTCGAGCGGTAAAAGAATTTGTACAAGTTCTTGTAAAAGGTACATCTACAGCCCATGAGACATTGAAAAAAGTAGGAGCTGTTGGTAAGGCTGATTATTCTGGTGCCAACGCATCGGATAACGAAATATTCAACAGCATGAAAGGCCCACCTGGGTTTGTAGGCAAGACAAGAAAGCTACTCGAGAAGATCTCCATGGCTTCTGATAACGCTGTCAGACAAGCTGTTTATTCTGCAGCCAAGTCATCAGGGCTAAGTGATGCTGAAGCCATTGAGAAAGCATTTGAAGTTATTAACTTTAGAACTCGTGGTAGTTCTAGGATGCTAACGATAGCAGGGCAGACCATACCGTTCTTTAACGCTTATCTTGCAGCGCAGCATGTGGCCATCAAGACCATCACGGGGCGCGGCATATCTCCACAGGATCGTCGTGCAGGAATAGAAACACTAGCAGCTACTACTGGGTCAGTCATGGCTTTGTCGTTGCTCTACGCCATCATGAATGGGGACGATGACGATTACCTCAAGAAAGCCGCTACGGTGCGTGATCGACTGATCATGATCCCTGGCACTGGCTTATCGGTTCCTATCCGTAATGACATCTTCTCGATACCCAAAATATTGACAGAGCACATGTACTTGCTCTTGACCAATAACGCTACAGAGGATGGTCGCAAGTTCAGGGATTCCATGAAGGCATCTCTGGGTAGTTCTATTCTTGGCCCAACTCCATTACCCCAAGCAATCAAACCCGTATTAGAAGTCATGGTGAACTATGACTTCTTCCAGGCCAGGCCATTGGTGGGTAAGTATCAACAGGGTCTAGATACCGAGCGGCAGTTCAATTCCAGTACATCTGAACTAGGAAAAATACTGGGTAGTTCTGGATTGATTTCTCCTATCGCTGCTGACCATATGATCAGAGGTATGTTTGGATCTGTGGGTGGATTAACTTTACTCATGACCAATCACATAATTGCATCCTTAGAAGGTAGACCAAAGCCAAGCATGTCAATCAATGATATGCTGAGTTCATTGCCTGGAACCAGTGGATTTGTTACCAAAGAATTTGAATCTGGGTACAAGAAGGACTTCTACGTTCTGCGCGATGAAGTCGATAGAGCTGCGGCAACGTTTGCAGATATTGAAAGACGCAGTCCTGAAGAAGCAATGGAGTATCTTTCAAAGCCAGAGAATAGGATGCAAATTGCCTATGCTAAAGACATTGACAGAATAGCTAAAGATCTGACTGAGATCAGGAAAGCAATTGACTATACGTTGTCTAGGCCAGAATCAGCTATGTCTTCTGAAGAGAAAGAAGCTCGTATTAAAAACTACAAGAGCTTAGAAGATCGTATATTAAGAAGTATTAACCTAAAAGAATTACGTGAAAAAGCAATGATCTAACTGTCCACGGTGGACAGTAGTCGTTCAATGACCATTGCTAAGGCATCAAGTTCTTCTAATTTATAGATATTCCACATCCTTTTTTGTCCATGGATACCGTTTAAAGACCCTCTGTGGCAGTCTGCACAAAGAGGCAGGGAGGTAAACCATTGTCCCTGCTTGATCTCATGGCATTCACTTGGTCCAGGTTGAGAGCAAATTACGCATGCCATCTCCTTGATCCGTCGAATGTGATCCTTCTCTTGAATCTTTGGGGCTTTTTTGTTTTTGCTTTGCATGCTTGTGTTCTTCCGCTTTTAATAAGCTAGTGAATTTCTTATCACAGTCCTCGCAATGGAAAAGACCGCCTTTGAAAACAATCCTTCCCTTGCGCTTCATTTGATCATGAACTCCAAATCGGACACAATACTTTCAGCTATGGTTTGACCACCGTAGCTAATTGATTTTGCGCCTTCGTTTTGTTTTACGATATTCATTGAGTCGCGTACACCTTTGCTATACCCGCTATTGTAAACGTCGTTACCCTCAATCATCATGACGATGGCGTCCCTGACCATGGCAGATGCTTTTCTCTCTGTTGCCGCTTCCTTCATCTTCAGATAGATATCCTCTGGTAGATGCACAGAATACGGCACTAAACGTTTTGGTGTTTCCATGCTGTATATTCCTGATAGATAAAATTAAAGTGTCTGGCTGCACTAGGGTTTTCCTTCAACTCAGCGCGCGAGCTGATCTGTAATTCCTCCCTTAACCACTCAGCTGCTTGTAGTTCACCCTCTTCAATGACCTGGCCTGTCTCCAGTAAGAATCTATGAAAGCCTGGATCTCTGCATAGGATCGCTGCATTCCTAACAATATCTTTACTGTAAGCCTGATCACGGTTAAGCGGTGTTTCTTCGTCTGATAGACGTACCATCACGACCTGATACCGAGCCCCTACGAAGTCACGCATGACCTCGGTTGGAACCTCGTCTGGATGTATGGACAGGGTAAGTATGTACCCCGTCTTATCCTGTCGTAGCGCTACCTTAAGCGCTTCAAACTGGTTGGTCTTCAAAATGGCAAGTCCTCGTCTGGCGTATCCATGACTGGAGGAGGTGCGGGTTTAGCTTGCTCGGGTTTCTTATAGCTGTCCCAAGCCAAGCGCATGAATGGTCCTCGAGCGCCGTTCATGTTCCAAGCAGATAGTTTGATTTCGATGTCCTCGCCTGTTGCCTCCATCATGAGTTGCTTGAGAACGCTCCGGCTCATCTTGATCGAGCCCTTGAAGTCAGGCTGTTTCTCTGAGTTTTTGTACGAATTGGTGTTGAGCAATCCGCTATTGGGATACTTATTCTCCATAATTGTCCTTCGCTTTCTTGAATTTGTTCATGAGTTCTTCGTACGTATCAGGGGCATCTGCCTTGATCCGGTCGTAAATGATACGGTTAACTTTGAAGATGTTCATCACATCGTCCTTGGACGCGGTGGTATCTAGCATCAGATCCGTTGAGTCGCTGACCAAGCTTAACCATTCCTCCATTCCAGCCTCTGGTGTAGCGCTGATCTTCAGCTTCCAAGGTAACTCCTTACCCTCGATCACAGGTGGTGGCTTAGGCGCTTCAACGGGCTTGGGTTTAGCGACAGGCTTAGGGGTAGGCTCAGACCCTGCCGTAGAATCGATAGGATCGTTCTCAGTGAGCTCAAGGGCAGTCATCCACAAGTACCTACGTTGATAGGTTTCAACAGCTCCAAGGTTCTGTATATCGTGTGCTCCCTTCAAAGCAGCTGTGGCCATGGGGGAAGTGATAACGATTACAGTTCCGTCCTCCACGTCGGTGATGCACAGTCTAGCGTACTCGGTATCGTAGGACACTACACCGCATAAGCCATGTTTAAAGAACAAGTCCATGGTCGGTGGCATGAAGTCCCCGAGCTCAAAGTACCGGTAGCCGGCAAACTTATTGTGGCCAGATTTCTCTAGCTTGGTTCGTAGCAAGTCACAGCGGACTGCCATTAGTTTTTTATGTACGCTCATTGTTTATCCTCTAATTCTGCGGCTAAAGATCCAAAGGCATCCCAGCCATCCTCTTCAAGTTGGGTTAATATAAATTCCTGCATCAACCAATAAAGACCCATCTCCTCAAAGTAATCGACAACCCTAATCGCTTCTTTGGTTTTTAAATGTGTTTCATTGTTTAATAAATTGATGCACATCAATCTGTCTACGCGCGGTTCTTTCATGAGTTTTCCAGTTCTGTTATTTTCTTGTTTATTTTGCTTACTTGTGATTCCAAGTAATTAATAATTCCTCTTTGTTCAACAATGGTTTGTTGAAACTGTTTGTTGATCCCAACCGCCTTATCAAACTCTAAATTTAAATTCTTGTGCTTATTTTCAAGAGTATCAAGCAAGATTGATAAATCTATTATTTTCTCTTCTGCGTGCGTGTGCGCTTTTTTGTAATCTATCTTTGGTCTTCCCATTTCAATTCTCCAATACGGTTATAACTTCATGTCCCTTGCTGTTCAGATAGCCCTGGAACTGTGTACAGAACTGGGATACCTGACAGTACTTCTCACAACGAGTCCGCTCGCCCTCACGGGTTTCGATCTCGTATCCTTTACCCGCCTCAGCAAGGCCTGCCTCTGCCTCTGTGAGGATCGAATACACTTTCTTGGCACGTACCCCGCCAGTCTTCTTTAAAGCGTATGCGGTTTGCTTTTCCCACATGTCGTCCGGTGTACACTCGGGCAGCTCCGAATCCATGGTCATTTGGAAATAAGCATGGTTATGGGCGTCCACACGGCTCTTGATGTATTCCTCTCTATCTGTAAACGTTTTCAGTTCATAGTCCACAAAAGTAAATGGAGCGGGTGGATACCCTTCTCTGTTTACTGCGTCCCTGGCTGACCAGTCACGGATCAAAGCCAAGACCCTGACCTTTTTTACTGGCTTATTTTTCACTTTCTCTACAAGCCAAGCGTAGATGTTGAGTTGATCGCCCCACTCAGACTTCTCGTTCATGACCGCCCAAACGCTCGTGAATTTATAGTCGGTGATTACAATTCCGTCATCGTAGATTTCCTGCAAGTCAATTGCTCCAGAGATATTCCAGCCATTGATCTCAGCGTGGAGTCGCTCTTCTGAGATGTGGTTCGGTGCATCGCTCTCGAGGATCTTATGCATCATCGTACCGGCCAAAGACCAAACCATTTCACTGGCGTCTACCGTGATCTCCTCCCAGTGTTTCTTCTTAAGCTGAACAATCCTTGGGGAATTGAGTAGCTCCGTAGCAGACGCATGGGCACTACCTTTGGAATAGGTAGGGTTCTTCAGCGCCTTGATGACGGTTTCTGGTAAATCAAACTTGTTCGTGATTCTCATGTTTTTTCCTTTGTTGCATCATTCTTTCGGCCATAAAGTAAGCATCTTCTGCTACCTGATATGACAACGAAACCATCTGTGGGTATTCAAATTCCTCATCTCCGTCCAACAAGACATACTGCGCAAACTCATGAATAAATGACTGCATGGCCATGCCTGCAAACCAGTCCCTCAAGTCCATGCCTTGCTGACCACCAACTATTAGGCCATCTTTGTTTGTTATGATTCCGTTTGGGAATGCTTTCATTGTTTTCTCCTTTGGTTAAGTAACGGACATATTGCATCCGTTCTGCATATCTTATAGCTGTTGCATTTGCCTGTCAATAGGTATTACAATTATTTTTATGAGATACGCAAACAGAATTGACGCCAATCAAAATGCCATCGTGGACGCACTCCGTCTGTGTGGTGCTACGGTACGGATCATTACCCAGGGTGGTGGTATACCTGATCTGCTCGTGGGCTATAACGGTTACACGATCCTGATGGAAGTGAAAGACGGGGATAAGGTACCATCAGCGCGCAAGCTGACAGACGACGAGCAAAAGTTCTTTGACGAGTGGAGAGGTGGCATGTTGGCCATCGTGAATTCAGTATCAGAAGCGCTTGACATATTAAAGTGTTGTGTTTAATATAAAGGTGTTAGTTGCTTTTCCTTTGATTGGGTTTTAATCCTACTAGAAATAGTGGGATTTTTTTTATGCTACGATTAATTGTTGGCGAAACGGCTTAGCCCCGTAAGAGAAGATATTAAAGAGTGTTGTTCCCTTGCCCTTGCTTTATAGGAACGCCAACTCTATTGACAAATATTTATAAGCATTGATATACTAGCCGTACATTGTTGTGAGGGCATCAATGGAAACCGTTTAGGGATGTATTCTGTTTTATCTAATGGACGTCGTAGTCATTAGATAAGACGCCCCTCAGAATGCATCACCTAAGCGGTTTTTTTTGTCTCCACACTTTGTCGTACTCCATACGTTAACAAGCACCTGCATGGGTGGCGTGGAAGGAAACACGCGTATCAGCAAGACCAACTGATGCGTTCTAGACTTGTTAAGGTACTAGAGCAGGCATAGATGAACGTGACGCCCATAGCATCTATCCC
>Ga0114959_10001435_pt1 | contig 20812 bp, 19 predicted proteins | sample C_130625_EF_Meta_FD_87317 | JGI IMG/M metagenome (GOLD analysis project Ga0114959, IMG submission 87317) | Freshwater microbial communities from Lake Croche, Canada to study carbon cycling - C_130625_EF_MetaG | ecosystem: Environmental > Aquatic > Freshwater > Lake | place: Lake Croche, Canada... | reverse complement strand
CCTATTTATTACGTTAACGATGCTCCACATATCGGTCATGCGTACACCACTGTGGCTGCTGATTTTGTTACTCGCTGGCATCGTTTAGCCGCGGAAAATGTCTGGTTTCTGACCGGTACTGATGAACATGGGCAGAAAGTTCTGCGCACTGCGCAGGCAAATGGCGTCGAACCACAGGAATGGGCTGACAAGTTAGTTGAGTCCGCGTGGTTGCCAGTGCTCGATGTAATCGATGTTAAAAACGATGATTTCATCCGAACAACCCAAGAACGTCACATTGTTCGAGTGCAAAAATTCTTAACTCAGTTAAAAGAGGCCGGTCACATCGTTGAAGGAAATTACGAAGGCCCTTACTGTGTGGGCTGTGAAGAATTTAAACTCCCAGCTGACCTTACCCCGAATGAATCTGGCGAATTGATCTGCCCGATTCATAGCAAACCCGTTGAACAAGTTAGTGAAACCAACTGGTTCTTTTCATTATCAAAGTTCACTGACCAGCTAATTGCGCACTACGAAGCTAACCCGCAAGCAATTCGACCAACTTCGGCTTATAACGAAGTGATGTCATTTTTAAAATCTGGTTTGCAGGATCTCTCTATTTCTAGGTCGACTTTTGACTGGGGAATTCCCGTCCCTTGGGATACAAGTCAGGTCGTTTATGTCTGGTTTGATGCATTACTTAACTACGCAACTGCAGTTGGTCTAGGTGACGAACCCGGGTCCGAAGGTGCAGCAAAGTTTGCGAACACTTGGCCAGCTGACGTGCATTTAGTTGGTAAAGATATTTTGCGATTCCACGCAGTAATTTGGCCAGCAATGTTGATGGCTGCTGGACTAGAACTGCCCAAGTGTGTTTACGCGCATGGCTGGCTCTTAGTTGGCGGCGAGAAAATGAGCAAGAGCAAACTAACTGGTATCTCGCCAGATAGCATCGTGGACTTAGTTGGTTCAGACGCATTCCGTTACTACTTCATGCGCGCGATTATTTTCGGGCAAGACGGTTCATTTTCTTGGGAAGATTTAGTGGCCCGCTACACCTCTGAGTTAGCAAATGGGCTTGGAAACTTAGCAAGCCGCGTGCAAGCCATGGTTGGTAAATACTGCGACGGCAAACTGCCAGCACCTGGTGAACTTACGCCGGCGGACGAGGTAATTAAAGATCTGCTAGCTGTGACAGTGGCCAAAGCAGATAAAGACATTAGAGACTTTGATTTCCAAAATGGAATTATTGCAGTTAAAGAATTTATTGATGCAGTTAACTTATACGTGACCGAGCAGCAGCCATGGGTGGTTGCAAAAGATGAATCACAAATCGAACGCTTAAATACGATTCTTTATGTTATTTGTGATTCCCTTCGGGCAATTTCAACCTTGTATGCTGCGCTCATGCCAAAAGCCATGGCTTCACTTTGGAGCGATATTGGTGCTGCTGAATCAGGTTTGACTCAGTCGCTAGCCACGGCCGGCAACTGGGGGCAACTAAAACCGGGCGTGGTTATAACTAAGAGCGAATCTCTGTTCCCTCGAATTGAAGAGCCTGAGAATATTTAAGGTGCGCTCAGTGCGTCTTGAATTATCTTTGCAAACACTTTTGCGCCAGCGGAAGTTAAGTGCACGCCATCCGGAGTGAAGTATCCGCTATGTCCGTGTGAGGCTACGCGCCAACTAGCCAGGCGAACATTCTTATACTTAGGGAACAACGCATAAATCATTTCGTTTGTCTGATGCATCCAAACTCGCGGAACTTGAACATCAACCACAACCACCCGTTTTCTGTCCCGGAGTTGGTTCAATATCGGCTCAAGGTTTTGCCGGGTAACAAGGCCGTTTGTGCCCATATGAATCACGACAAAATCTGAAAGCCGACCTTCTGCGCGCCGGACTTTGATTCTTTGGGCGATTTCCCAAGGTTGCCGACCGACCGCCGCATCAATCGACAAACTTCTCAAAGTTGATTGAAGAGCGAACCGTCCACTGAGAACTACAGAGTCACCAAACACCACGACTTTCCCATGTTTAACTGGCATCGCACCGCTAGGTTTTGCACTCTTATCTGGAGTGGGTCGGTTAGAAGGTCTCGGTCCAGTAGAAGAAGTTGGCTGGTCAGATGGACTTGGATGGATAGACGGAATAGCAGTAGCCGTTGGATCCGTATCAATTGTGGTAATGCCACCGAATGCTGTTTCGTTTGCTGATGTGGGCATCGGCTGCTGATAGATAGAAGTGAAACAAAAAATGAAACTGCCTGTAATTCCCAGTGTCACGACTAGCCGCAGGAAATTGGGCCTTGGCACGCCAAGCGCCCGCCAACGGACCCAGATTCTTTTCAGGCTGCCATTGCGGATTGGAACTTCTACATACCGATATGAAAGTGCGCTGATTAAAAGCACTAGTGAAATACGAATGCCGAAAACAATTGGCTCTGGCCAGTTAACGTCAACACCTGGACGCAACAACATGAAAATGGGCCAGTGCCATAAGTAGATTCCATACGAGCGAAGGCCAAACCAACGCAAGACCGAAACATCGAGCAGGCGTCCCCAGATCAAACCAGGATGAATACTGGCAAGAATCAGCCCAGCCGTCAGAAGCGAAACGATGAGGAACCCACCACGAAAGAGGGATTCATCCAGTTCGCCAATTCGCATTATGTAGTAGGTGAGTCCAGCAATACTGCCAATTGCCAGCGCATTCAGCGCAGTTTTTCTGTCTGGGGTAATTTTTAGTTGGAATTTTTCGGGGCGAACTACAGTCGCCAGTGCGCTGCCAACAAGTAATCCCATTGCATGGGTATCTGTACCGAAATAAACCCGACTTGGATCGTGTGGAACCGGGAAGCCGTGTTTAATGGAAAGCCATCGCATCCACAAGGTGCTCGCCAATGCTCCGATTCCAGCCACGACAAAAATGACACTGCGGAAATGGTCACGCAGCAATTTGGTTTTGACACAAAGCAGAACTACCAATGGCCAGACTACGTAATACTGCTCTTCAATCGAAAGTGACCATAAATGTTGTAGCAGTGGTGGACGAGAAATATTCACGAAGTAAGACTGGTTAAAAAATAGGTATGACCAGTTCAATACTGAAGTGAGTGCCCATGGAAGGTCCCGACGAACACCATATGCTGAGTCTGGAGCCCAAAGTGCACCCGCTACGACTGCGAAAATCAAAATAGTGATCAGCGCCGGCATGATTCTGCGTAAGCGGCGCAAATAGAAATTCGCCCGATCTAAAGTTTGAGTGCGTGTAGCTTCGTCGAGTAGAAGAGAAGTAATCAAAAATCCTGATAAAACAAAGAAAATATCTACGCCAAGAAAACCGCCGGGGATTTGCCAAATTCCAGCGTGATAGAGCACAACTACTAACACTGCGATGCCACGGAGTCCGTCGAGTCCGCTAAATCGCATGCGCACGAGAACTCCTTTCAAATTTGGTACTCGGCTAGAGAGTTTCGTTAAGGCTAACTTAAACGCCCACTAGCCTTGGATTGTGGATGCTCCTATGTCAGTCGAGGCTCTTGTGTCACCCGTGGTAGATACTCATTGCCACATGGATGTGCAATATGCCGACGACCATATTTTGCCGAGTGTCGATGAAGCAATGGAAAATGCCCGCAGTGTCGGAGTAGCCAAAGTAATTCAGGTCGGCTGTGACGTGGCTAGTTCCAAGTGGGCAAGTGAAGTCGCCCTTGTTCATCCCGATGTTTGGGCTGCAGTCGCGCTCCATCCAAACGCTGCAGCACACGATCCGGATCTTGAAAACTCGCTCGAGGTGATCGCTGAATTGGCTAAATTGCCTCAAGTTAGGGCTATTGGTGAAACCGGCTTAGATTACTTCCGAACTGGGCCTGAAGGAATCGCCGCGCAGCTTCAGTCATTTCGTCGGCACATTGAAATTGCCAAGTCAACCAATAAGGCACTTGTGATTCATGATCGAGATGCTCATGATGATGTGGTCGAATCCTTGCTGTCAGATGGAGCGCCGGAAACGGTAGTTTTTCACTGCTTCTCTGGCGGTCCTGCGCTGGCAAACATTTGCGCCGAGCAGGGCTGGTACACCTCGTTTAGTGGAACTGTTACTTTCAAAAATGCACCTGAGCTGCGTGAGGCGGCCAAACTGATGCCACTTGAATTGTTGCTTGTCGAAACCGATTCGCCATTTTTGACCCCGGTTCCGTACCGCGGGCGACCGAATGCTTCAACTCTCTTACCGCTTACAGTTAGAGCAATTTCGCAGGTTCGGGGCGCGTCGGAACAAGAAATTTGTGAGGCACTTTTTTCAAATGCCGCAAGGGTTTTTGGTCCTTTTTAGGGTTTTTCGACTTGCCTTAGCCCCCCTAGTTCAGGTTACGGTAGTGGAGTACTTCCTCAAACGATCGTTTTGTTGCCTACTGTCTTGGAGACCTGTATGAGTTCACGTGGACGCCGCCGCGCCCCCGCTCGTCATGCAACACCCAAGTCGATCTCTAGATTCTTGGGACCGATTGCGATTGGCGCAGTTTTAGTTCTCGGTGGATCTGCGGCAACTGGCACTCCAGCTGTGGTTACCTCACAATCTGGTAACAATTTGGTTGCATCCGGCTCACACACCAAAGCACCATCAACAAAGTCGACTCATGTCAAAGTTGTCACTGGAGTCCGTTCCACCAGAAATGTAACTACGGTTAAGCATTTCAAAGTCACAAGCAAAATCATTCACTCGGCTGATGTAGAGACTGGAACCAAGATTTTACGTAGCAAAGGTGTCCGAGGAACAGTTCGGTATGTTTACCAAGTCAAAGTCTTAAAAGGCAAAACTATTGCGCGAACCTTGGTCGCAAAGAAAATCATCAATCGCGCGAAGGCAGCCGTTTACATCGTTGGAACGGGTAAGCCGAAGAAGTTGAACATTGATGCCAAAGCGGCGTTGGGCAATACCGGAACACCTAAGGGCAACATGCAGTTCGCCCAGGTTTACATCTCCCAAAAGTACAGCTGGAATCAAACCCAGTTTGGTTGCTTGGTTTCACTTTGGAACCGGGAAAGCCACTGGAACCACGCGGCCCGCAATCGCAATAGTGGTGCTTATGGAATTCCGCAGGCAATGCCTGGCAACAAGATGTCGCAGTTTGGTTCCGATTGGCAAACTAATCCAGTTACCCAAATCAAGTGGGGAGCAAACTACATCTCACGTCGTTACAGCACTCCTTGTGGCGCACTTTCGCACTCAAATTCAACTGGCTGGTATTAATCCACCGATATGTCGGATAAATTTCTTGGCGCCGCTCAAATTCGCCAACTTGCAAGTTCGTTAGATCTCTCACCAACTAAGAAGTGGGGACAGAACTTTGTTATTGATCCAAATACCGTTCGCCGAATAATTGAAATCAGCGCGGTAACGCCTGATGATGAAATTGTAGAAATAGGTCCAGGATTAGGTTCACTCACAGTTGGTTTATTAGCTGGTGCAAAATCTGTGGTCGCAGTTGAAATTGATGAACGTCTTGCCACGCAGTTACCCAAAACTATCCATGAGTTAGATGCACAACTAGTTGAGAAATTAACTGTGCTGAACATTGATGCCCTCAAGATCACTGAACTTCCGACCCAAGCCACCAAACTTGTGGCTAATCTTCCGTACAACATCTCGGTACCAGTGATTCTGCACTTCCTCGAAAAATTCCCAAGCATTCGGGAAGTGCTCGTGATGGTTCAGGCGGAGGTGGGCGAGCGACTAGCCGCTGGCCCTGGATCCAAAATTTATGGCGTACCCAGCGTCAAAGCACGTTTCTATGGCGAGGTAACGCAAGCGGCAACTATCAGCAGGCAGATTTTCTGGCCGGTGCCAAATGTTGATTCCGTTCTGGTGCGCATTGTTCGTCATGCGCAATCTCCAGATTTAGCGATGAAAGAGCAGCTATTTGCCGTGGTAGATGCGGCTTTCAGTCAGCGCCGAAAGACACTGCGTTCTGCACTCAGTTCATTTCTTGGGGGAGTAGCCCAAGTAGACCTTGTGTTGGCTGTAGCAGGCGTAAATTCGGGCCTACGCGGAGAGCAGCTCGACCTCGATGCCTTTTTAGCGATATCGAAGGCAGCGCAAAGTAAAGTGACCTTGTGAATCATTCAGTCACCGTTCGTGTGCCAGGCAAAGTGAATGTTTATTTGGGGGTTGGCCCACGTGAATTTAGTGGCTTCCATAACCTGGCCACAGTATTTCTCGCCGTAAATATTTATGATGAAATAACGGTTGAGGATTCAGACGAGTTTGAAATAGTAGCTCAAGGAAATTTTGCAGCGCGGATTCCGACGGATCAATCGAATTTAGTTTGGTCGGCAGCAAAATTAGTAGCCGCCGCATGTGGCCGCGATCCTAAAGTGAAAATCACTATCAATAAAGCAATCCCTATTGCGGCTGGCATGGCAGGTGGTAGTGCCGATGCAGCCGCCACGTTATTGGCTTGCGACGCATTGTGGAATGCGCGTATTTCACGAGAGCAACTCGATGCTATGGCCAGCGAACTAGGTTCTGATGTGCCATTCATGTTGCATGGGGGCTGTGCGATTGGCACAAGCCGCGGAGATGTGCTCGCGCCAGTCATGACCCGTGGAATTTTTCATTGGGTCTTTGGCACATTCACCGAAGGATTATCTACCGCTGCAGTTTATGAACGAACCGACAAACTTCGTGGACCCGATTTTGATTCGGTCCCAAGCGTTCCCGTTGAAGTTTTAAGCGCAATCACCCAAGGCGACGAAGTAGCCCTAGGCGCACGTCTTCGTAACGAATTGCAAACCGCAGCCATCACGATGAAGCCTGCTTTAGGTTCAGCACTTGAGTTCGGTTTAGACCATGGCGCATTAGGCGCAATTATCTCTGGCAGCGGTCCAACATGTGCATTTCTGGTTAAAGATGAGAAAGCAGCAATTGATCTGGTTGTTGCACTTTCAAGTTCTGGCTTAGTGGACCAAGCAGTAAGAGCACATGGGCCAGTTCATGGGGCTAGAACCGTCATGCATTAGTGCTTTTAACCACTAGTCGGGTTGCAACCATTTAGACTTTGTCCTGTGGCAGCCACCGATGAAGTAGACCAGCTGATAGCAGCTTGGCAACGTGAGCGCCCCGACTTAGATGTTCGCCCATTACAGGTACTTTCACGGGTTTCTCGGTTAGCCCGGCACCTCGACATTGCTCGTAGAGAAGCATTTGCACTCCACGATCTTGAACCAGGTGAGTTCGATGTTCTTGCAGCTTTGCGACGTGCTGGCAGTCCGTACGCTCTTACCCCATCACAGTTAGTTACCGCGACATTAGTGACGAGTGGAACAATGACCAATCGAGTAGACCGACTGGTGGTCAAAGATTTTGTTAAACGTGAACCGGATCCTTCTGATGGCCGTGGCGTTCTAGTTGCATTGACGACTACTGGCCGAGTAAAAGTCGACCTAGCACTCGAAGATTTGTTGCTTTATGAACGTGAACTTTTAAAAAACATTGCAGGGCCAGAATTTGCTGAGCTGGCCAATGCGCTGCGCAAAGTGGTTCTGCCGTTAGACCAGCATGTTGCCCAATACGAAGAAGATTAGTGACGAGAAATCAGTCGTGGCTCGCGCTGTAAGCCAACAGCGCCATTCCAGACCAAATTAACCAGGTGAGCAATAACTTCGTCTTTCTTAGCACCGCCAACATCAAGCCACCATTGTCCAGTTAGCGCGACCATGCCCACGAACATGTGCGCGTACATTGGCGCCATGCGCTTTGGAAAACCGCGGTGAGCGAACTCTTTCGCTAACCGCGCCTCAACCTGTGATGCCACATCGGATAACAAACTTGCAAAGTTTCCGGTTGCAGTCGCCACTGGAGAGTTTCGCACCAAGATGCGGAATCCATCTGTGTGGGTTTCGATGTAATCAAAAAGAGCTAACGATGCTTGCTCAAGTAAAACGCGCGGATGTTCAGCTGTCAGAGCCTGGGTAATTGAATTGAGGAGGTAATTCATTTCCCGGTCGACGACAACTGCGTAGAGCCCATCTTTTGAACCAAAGTGTTCATAAACGACAGGTTTGGAAACTTTAGCCGTGAGGGCTATCTCTTCAATAGTTACTGCCTCAAAGCCTTTTTCGGCAAAAAGTGCGCGACCCACCTCAATTAATTGAGCGCGACGCTCGTGTCCGGTCATACGGACTCGATCGGTATCAACTAACCGAGGACGTGCTGCTTCCAGCCCATCGTCATCGTGATCAATTGTTACTGCCATTTGTTCGCTTAACCCTGCTTTTTCGGCTTGGAAGTCGTTTTCATAAGGCTAGCGTACGAAACAGATATGCTAACCACGGCGACTAAATTTGAGCCGCAGTTTGGGAAAAGTAGGCGTAGAGCCTAAGATTTCTAAGGACTTTCCCGGTTCGTCTAACGGCAGGACAAGTGCCTTTGGAGCACTGAATAGAGGTTCGAGTCCTCTACCGGGAGCCATTTGTTAAGTAGGGTTGTATTTGTGTTCACGGATAACGTCACAACAGACCTCGCTGCGCTAGTAGTTCTAGCCGCTGGCCAAGGCACCAGAATGCGCTCAACGACTCCCAAAGTGCTGCACACTGTTCTAGGTTTGCCCCTAATTGACCATGTACTTGCCGCTGCCAGCCCCGCTAATCCTGACTTAACTCTCGTTGTGGTCGGCCATCAGCGTGAACAAGTCGAAGCTCACTTAGTTGCAAAGTTTGATCAGGTTCAAGTTGTCGTGCAGGACAAGCAAAACGGAACTGGCCACGCAGTGTCTGTTGCGCTCGAGAGTTTGTCCACCACAGCCACAGGTTCGGTTCTAGTGCTTGCTGGTGACACCCCACTTTTAACACCTGAAGATATTGCCCAATTGATTAATTCAAACAACGGCGCATCGGCTGCAATATTGACCGCTCATCTTGCTGACCCGACTGGTTACGGACGTATTGTGCGCAGCAACAGCGGCGATGTTGAAAAGATTGTCGAACACCGAGATGCGTCAGATGCCGAGCTTTCCATTACGGAAGTTAACTCTGGCGTTTACTGCTTCGATTTGGCGTTATTACGAAGCGCCCTCACACAATTAGGCACTAGCAATTCGCAGGGTGAACTGTATCTCACTGATGTGATTGAAATCTTGCGCCGTGATGGGCATCCGGTTCATGCACATGTCACCAATGAAGAAAATATTCTTGGCGTGAACGACCGTAAACAGTTGGCTCAGGTTGGACAGATTTTACGGTATCGTATTTTAGACAAGTGGATGTTAGCTGGAGTTACGATTCAAGATCCGCAGTCAACTTGGATCGAATCAACCGTCTGTCTTGATGAAGATGTCACTTTATTGCCAAACGTCAGGTTGATTGGTGAAACTTCAGTTCAGTCTGGCGCGATCATTGGGCCAGACTGTTCCTTGGAAAATACGCGAGTCTTAGAAAATGCGACGGTAACTAAATCCACAACAAATGGGGCAATTATCGGAGAAGGTGCCAAAGTCGGCCCGTACACCTATTTACGTCCTGGCACTGTACTCGGTACCCGAGCTAAAGCCGGCGGCTTCGTTGAAATGAAGAATGCCCAACTAGGAGATGGGGCCAAAGTTCCACACCTTTCCTATGTTGGTGATGCGGTTATTGGGGAAGGCAGCAATATCGGCGCAGCCACCATCTTCGTAAATTACGACGGCGTCGACAAACACCAAACAATTGTTGGAAAGCATGTGCGCATTGGAAGCGACACAATGCTTGTGGCACCGGTAACGGTTGGCGACGGCGCTTATACCGCTGCCGGATCGGTCATTACTGATGACGTACCGGCTGGAGCAATCGGTGTTGGGCGTGCCCGTCAGCGAAATATTTTGAACTGGGTGCTTAGGAAACGACCCGGTAGTGACTCTGCCAACGCAGCAGTGGCAGACTAAGTACTAGCAGCAAATCGTCGGAGGGCAGCAAGCATGACCGGAATCACCCAGAACAATGCAAAGCGAATGGTCCTCCTAGCTGGTCGCTCGCACCCAGAATTAGCGCAAGCAGTTTCTGAAGAACTGGGCGTTGAACTCGTGCCAACGCGTGCTTACAACTTTGCCAATGGTGAAATCTTTGTTCGATTCGACGAATCAATTCGTGGTTGTGATGCATTCGTGTTGCAGACTCACACTGCCCCTGTTAACGAATGGATCATGGAGCATTTGCTCATGGTTGATGCGCTAAAGCGAGCTTCTGCAAAGCGCATCACAGTGGTAGCGCCGTTCTACGGTTATTCGCGCCAAGATAAAAAGCATGCTGGTCGCGAGCCAATTTCTGCGCGTTTAATGGCCGACCTATTTATTGCTGCTGGAGCAGATCGACTAATGAGTGTTGATTTGCATACTGCGCAGATTCAGGGCTTCTTCGATGGTCCGGTGGACCACTTATTTGCGTTGCCGATTTTGGCCGCGCATATTGGTCGCACTGTTGACCGCGACAAAATTACAGTTGTATCTCCAGATGCAGGTCGAGTTCGAGTAGCCGAGCGCTGGACCGACATTTTGGACTCACCACTTGCCATCATTCACAAACGTCGCGACCCAGATGTGCCGAACGAAGCGAAGGTACTTGAAGTTGTTGGCGATGTTAAAGGCCGGATCTGTGTAGTTGTTGACGACATGATCGATACCGGCGGCACCATTGTGAAAGCTTCTGAAGCGCTATTTGAAAATGGCGCTGAGGACGTAATCGTTACGGCGACTCACGGAATCTTGTCATCACCTGCAGTTGAGCGTTTGCAGAACTCGCGTATCAAAGAAGTAGTCGTAACTGATACTTTGCCGATTGCTCCTGAAAATCGTTTCCCAGGTTTAACGGTTCTGCCGATTGCACCGTTGCTAGCCAGAGCAATTCGCGAAGTTTTCGATGAAGGCTCTGTTGCTGGACTTTTCGACCACGTAGGCGTCTAGTTTCCCTGCCTAGTTTGACCTCGCACTGTCTTACGCTTTAGCCTTAACATGCTCCTCGGCGAGGGCTTCGCTTCATGCGATAGCCGTTATCGACGAAGGTCTCCTGCGGAGCAAATCCGCGACCTAACTTGAGGAGTAACAAATGGCATTAGAAACTAATTTGCGTAACGATTTTGGAAAAGGCGCCGCTCGTCGCCTACGCCGTGAAGGCCAGACTCCAGCTGTTATTTATGGACATGGTCAAGCGCCAGTGCACGTAAGTATTGATTCACACGAACTAACTCTTACTCTGCGTAAGCGTGCATCTTCAATCGAGATCAATGTCGATGGGAAGACCCAAACGGTTACCCCACGCGACATTCAGATCGATCCAGTTCGTCGCCACATCGAGCACGTTGATTTAGTGGTTGTTACCGCTGCTGAGGCTGCAAATATTGAACGTGAAGCTACCGAGGCTGCCGCTGCGACTGAAGCATCAGTAGTTGCTGCTGCCGAAGCTGCTGCTGCTAAGGCTGCAACTCGCGCTGCTCGTCAGGAAGAAGCTAATGCTCCAGCCGCAGAAGAAGCAGCACCTGAAACAGAGAGTGCTGACGAGTCAGCTGAATAATCTGTGACAGACACATGGCTTGTAGTGGGACTCGGAAATCCGGGTCCCACTTACGCATTCACTCGGCATAACATCGGTGCCCGAGTCATTGAGGCGTTGGCCAAAAATGCGGGCGCTAGTCTGAACAAACATAAGAGAGCGGCTGCGCTTGTTTCCGAGATTCGATTAAATGGCAAACACGTTGTCATAGCCATGCCAACTTCATTTATGAACGAATCAGGTGGGCCGACCAAGGCACTTGCAACTTTTTATAAAGTTGAGCCACAGAACATCATTGTTTTGCATGATGAACTAGATATTGATTTAGGGGTAATTCGGGTTAAATTAGGTGGTGGCGACAATGGTCACAATGGCCTTAAGTCCATCCGTAAATCCTTCGACACGGGCGATTGGTATCGAATCCGATTGGGAATTGGCCGTCCCCCTGGTCAACAGGAACCAGCTGATTTCGTCTTGAAAAATTTTTCCTCAAGTGAGAAAGCTGAAGTCTCAGACTTAATCGACCGCGGCGCTGAAGCCGTTGAACACTTAGTGTCATCGTCGCTTGAAGAAACTCAGAATCGCTTCAATTCATGAATGATCATGCTTTAGCAAAAGAATTAGCCACGCAGGCTGGAAACATCTTGCTTGAAGTTCTTGCCGACTACAAGCCGCTTGATCCAGAGAATCCCAGTGCCGATGAAATAAAAGCGTTAGGTGACTTAGGCGACACCACCGCCAACGAATTCCTGATCAATCAGCTCAAACGCCACCGGCCAGATGACGTTGTTTTGAGTGAAGAAAGTGTCGATCCCGAATCTCGCCATGGTGCGCAACGAGTTTGGATTATTGACCCACTTGATGGGACAGCAAGTTTCTCCAGAGGGTTTCCAGGCTTTGCAGTGCACGTAGCTCTCTGGGAATCGCAGGCAAAAACTCCCTCGAAGATAACGGCAGCAGCAGTGAATGTTCCAGTAGTGAACACCACACTCGCTACCTCTGATTCGGTCGTGTGGATTTCAGAATTTGATTCCGGGGTACACGGCAATATGCACAGGCAAGCAGTGGGGTGGACGCTTTCGGAACGAGAAGACATCCGAATAGTCGCATCCGCATCCAACCCTCCAACGCAGTTAGACGCGATCTGTAGTGCCCTGACCGATGACTTCAGTAAAGATGTGACTGTTGAAAGTCGAGGATCTGTCGGGGCAAAATTGGCTTACATCATTCGTGGACATGCGGATATTTATGTGAACACTTCGGGATTTTATGAATGGGATATCGCGGCACCGTTAGCCATCGCGCATCACTACGGGTTAACTGCGTTGTTGCCTGACGGTTCTGATTTTCAATTTAATCAAGTTAATGTTGAGGTCGCAGGAGCAATTATCTGTCGGCCAAAGTACGCAAACTCAATTTTGCAAGTGCTGGCTGATAAGTCATGACTTTTGAATCTTTAGCTCGAGTGGTCAGTGGTTCGCCTGCTTTTACCTCAATTTTATCCTCGCTGGAAACGCTAAGCGATGTCAGTGTGAGTACACCAAGTACAACTGCTGCCTTCGCTATTGGGGCGCTTTTAACGAATCCGAATCCACTTCTAGTTGTTACTCCGAGTGAACGAAGTGCTGAGGAGTTAGTCGAGAATCTTTCTGATTTCATTGACCCAAAACATGTGGCTTTCTTGCCATCTTGGGAGACGCTTCCACACGAGCGTCTGAGTCCGAGTAGTGAAATTGTTGGCCGCCGAGTCGCAGTATTGAATCGGCTAGCAAATCCCGTGAACTATCCAGAAGTGAAAGTGCTCGTGATGTCAGTTAGGTCGCTGATTGCGCCGGTGATGCGCGAGTTAGCCACTCTTGACCCAATTCACGTCGAAGTCGGACACGAAATTTCAATTGACGATTTGAGCGCACAACTAGCCAATTTTGGTTTTGAGCGAGTGGAATTAATTGATCGACGAGGTCAGTTTGCTGTGCGTGGCGGAATCGTAGATGTTTTTGTTCCGACTGACGCTCATCCATTGCGGCTTGAGTTTTGGGGCGACACTGTTGACGATATCCGAGAATTTTCAGCTGCCGATCAGAGGTCTATCGGGGCAACGGTTTCGGGCTTGACTGCAACTGCTTGTCGCGAATTGCTTTTCACTGATGGCGTGAAAGCTAGAGCCAACGATTTGAAATCAGAGATGCCTGAAATCTCAGAAATGCTTGAAAAGATTTCGCAGGGAATGGCGATTGAGGGCATGGAGAGTCTGATCCCGTTATTGAGTGATGATTTGCAATTGGTTACTGAACTTCTAGCCGGCCAATGGGTTGGTGTTGAGGTTCAACCAGAGCGTATTCGAGCTCGAGTAGATGAAATCATCAGCACAAGTGCTGAGTTCTTAGCAGCTGCTTGGCAAAATGCATCGCAAGGGAATGTGTCACCGCTTTCACTTGCCGGGACGGGACTTCGCGATTATGCAGAAGTTAGAAGTAGTTCGAGTCGAATTACTTGGTGTGAACTTTCAAGTCTTCGGGCACCCGACGACATCGATTTAAATTTTGCCGTGCCATTTGAGTATCACGGCAACATGAACAAACTCGTTGGAGATATGCGTTCGTGGTGGTCCAAAAAAGTTAATGTTGCCGTAATTATGAACGGAGCAGGAACTGCTGCTCGTTTGGTAGAGACATTATCCGAATTAGATATTGCAGCTCGAGTTTCCACAAACTTCGATTTCGATCCGCGGGTAGTGCAAGTTGTTGTTGGGCATCAGCAGCATGGTGTCATTGCAGTCGATGCGAGTGTGGCGGTTTTAACCGAGTTCGATATTTTTGGAACTCGCGAATCTGGTCGGGCAAATCGGAGTATGCCAACTCGACGCAAAGCAACGATTGATCCGCTCACACTTACTGCTGGTGATTACGTGGTACATGATCAACATGGTGTTGGTCGATACGTCGATTTGATTTCGCGTGAAGTTCAAGGCGCAGTTCGCGAATATTTGGTTCTGGAATACGCCTCAAGTAAGCGGGGACATCCTGCCGACCGACTTTTTGTTCCTACCGATCAACTTGAACACGTAACAAAATACATTGGTGGTGAAGCGCCAAGTTTGAACAAACTCGGTGGTGGAGACTGGGCAGCAACTAAAACCCGGGCTCGCAAAGCTGTTCGCCAAATCGCAGGTGAACTTATTCGTTTGTATGCGGCTCGCATGGCAAGTCGTGGTTTTGCTTTCGGTCCGGACACGCCTTGGCAGCGTGAACTCGAAGATGCTTTTGACTTTGTCGAGACTCCAGATCAACTAGCGACTATCAACGATGTTAAAGCTGACATGGAACGCGAAATTCCGATGGACCGAGTCATCTGTGGCGATGTGGGATATGGCAAAACTGAGATTGCAGTTCGCGCCGCATTTAAAGCTGTTCAGGATGGCAAACAGGTAGCAATTGTCGTGCCAACAACTTTGCTAGTTCAACAGCACTTTGAAACGTTTTCTAGACGATATGCACAGTTCCCGTTGACAATTGCACCGCTGTCCCGTTTTCAATCTGACTCGGAAATTAAAAAGTCACTGGCTGGGGTAACAGACGGCTCGGTTGACATCGTTATTGGCACACATCGAATATTCAGTGCCGACGTTCGCTTTAAGGATCTAGGCTTAGTAATCGTCGATGAAGAACAACGTTTTGGTGTCGAACACAAAGAACATCTGAAGGCTCTGCGCACGAATGTAGACATGTTAACGATGTCGGCAACCCCAATCCCAAGAACTTTAGAGATGGCCATAACGGGTATTCGCGAACTATCCACAATTCAAACCCCACCCGAAGAGCGGTTGCCAGTGCTAACTTCTGTGGGCGCATACGACGAGAAATATATTGCTGCGGCAATTCATCGCGAACTTTTGCGAGATGGCCAGGTGTACTTCGTGCACAATCGGGTTTCCAGTATCAATCGAGTGGCTAGTAAATTGGCGGAACTTGTTCCCGATGCTCGCATTGCTGTGGCTCATGGCCAAATGAATGAACATGAGTTAGAAAGAATCATTGTCGATTTCTGGGAAAATAAATTTGATGTTCTAGTCAGTACAACAATCATTGAAAGTGGACTAGACATTCCAAATGCCAATACCTTGATTGTTGATCGAGCAGATACCTTTGGTCTATCTCAACTTCATCAGCTTCGTGGGCGCGTTGGTAGAAGTCGCGAACGTGGATATGCATATTTCTTGTATCAGCCAGATCGCCCATTGTCACAAACAGCGCATGACAGATTGGCGACAATTGCAGCGCACACCGACCTAGGCGTCGGTATGGCCGTTGCTATGAAAGACCTCGAGATTCGTGGGGCTGGCAATCTCCTAGGTGGCGAGCAAAGCGGTCACATCGCGGAAGTTGGCTTTGATCTTTACGTGCGCCTTGTTGGTGAAGCCATCGCCGAAGTTCGCGATGGTGCTGCGGCTGAGCCTGAGACAGTAATTCGGGTTGAGTTGCCAGTTGAAGCTCACATTCCACATCAGTATGTTCCGCAAGAGCGACTGCGTCTCGAGGCTTATCAGCGATTGGCAGATGCTCGAACTGAAACTGCGGTCAATGAAATTTCTCAAGAGATGAAAGATCGCTATGGTGCACTTCCAATAGAGGTTGAGCGGTTGCTCGAAATCGCCAGACTGCGAGTGTTATTGCACTCTGTAGGGGTAGCTGAAGTTATTTCCGCCGGCACAACAGTGAAAATTTCACCGATTGAATTGTCTGAGTCTAAGCAACTTCGCTTAACTCGGCTCTACCCAGGCAGTCGGATACAGCCGGCAACGCGTACGATTGTGTTACCACTGCCGCAACAGCAAAAGTTAGGTATTTCAGCGAAAGAGGTTGAAGAATTCGACTTGGTCAGCTGGGTAACTCAAGCGGTAAACAGTTTGTTAGTAGCTTCGTAAAGAGGGATGGTTAGTCGTGACAAAACTTGGGAAATTCAGCGCATGCATCGCTGCATTGTTGCTAGTTGCTGGGTGTTCATCCAAACCTGTTCATGCTGGTTCAGCAGCGCGAGTTGGCGATACATTAATTAAGCAATCCGAGGTAACTACACAGTTAACTGAAACTCTGGCGCAGATTCAAAGTGCGCCAGCCACAGGGCCAGCACCTGACACTGGTTCGATTGGTCAGAAAATTGTGAATCGCCTAATCATCACTGACATCGTTGATCGTGGTTTAAAAAAACTTGGCAAGAAAGTTACTGATTCGCAGATTGCACAGCTTCGTTTCTCCGTCTACCAGCAATACGGTCAAGATACCGTCGAACAACAGTTGGCATCATCACAAGGTGTGCCTCTAAGTCAGATTGACGCATTTTTCCGCACGGTATTGGCCCAGGGCTACATCGGATCTGCAGTGCTACCTAAGGGAACTCAGCAAGAGCGCACTAAAGCAACTGGCGAGTTCTTGCTCCAGCTAGCCAGCACACTGCAAATTGAGGTTGCTCCGCGTTATGGCACCTGGGACCCAAATCAACTTCAGGCAACCGGTGTGGACAACAAACTCTCATTCGCTCAGCAGGGCGCAAAGTAACCCATGTCTGAGTCGATAGATCGACTTGTCTCGGTTATGGATCAACTCCGATCACCAGGTGGATGTCCGTGGGATGCAGAGCAGACTCATGAATCGCTCGCCCGCTACCTACTCGAAGAGACCTATGAAGTTCTTGAAGCGATGGATCAAGCAGATTCAGTCGCATTACGTGAAGAACTTGGCGATCTGCTTCTGCAAGTGGTTTTCCATGAGCGAATTGCCCAAGAGTCAGCCCCGAGTTTCACTCTTTATGAAATTGCAGCGAATGTCGTTGCAAAACTTGAACGTCGTCATCCACATGTTTTTACTGACATGGAAGTTCAAACCCAGGAACAGCTAGAAGAAAACTGGGCACAAATTAAGCGTGAAGAAAAGCAGCGCGAATCTGTGACTGATGGAGTGCCAAAAGCTCTGCCTGCACTGCAGTTAGCAACTCAGTTGCTTTACCGGTCACGCAAACTAGATGTTGAATTTGAGAACAAAGCAATGACGGAGTCTCTCAATGAACTAATTGGCGAGATTAATCAAGAAAAAATCGCTGAATTACTCACATCCACTGTGCAATTAGCCCGCAAAGCTGACCTAGATGCGGAATCTTGCCTTCGGGCGGCAATGGGAGAGTATCGTTCTATGGTTCGGGCCCATGAGCAGGAGAATCAGCTTTAAATCCAAGACTCTGCCCGGCTTAGCCAACTGAAGTGTCGGCTCCCAAGTGGGGCAGTATGCATACGCTAGGCTAGACACAGTGCAATGAGGCACGCTTAGAGTCGTTAGCCTCAACAATCGAATCTGACAGAAATGTGGAGTAACCCTATGTCCAGCATCGCCGATGTCCGTGCCCGTGAAATTCTTGACTCACGCGGAAATCCAACCGTTGAAGTTGAAGTAATTCTTGATAACGAAGCCACTGGTCGTGCAGCTGTGCCATCTGGTGCATCAACTGGCGCATTTGAGGCCGTAGAACTTCGTGATGGCGAGCCTCGCTACCTCGGCAAGGGTGTTATCAAAGCTATTGAAGCTGTTGAAGATAAAATCATGCCAGAAATCCTTGGCCTAGATGCTACGGATCAGCGCTTAATTGATCAGATCATGATCGAGTTAGATGGCACACATAACAAAGCAAACTTGGGTGCAAACGCAATCCTTGGCGTCTCACTTGCGGTAGCAAAAGCTGCAGCATCCTCTGCTGGCTTGCCGCTGTACCGCTATGTAGGTGGGCCAAATGCACACGTTCTTCCAGTGCCAATGATGAACATCATCAATGGTGGCGCACACGCTGATAGCGATGTTGATGTTCAGGAATTCATGATTGCCCCAATCGGTGCGTCAACATTCGGTGAAGCACTTCGTATGGGTGGGGAGGTTTACCACGCACTTAAAGGTGTCTTGAAATCTAAAGGCTTATCAACCGGACTTGGTGACGAAGGCGGTTTCGCCCCTAACCTTCCAAGCAATCGCGCTGCACTTGAACTTATTGTTGAAGCAATTGGTAAAGCCGGATTTGCAGTCGGCACTGAAATCGCCTTGGCGCTAGATGTTGCTGCTAACGAACTTTTCAAAGATGGAAATTATGTTGTTGAGGGTAAGACCAAAACCACTCAAGAAATGATCGATTACTACACCGGCCTTGTAACAGATTTCCCTATCGTTTCGATCGAAGACCCATTAGCTGAAGATGAATGGGCTGGCTGGCAGGCCATTACGGCGGCAATTGGCGATCGCGTGCAAATTGTTGGCGATGACCTTTTCGTAACCAATACCGAGCGTCTCAGTCGCGGCATCATTGAAAGCTCAGCATCAGCTCTGCTCGTGAAAGTAAACCAGATTGGTTCATTGACCGAAACTGCTGAAGCGGTTGAAATGGCACATCGGGCAGGTTTCCGCTCAATGATGAGCCATCGCTCAGGTGAAACTGAAGACACGACAATCGCTGACTTGGCCGTGGCCTTCAACTGTGGCCAGATTAAGAGTGGTGCGCCAGCGCGTACTGACCGGGTAGCTAAGTACAACCAGCTATTGCGCATTGAAGAAGATCTAGACGATGCGGCACGTTACGCGGGTCGGTCTGCCTTCCCACGTTTCAAGGGCTAGTCACGGCAAACTAGCGTTGTGGCTTCCTCGCTAAAACCCAACAAGCGAGCACTCATAGTGCTTACTGCTTTTGTGTTTATCATCATGACTATTGCGGTACCTCTGCGTTCTTTAGTGAAAGAGCGCAGAGACATATCTACCCTGAAATCGCAGGTCATTGAAAAGCAGAAGACAATCGCTCAACTACAAGCAGATGCAGAGCAGCTAAAGAATCGCGCATACTTGCAGTCCTTAGCTCGTTCTCGCCTGAACTACGTATTTCCGGGCGAAATCGGATTGGTTGTCATTGATCGCGGCACTTCTACAGCAATCGAAACAGTTCCGGGAGCTTTAGTGCCCAACGATTCGTCGCCTTGGTACAGCAAACTTTGGCATAGTACTGAGTTAGCTGATCAACCGCGCAATCAAAATGATCCACTTGTCATTCACGATAAAGCCGAGTCGAAGTAGTTCTTGTGCTCACACCTGTTGATCGCGCTGATATTGAAGCGCAACTTGGTCGTCCGATCCGTGGCGCGTTAGATGTTGCCCATCGCTGTTCTTGCGGGCAGCCAAATGTTGTGTTGACTGCGCCGAGGCTTCCAGATGGCACACCATTTCCAACAACGTTCTATTTAACCTGCCCAAAACTTACTGGCGCGATTGGCACGTTGGAAGCTAATGGTGTTATGCGTGAGCTGCAAGACGAGCTTGAATCCGACCCAGAACTTGCCGCGCACTACCAACAAGCACATGAGCATTATTTAGCGACCCGCGCAGCTCTCGGGGAAGTACTGGAGATTGCCGGAATTAGCGCTGGCGGTATGCCCAATCGGGTCAAATGCCTACATGTTTTGGTTGGACATTCTTTGGCCGCCGGACCGGGGGTTAATCCGCTGGGTGACCGAGTGCTTTTGATGCTTGGCGATTGGCAAGCCGGAAATACATGTTCAGCAGGTGCACAATGCGAGTAGCAGCCATCGACTGTGGCACCAATTCCATCCGGCTGTTGATCGCCGACGTTATTGATAACAAACTTGTAGATGTCGTTCGCACCATGATCATTGTCCGGCTTGGTGAAGGTGTTGACCAAACTCGCGAGTTTTCCCAGGCAGCATTGACTCGAACATTTGCAGCGGTCGACGTTTACGCCAAGTTGATTAGTGAGCATAAGCCGGATGTAGTTCGGTTTATTGCAACGAGTGCCTCACGAGATGTTTCGAATCGAGACGAATTCTTTACGGGAGTAAAAAATCGGCTTGGCTTTGAACCAACTGTAATTAGTGGTGACGAAGAAGCTCGCCTTTCATTCCTTGGCGCAACCGCCGGGTTTGCCGAGTTACCAGATGCGCCAAATCCGCCTTATCTGGTCATCGATATTGGCGGTGGAAGTACAGAATTTGTAGTTGGTGAAGTTGCACCAACCGCAGCAATCAGCACCGATGTTGGCTGCGTTCGTATGACCGAACGACATTTTCACGACGACCCACCTACTGCGCAGCAAATCGCTGACGCCACTATCGATATCGATGAAGCTATTGCTTCCGCTGGCTCAGTCGTGCCAATTAATGAAGTCAAGAGTTTAATTGGGCTGGCTGGCTCGGTCACTACTGTTGCCGCACTTGCACTGGGCTTAACTAGTTACGAACCAGACAAAATACATGGCTCCCGAATAAGCGCAGCCAAAGT
>Ga0114959_10001434_pt1 | contig 20816 bp, 20 predicted proteins | sample C_130625_EF_Meta_FD_87317 | JGI IMG/M metagenome (GOLD analysis project Ga0114959, IMG submission 87317) | Freshwater microbial communities from Lake Croche, Canada to study carbon cycling - C_130625_EF_MetaG | ecosystem: Environmental > Aquatic > Freshwater > Lake | place: Lake Croche, Canada... | reverse complement strand
GGAACATGGCAATCGGTCACGGGCAGCAAGGATTTTGAAGAAGAGGATTGGTTCAACACTGCCGTGCGTGAAGTGCAAGAAGAAACGGGTATCGATGCTTTACATTCCGACTGCCAATTGATTGATTGGACTTTGGAAAATGTTTACGAAATTTACCCGGTTTGGCGACCACGCTATGCACCGCATGTGAGTCACAATACCGAACGCTTGTTTGGGCTGCGTGTGCCAGGCGTTCGGCCTGTGCAATTGCACGACAAAGAGCACACCGAATACGCATGGTTGCCCTGGCGCGAAGCGGCTGACCAGTGCTTTTCACCTTCCAATGCCGAGGCGATTTTGATGCTGCCTCGCTGGTTGGACTGAGATGTTGATATGCCTGATTCAACCCCTCATTTTTCCACCAACGTGTTTCGGGTTGCGACCTATAACATTCACAAAGGCGTGCAGGGCCTGGGGCCTGCAAGGCGACTGGAAATCCACAATATTGGTCTTGCGGTAGAGCAACTTGACGCCGATGTGGTGTGCTTGCAGGAAGTCAGAAAAGTCCATCGCACTGAAGAAAAATATTTCAAAAATTGGCCCACCTTGGCGCAAGCCGATTTTTTAGCGCCCGAGGGTTATGAGGCGGTCTATCAAACCAACGCGTTGACCAAGCATGGCGAGCACGGCAATGCGCTCTTGTCACGTTGGCCTGTGGTCACGCATCAGCATGAGGATATGTCCGACCACAGGCTGGAACAACGTGGTTTGTTGCATGTGACGCTGCAGGTTCAAGAGCGTCTGGTCCATGTCATTGTTGTGCATCTCGGCTTGATTCCGGCCAGTCGGATCAGGCAAGTGCAGCAGTTGTTGAATTTCATTGACCGTGAAATTCCAGGCCAAGATGCATTGCTGGTGGCTGGAGATTTCAATGATTGGGGCACCCGGGTGGGCCGCATGTTGCACAAGGCGAATTTGAAAGAGTGGACGCAGACCCGGTCGCTCACCTACCCTTCGCGTTTGCCGATGGTGCAACTCGATCATGTGTATGCACGGGGTTTGCGCCCCCTGGGTTTGATGGTGCCGCACGGGCGTGTTTGGCGACAAATGTCTGACCATCTCCCGCTATTGGCTGAATTTCATTTCGATTGACATCCGCATGCGCGCCACACATCACATTCGCGATGGGCATCAAATCCGATTATTGGAAGGGGGTAAAGAATTTTTTGCCGCTTTGATTGCAGCACTGGATCAGGCGCGCTCGCATGTGCAATTGGAGACCTATATTTTTGATTTCTTTGATTCAGGTGCCCAAGTGGCTGAGGCCCTGATCCGCGCAGGTGCCAGAGGGGTGCGCGTTCGCGTGGTGGTGGATGGCGTGGGCTCAGGGGCCTTGCCCCAAGCATGGCAACAACGTTTTGCCGATGCGGGTGTGCAGTGGCGGGTGTATTCACCGCTCAGCACGCTGGGCCTGATGATCCCAAGCCGATGGCGTCGATTGCACCGCAAGTTGTGTGTTGTGGATGGCCATGTGGCTTTTTGCGGTGGGATCAACATCCTGGATGATTTGTACGATCCCTACTACGGTGTGTTGGAAAAACCGCGGCTTGATTTTGCGGTCGCGGCCACCGGTGCCTTGGTCCAAGCCGTTCAGGAGACCACCTCACAGCTTTGGTGGCGCATGCAGACCGTGCGCAATCGGCGGCAACATCTTTCGCCAGAGGCCTTCAGCGCGTTCACCCCGACTGGACTTCATTTGCCATGGACGCAGTCCGACAGCAAAGGTCAAAACGCACACATTGTGGCGCGTGCTGGATTGTTGCTGCGTGACAACCTGCTGCACCGGGGCCAAATCGAAAAAGCCTATCGCAAAGCCATTGGTTTGGCCAGGCATGACATTGTCATAGCCAATGCCTATTTTTTGCCTGGTCGCAAGATTCGCCAAGCTTTGATTCATGCGGCAGGGCGAGGTGTACGTGTTCGTTTGTTGCTTCAGGGTCGCTACGAATACTTCATGCAATTCCACGCGGCCAGGCCCGTTTACGGCGTTTTATTGGCGGCGGGGGTAGAAATCCACGAATACGCGGCCAGTTTTCTTCACGCCAAAGTCGCCGTCATTGATGCCCATCACGATCGGCCTTGGGCTACTGTGGGGTCGTCGAATCTCGATCCCCTCAGTCTGTTGATGGCCCGTGAGGCGAACGTGGTCGTGGCGGACGGTCCTTTTGCCAAACAGTTGCATGCGCGGCTGGAACAGGCCATCTTGTTTGAAAGCAAATCCGTTGCAGCTTCACAATTTGCAGACCGTCCACGCTATCAACGAGCCTTGGATTGGTTGGCTTATGGATTGATGCGATCGGTTCTATTTTTGACTGGCAAACGCTACTGACTTCCCCTCACAACCCGAGAGCCCGCACTTCGCGGGGTTCTATCGATCGCTGTTACGATGTGAGCCATGTCCAAGAATGCCCCTCAAGCCATGACAGCCTCAGAATTGACTGCTTCACCAGACCACGGCACACCCATGTCCGTCAAAATCCGTGAGCGAATTTTGGCTTCTCGCAAGCGTTACCACGCCAACGACAATATTTCTGATTTCATCCATCCAGGCGAGTTGGATTTGCTGCTGGATGAAGTGACTGAAAAGATGAAAGGCGTGCTCGAAAGCATGGTGATTGACACAGAAAACGATCACAACACTCAGAACACAGCGCGCCGTGTGGCCAAAATGTACCTGAAAGAAGTTTTCAAAGGTCGTTATGTTGAAGGCCCTGAAATCACCGAGTTTCCGAATGCTGAACACCTCAATGAGTTGATGATTGTGGGCCCCATCACTGTGCGCAGCGCGTGCAGCCACCATTTGTGCCCTGTCATCGGCAAGATTTGGATTGGCGTTTTACCCAACGAGCACACCAATGTGATTGGTTTGTCGAAATACGCGCGCCTGGCCGAATGGATCATGGGACGTCCGCAGATCCAAGAAGAAGCAGTTGTTCAACTCGCTGATTTGATCCAGCGCAAAACGCAACCGGATGGTTTGGCTATCGTGATGGAGGCGAGTCACTTTTGCATGGGCTGGCGCGGTGTGAAAGACATGGACAGCAAAATGATCAACTCAGTGATGCGTGGTGTATTTCTGAAAGACATCAATTTGCGCCGCGAATTTTTAGCCTTGATTCCTCGAAAGGATTGACCATGTTGGTACGTTTGCTTTATGCGAGTCGCGCAATCGATCCGGGTCCGGAAACCATCGACGCCATCTTGTCCAAGTCACGCCAATTCAATCCGAGCGGCGGCATTACCGGCATCTTGTGCTACGGTGGCGGCATCTTTTTGCAAGCCATTGAGGGCGGGCGCGCACCGGTCAGTGAGCTTTATGCACACATTCAAAAGGACGCCAGACACAAAGAAGTGGTGTTGCTCGATTACGAAGAAATTTCGGAGCGACGCTACAGTGGCTGGACCATGGGCCAAGTCGATGTGACACGGGTCAATACGCGCATTTTGCTGAAGTATTCCGAACGTGCTGAGCTCGATCCTTACAGCGTGTCTGGGAAAGTCTCTTTGGCACTTTTGGAAGAGTTGATGGCCACGGCTTCCATCGTCGGCAGGTCCTGACCGCGCATGTTGATCGGCTGCGATTTTTCGAGCAGCCCCAGCAAACGCAAACCGATTGTGCTGGCGGTAGGGGAAGTCCGGGAGCGGCAGGTTCGACTGCTGAGACTCGAAACCTTTGAAACGCTGAGCGATTTCGGACACTGGTTGGCGCAGCCATGCGAATGGGTGGGTGGCTTCGACTTGCCCTTTGGGCTGCCGCGTGAATTGGTTGAAACACTCGGCTGGCCTGTCACTTGGCAGGCATGCATGGCGCACTACGCCCAACTGAGCCGAGAGCAAATCCGGGCTGAATTTGCCGCATTCTGTAACGCTCGTCCTGTTGGCGGTAAATTTGCCCACCGTCAAACTGATGGGCCTGCGGGATCAAGTCCCTCCATGAAATGGGTCAATCCGCCTGTCGCGTTCATGCTGCACGCGGGCGTGCCCTTGTTGATTCAGGCTCACGTGACTTTGCCCGGGCTGCATGCAGCAGATCCCCAGCGCATGGCACTGGAAGCCTACCCTGGTTTGTTGGCGCGCGAAATTTTGGGCCATAGAAGTTACAAAAGCGACGACAAAGCCAAACAAACCCCGGAACGCTTGCTGGCCCGCAAGGACATTCTCAGCGCTTTGGAGCGGGGACAGACGCGATTGCAACTGCGCTTGAAACTCAGCACCATCTTGTCAGAAAAACTGGTGCAAGACCCCACGGGTGATGCCATGGATGCCACGTTGTGCTTGGTGCAGGCGGCCTGGGCGGTTCAGGCCGAGCAACGGTATGCCACGGCCAACGGCTTCGGATTGCCGGATTTTGATCCGCTCGAGGGATGGATCCTGACTGCCTGAGTCATTTATTTAAAAATTCAGTCATTCAATCAATTAGGCGCATGCCCATTGGCGTCTTTACTGCGCCATAACCCTTTGTCAAACAATTCAGACAAACAAATGAAGGCGTCATCACGCATGGCTTCGCAGAGAAACGGCTTCAAGGCAAAACACAAATTGGTTTCGAATTTGGGCAAGAATCTGAATGTACCATCGAGTCAATGATCCATCAGATAGCGGCAGCAGCCATGTCACTCGGGTCTTCATTCAACATGGCCAATGCTTTAAGGGCTTCGGCATCGGTTCTGTAAAAGCGCAGTCCTTTGGCTGGCAGCAATGCGCCTGCCTTGGCCAATGTATTTTGAACAGGCAACTTGATGCCACTGATGTGCAAGGTGATGTTTCGGCTGGTCAATTGTTTTCGCATTTGAATGAATGTTTCGACCCCCGAAACATCAATCCTGTTGATCGGATGGGCAAACAGGCAAATGTGCTTGACATCTGGATGCTTGGAGAGATGTTCTGACAGGGTACGTTCAAAACTGCTGGCGGCTGCAAAATCCAGTTCAGCATCCATTCTTACGGCGAATAAATGCGGGGCCAAGGCAGGTAGATTCAACAAGTGCCGGTCTCGCAAAGAGCCATCGGGATGCAAGCCCACTTCGATGATGCGCGGATGCAAACGGGTGTGCAAAAAGTGTGACAGTCCAACAAGCACACCTGTTAAAACACCCCAAAAAATACGAGGCGCTGTCAGCAGCGTGATGAGAAAGGTCACCCCCGCGGTCATGGCCTCAATGCGGTCAATTTCCCACACCTTGAGAAATTGCCGAGGCTGAAAAAGATTCATCACGGCCACTATGACCGCCGCCGCCATCACCGACTTGGGGACAAATTGGAGGGCCGGCATCAGGAACATCAAAGCCAAAAGCACAAATCCGATTGAAAAAACCACGGCCCAGCCGCTGCGTGCACCGGCATACAACAGGAGTGCGGAGCGTGAAAAAGAAGTGCTCGTTGGGAAACTGCCCGACAGCGCAGACGCCAATTTGGCCAGCCCTTGCGCAAACAATTCTGTGCTGTCGTCCCAGCGTCTGCCGTCGCGCTGACATTCGATGCGGGCAGAGGAAGCGGTTTCCAAAAAACTCACCAACGCAATGACCATTGCTGGCAGCCAAAGTTGACTGAGAACATCCCATCCCGGCCAGAGCGGGAAATACACCGCTGGGAGTCCGGATGGCAGCGGCCCCACCACGGCGCCATGGGCTTGGTAGTCAGTGACATAACCGACCGCTGAGGCCGATGCCATGACCAGCATGACACCAGGCCAACGGGGTTTGTATCGGCGTAGAGCAAGCAGCAACAGCAAGCTGCTCAGGCCCCATAGCGCTGGCCAGTCAGTAAGCCAAGCAGTCCAGGTTTGCGGGTTCCAGCTCCAGGCTTGAACGCCCAGTAAAGCGGGCACCTGAGAGGCCATGATCAATAAGGCGGCGGCTTGTGTAAAGCCGGTCATCACAGGGTTGCTGACCAGGTTAATCAACCAGCCGTAGCTGCCCAAACCCAACACCAATTGAAGGCCGCCAGACAGCAACGACAGCCACACGGCAAGCGAGACCCATTCGGCGGAGCCCGGTTCGGCCAATCCGTTCAAAGACGCACCGATCAATACACAAGTCAGAGCTGCTGGCCCCACAGACAAACGCGTTGCACTGCCAAACAACACAGCCAAAAGAGCAGGCACCAAGCAGGTGTAAAGCCCAGTCACCAAGGGCATGCCTGCCAAGCCTGCATACGCGACCGCTTGAGGCACCATGACCAGCGCGACAGACAAGCCGGCGACCACTTCTCCTCGGGCCAGCTCCCGGCTGAGGGGAGGCCAACTTCTGAAGGTTAAAAAGCGTTCAAAAAGCACCATGGTCGATCTTAGCCTGCGCCATCATCGTTGCGGCATGTCTTTGACGGAATAACCCAGACTGACGGTGGCATCGTCTGGGATGGCAGGCATGGTCGCGTTCCAAGCCTCCCAGCGTGTGCGCAAGTCTTGCAATTGCAAGGGTTGTCGCCCTCCCAAATTGGCGCGTTCTCGGGCGTCTGCCGGAAGATTAAAGAGGTAGTCGTTGCCATCGACACGCAGGTATTTCCAGTCACCCACCCGCATGGCCCTTTGGCCTCGGTGGTTCATGCGCCAATGCATAGGCCGCTCAAACGTGTGGGCAGGATTGCGCAATACGCCGGCAAGGGACACGCCATCCAGAGGGTAGTCGGCGTCCATCTTGGCGCCGCCGAGCGCCATCAGGGTGGCTGACCAGTCCATCGTCATGCAGTGCTGTGGGCTGATGCCGCCAGGGGCAATGTTGGCGGGCCAGTGCGCAATCCATGGCACCCGAATGCCGCCTTCGGTCAGGTCCATTTTGCCGCCCACCAAGGGCCAGTTGTCGCTGAAGCGTTCGCCGCCATTGTCACTGGTGAAGACAATCAAGGTATTGTCCAGCTGTCCCGTTTCGCTCAAGGCATTGACCACCCAGCCGATGCCCTCGTCCATGTGGTGAATCATCCGGTGGTAGGTGTGGATATTGCCACCTTGCAAATGAAAAATATTGTCCTTGATGGTGGCTGCCAAGGCATGGTCTTCACGTGTTTCCCACGGCCAATGTGGCGCTGTGTAATGCAGGCTGAGAAAGAACGGATCGTCTTTGCGCTCACCTTGGCGCATGCGGTGAATGAAATCCACCGCATGGCGCGAAATCAGATCGGTCAAATAGCCTGCTTGGGGTTGCTCTTCTTCGCCCACCCACAAGTCGTGCGATCCATTGCTGGCGCAATGGGTGAAGTAGTCAACGCCGCCGGCCATAGGGCCAAAAAATTCATCGTAACCTGACCGCAAGGGCCCAAAAGATGGGGGATAACCCAAGTGCCACTTGCCGATCAAAGCGGTGCGGTAACCCACCGCTTTGAGTGTGGAAGGCAGGGTCGGGTGGGATGTGGGAAGACCCAAGGTCGTGCTGTGGCGAGATCGGCTGTTGATGGGCTCTTCAGCCGCGCCGCGCAAGCGGTACTGGTATCGCGCGGTCATCAAGGCAAAGCGAGTGGGTGAGCACACGGGGGAGTTGGCATACCCATCGGTGAACTTCAAGCCGTTGGCCGCCAGTTGGTCAAGGACAGGGGAGACCTTACCAAACTGGGCATCGCGACCGCCGTAGCAGCCCAGATCGGCAAAGCCTAAATCGTCGGCAACAATGAAAATGATATTGGGGCGTGGGGTCGCAGCAGTGCTCATGCGCTTATTCCACTTTCATGCCAGTTGATTTGATGATGCGGTCATAGCGTTGCGACAAGTCGCTGATTCGTTTGGCCGCTTCTGCGCCGATCAATCCCTCATAGAACAAGTCCATGCTGGCCAATTGGGCTTGGGTGTCAGGCCGTTTGAGTGCGTCGGTAAATGCTTTTTGCAACAGTTGGATCACGGGTTCTGGGGTGGCGGCAGCCACCATCGCTACGTACAGCACTTCCAACTCCAGATCCTTCAAGCCGACCTCCAGCACCGTCGGCACATCGGGTGCGGAACGCGATCGTTGTCTGCTGGTCACCGCCAGCGGTGTGATCTTGCCTGCTTTGACATGCGGCAGCATACCGGGAGTGGCCAGCACACCTGCATCCACTTCGCCGGACATCACGGCCAGAACGGCTGGACTGTTGCCTTTGTAAGGGATGTGCTGGATTTTGATGTCTGCTGCATCCATGAATATTTCAGCAGCCAAGTGGCCAGGGCTGCCACTGCCGCCGCTGCTGAAGTTCAGACCTTTGCCCTTGCCTTGTGCGATCAGATCTTTCATGGTTTTGATGCCCGAGCCCGGGTTGGCACCCACCAACAAACCTGAAGACACCATCACCATGATCGGCTTGAAGTCAGCGGGTTTGAAGGGCATGCCTTTGTAGATAAACGGGTTGACCGTGAAAGCCGTGTCAATGCCAAACAAAACGGTGTATCCGTCGGCAGGACTTTTGGCTACCAGGTCGGCACCGATGTTGCCACCCGCTCCTGCCTTGTTTTCAGTCACTACAGGCTGTTTGAAGTGGGTGGTGATGGCTTCGCCCACGGTTCTTGCCAGAAAATCAGAGGGCCCACCTGCGGGGAAGTTATTGATGAATCGAATGGGTTTGGCCGGAAAGCTTTGCGCGTGAGCCGCTGGCATTGACAAGCTGACCCCAAGCCCGATGGCAAGTACGGCGGTCAAAGATCTTTGAATGGCGTTCATGTGTTGCTGACGAGTTGAGAGTTTGGATTGAATGACGGTTGATCCGCGTAATTCACGCATTAGCATGAGAATGTAGCAATATTCCGAATGATGGATCTAATCCATCATGATCCTCGAAAACCCTGAGTCCATCGTGCACCTGAAAACCTCCTCTGAACTGACTTGCCTGAGACACAACCAAGGCTTGTGGGGAAAGGACAGCGACCTTGTGAAAATTGTGCGCTTTGTTTGGAGGCTCACTGCCGCGTCGCTGCTCGGCTTGTGGCTTGGGAGTGTTCATGCGCAAGACACTGCTTCAAAAGGCGTGAATGGGGAGCAAGTTTGGACGGGGTGGGTCAGCTGGGTTGCGGATGGTGACACCTTGCTCGTCTTGCCTGAACAAGCCCACGAGGCTGTCAAATTGCGCATCGATGGTATTGACGCGCCCGAGCGCTGTCAATCTGGCGGTGACGCATCGCGCGACGCCATGATCGATCTGGTGCATCGCAAAACCATACTGGTTTTTCCGCGGGGGACTGACAGCTATGGTCGCGTGCTGGGTCGGGTAGAGATGGATGGACGCGATGTGGCTGCTCACATGGTCGCCGCCGGCCTGGCGTGGGCCTTCAGGTTTCGTGAAACTTCGGGTCCGTATGCCGCCTTAGAGAGGCAAGCGCGGAAACAGAAAAAAGGGCTCTTTGCTGAACCGCAGCCGTTGCCCCCCCGTGTGTTCAGACAGTTTCATGGCAGTTGCCATGGACCTCAATGAATCATTGACAGGCGCGGTGGGCGAAGTGCGCTGCACACTGGGCATTGGGCGTTGCGGCCAATCCGCACTTCGCTCCAAGCCATTTGGCGTGCGTCCAGCATGGCCAATCGCCCCACCAGTGGGCTGCCTGTTTGACCGAGAAGCTTGAGTGCTTCGGCGGCTTGGACCGTGCCGATGATGCCCACCAAGGGCGCGAACACGCCCATCGTGGCGCACACAGTTTCTTCTGGTGCTTGTTCAGGCGGAAAGACGCAAGCGTAGCAAGGTGAGGCTTCGTGTTGGGGGTCGAACACCGACACCTGACCGTCCATGCGAATCGCAGCACCGGAGACCAAAGGTTTGCCGTGTTGCATGCAAGCGAGGTTCACCGCTTGGCGAGTCGAAAAGTTGTCGCAGCAATCGAGTACCACATCGGCTTGCGCAACCAACCGGTCCAGCAAAGCGGCATCGGCCCGTTCTGCAATGGCCGAGACCCACACATCGGGGTTGATGGCTTGCATGGCTTGTTGCGCGGAGTCGACCTTGAACCGTCCCACCCGGCTGAGTGTATGGGCGATTTGGCGCTGCAAGTTGGTGGCGTCCACCGTGTCCGGGTCTACCAAAGTGATGTGGCCAACACCAGCGCTTGCCAGGTACAAAGCCGCAGGGGAGCCCAGACCACCGGCGCCGATGATCAAGGCATGCGAAGACAGCATCTTTTCTTGACCTGCAATACCCAGATCATCGAGCAAGATATGACGCGAATAGCGCAGCAGTTGATCGTCAGTCATCTCAAAGCCCGGGATGGTGCTCAAGCTTTACTTGTCTTTTTTCTCTTCTTTGCGTTCTGCCAAAGTCTTGCTGATCAACACGGGCTTGCCTTTGAGCTGGTTCAGCGCTTGGTTCAATTGGAAATCTTTGTCAGAGCCAAACTCAGGCGGACGCCGCTCGGCCACGGGTTTCTTGGATTCTTCTTCCAATTTTTTCATGGCTTCTTCGCGGGCTTTCTCACGGTCGGCATCTTTCTTTTCGGCATCTTTGCCGTTGCCCAGATGCTTTTCAAGGTCGGCTTCACGGGTGCGTAATATAGCAAACGGACTGCCATTTTCAGTTTCGTCCACCATCACATCCGGCACGATGCCTTTGGCTTGAATGGACCGGCCATTCGGAGTGTAGTAACGCGCGGTCGTTATTTTCAATGCAGTGTCCGGACCCAGTTGACGCACGGTTTGCACCGAGCCTTTGCCAAAAGTCTGGCTGCCCATCAGCGTTGCACGTTTGTGGTCTTGCAATGCGCCTGCCACGATTTCACTGGCCGAAGCGGAGCCTTCATTCACCAAGACAACCAAAGGCACTTTTTTGAATGCGCCTTGCGTGGCTTGCGTCAATCGGGCAATCGGGTCGTTGTTGGCATTGCGCCGCCAAAACTGAGGCGAGGCTTTGTAGGTGAACTTGCTCTCGTCCAACTGGCCATTGGTGGAGACCACGGTCACGTTCTCAGGCAAGAAGGCGGCAGACAAGGCCACTGCAGCGTCAAGCAAGCCACCGGGGTCGTTGCGTAAATCCAGCACCAAACCTTTGATTTGCGGGTCTTGCTTGTACATTTCTTCAAGCTTGCGCGAGAAGTCTTCCACCGTGCGTTCTTGGAATTGAGCGACACGGATCCAGCCGAAACCCGGTTCAATGACTTTGGCTTTGACCGATTGCGTTTTGATTTCCTCACGCACGATCGTGACCGGGAAGGTCCGGCTCTCTTCTTTGCGGAAAATCATCAAAACCACTTTGGTGTTGGGTTCACCTCGCATGCGCTTGACGGCGTCGTTCAAGCTCAATCCCTTGACAAAGGTATCGTCAATTTTCGTGATCAGGTCGTTGGTCTTCAAGCCTGCGCGGTCGGCCGGCGAGCCTTCAATAGGCGATACCACTTTGACCAAGCCGTCTTCTTGGCTGATTTCGATGCCCACACCGACGAACTTGCCCGAAGTGCCTTCGCTGAATTCCTTGTAGCTTTTCTTGTCAAAGTACTGGGAGTGCGGATCCAAACTGGCAACCATGCCCGAGATGGCTTCGGTGATGAGTTTTTTCTCATCCACAGGTTCCACATAATCGCTCTTGACCATGCCAAAGACGGCCGCCAATTGCTGCAACTCCTCCAGAGGCAGGGGAGCAAAACTGCTGCGCGCAGCAGTTTGCAATGACACGGTGGTGAGAGCGCCAGCCATGGCCCCGACCGCAATCCAGCCAGCAATTTTCAGTTTGTTTCCCATAGTCCTTGACCTCAAGCGATCCCGTAATTCAATCCAATATACACCCAGCCTGTGCCGCATGCACTGGGCGGTCTTTTATTTGCGCGAATGAGGGCTTCAGGCCTTGCTGTGACCGGCCGCAGCCGCAGCCGCTTGGGCTGCAGTTTCCGCATCGCCCAGGTAATAGTGGCGAATCGGCTTGAGGTTTGCATCCAGTTCGTAGACCAGCGGAATGCCGTTGGGAATGTTGAGCGCCACAATCGCTTCGTCAGAGATGTTGTCCAGGTACTTGATCAGGGCGCGAATCGAGTTGCCATGCGCCGCAACGACCACACTTTTGCCAGACTGGATGGCCGGTGCCATCACGTCGTTCCAGAAAGGCACCACGCGGTCCACGGTGTCTTTCAGGCACTCGGTCAAAGGCGCTTTTTCAGGCGCCATGCTGGCGTAACGCAAATCACTGCGCTCGCAACGGGGGTCGTTTTCTTCCAAAGAAGGTGGCGGCACATCGTAACTGCGGCGCCAAGCCAGCACTTGATCGTCGCCAAATTTTTTGGCCGTTTCGGCTTTGTTCAAGCCTTGCAGGGCACCGTAGTGGCGCTCGTTCAAGCGCCAGCTTTTGGTCACGGGCAGCCAGTGGCGTTCCATTTCGTCCAAGGTCAGCCACAGGGTCCGAATAGCGCGGCGCAGCACGCTGGTGAAAGCCAAGTCAAATTCAAAACCTTCGGCTTTGAGCAAGCGGCCCGCCTCGCGGGCTTGCGCTTCGCCGGTGGGCGTCAAGTCCACATCGGTCCAGCCGGTGAAGCGGTTTTCCAGATTCCAGGTGGACTCGCCGTGGCGAATCAGAACAAATTTGTACATGGTTGAAGGTTTAAAAAACAAAGAAAACACGCATCAGCTCCGCATTTTAGAATCACCGGGTGGGCAATGCATTCAAAGCGGCGCTGATTTATTCTTATAAAGGTTATTTTGTGAAATTTTTTCTCGACAACTGGATGCTTGTGGTCATTGCCCTGACCTCGGGTGCAGCGCTGATGTGGCCTGTATTGGCGCAGGGTGCTGCCTCAGGTTTAACCACAGCGCAAGCGGTGCAGCTGATCAACCGCGAAAGAGCGGTGGTGATTGATGTGTGTGAGCCAGAAGAATTCGCACAAGGCCATGTCGCTGGCGCCAAAAACGTGCCTTTGGCCCAGCTCGAAGCGCAACTCCCCAAACTCGTCAAGAACAAGGCCACGCCCGTTGTGGTGCTTTGCCAAGCGGGCTCACGCGCTGCCCGTGGTGCAGCCCAAGCCCGCAAAATGGGGTACGAACAAGCTCAGCCTTTGGCGGGTGGTCTCAAAGCCTGGCGCGAAGCCAGTTTGCCTGTCGAAAAAACCTAAAGGAGTCCTCTCATGCAACATGTCAAGATGTACACCACCGCAGTCTGCCCTTACTGCGTTCGGGCCAAGCAAATACTCAAAGCCAAGGGCGTCGTGCAGATCGAAGAAATTCGCATCGACACCGATCCTGCGCAGCGCGATCACATGATGGCCGTCACTTCGCGCCGCACTGTGCCTCAAATCTTTATAGGCGAGACCCATGTGGGCGGCTGTGACGATTTGATGGCACTGGAAGCCAAGGGCGGATTGTTGACGCTGCTGCAAGCGGCCTGAAGCTTCACGGAACTGCCTTAATGGCGGTTCCAATTCGTTCATAATCGTCTGTCCCGAAACGTGCGCTCAGTCCTGCACTGGACGGCAATTTTTTAATTCTCAAGAGTTCCTCATGGCCGACTTAGATCCCGTTTTTCAAATCCAGCGCGTGTACCTGAAAGAGGCCTCCCTGGAGCAGCCCAATTCACCCGCCATCTTGCTTGAACAGCAGCAACCGACCGTGGACATACAGTTGGGCGTGGAGTCTGCGCCTGTGGGTGAGGGCGTTTTTGAAGTGTGCGTGACCGCCACCGTGCATACCAAAATCGGCGATAAAACCGTCTTCTTGGTCGAGTGTAAGCAAGCGGGTATTTTTGAAATCCGCAACCTGCCCGACGACCAAATGGGCCCGATCATGGGCATCGCGTGTCCGCAAATCGTGTATCCCTATCTGCGCGGCAACGTGGCCGATGTGGTGACGCGTGCAGGCTTCCCGCCGGTGCACTTGGCTGAAATCAATTTCCAGTCCATGTACGAGCAGCAGCAAGCTCAATTGGCTGAACAAGCGGCTGCACCGCAAGTTCAGTAATTTTGAGCCCGACCCCGAGCATGCACATCACCGTCGTTGGTGCAGGCGCTTGGGGTACAGCGCTGGCCATTGCGGCCAGCCGCCCCAAAGACCATCCCCCGGTTTGTCTTTACGTGCGCGACGCAGTGCAAGCCCAAGCCATTGAGCAGCTGCGTTGCAACGCACGCTATTTACCCGACGTTGCGCTGCCTGAATCACTCACCATCATCACCGGCACCTTGAAGGGCTTGATTGCATCAACACAGGCCACAGACCTGTTGATCATTGCCACGCCCATGGCCGGTCTGCGCAGCAGTTTGCAAGCCTTGCGTGATGTGCCATCTTCTGTGGCCTGGCTGTGCAAGGGCTTTGAAGCGAGCACCGGCCTGATGCCCCACGAAGTGCAAGCGCAAGTGGCCCCTCATGTTTTGGCTGGGGCCCTGAATGGCCCCAGCTTTGCGCTGGAAGTAGCCCGTCAACAACCCACCGCACTGGTCGCGGCCAGCCCCCATGCCAGCGTGCGCGATGCTTTGGTCCAAGCGTTTCATGGCTCCACCTTGAGGGTGTATGCCAACGATGACATGGTGGGCGTGGAAGTGGGCGGCGCCGTCAAAAACGTGTTGGCCATTGCCACCGGATTGTGCGATGGCCTGGGCCTGGGTCTGAACGCCCGTGCCGCTCTGATTACCCGGGGACTGGCCGAAATGACCCGCCTGGGCGTAGCCTTGGGCGCCAAGTCAGAAACTTTCATGGGCCTGTCAGGCCTGGGCGACTTGGTGCTGACCGCCACCGGCGACCTCAGCCGCAACCGCCAAGTGGGCCTCCTGCTTGCCCAAGGCTTGAGCCTTGATGAAGCGGTGGCCTCGCTGGGTCATGTGGCCGAAGGCGTGTACAGCGCCCGCACCGTGCTCCAACGCGCCGAGCAATTGGCCGTGGACATGCCCATTACCCAAGCCGTTGTCGCCCTGCTCGTCGGGCGTTTGAAAGCGACAGAAGCTGTGCAAGTGCTCATGGGGCGCGGACCGCGGGGTGAGGCGGTTTAGTTTTCGATGCCCGGCTGTGATCTCAGGCGGTCCCTGACATCTCATTGAGTCACACCTCAAGGTTATCAATCAGGCGTGTTGTCCCCAGCCTGGCTGCGCCCAGCACGACCAGCGCGTCACCGGCTTGCGGGACTTGCAGATCGTGGCGACGGCGCACCGTGAGGTAGTCGGGATGCCAGCCACGCTGACTTAAGGCCTGCATGGCATTGCCTTCGAGGGCAGGCAGGTGGGTGCTCAATGCGTTGGCTGCGGCCAGGGCGTTGCGGCCGAGTTCACGCAGGGCCAGTGACAGTTGAGGTGCTTCGGCCTGTTCGGTTTCGCTCAGGTAGCCGTTGCGTGAACTGCGCGCCAGGCCATTTTCGGCGCGGCAGGTCTCCACGCCCACCACGCTGATGGGGAGCGCGAACTGGCGCACCATCTGGCGGATCACCATGAGTTGCTGGTAGTCCTTTTTGCCGAAAACAGCCACGCCGTGGGCCTTGCCCGCGAAAACGCTCATGAACAGCTTCATGACCACGGTGGACACGCCCGTGAAAAAGCCCGGGCGAAAGTGCCCTTCCAACATGTCAGCCAGTGCCGGGTCGGCAAGTATTTTGACGGTCTGGGCTTCGGGGTAAAGGTCGATTTCGCGCGGGGCAAACACCACGTCGCAGCCTGCAGCTTCGAGCTTGGCGCAATCGGCCTCCCAGGTCCGGGGGTAGCTGTCAAAGTCTTCGTGCGGCAAAAACTGCAAGCGGTTCACAAAGATGCTGACGACGGTGCAGTCCCCCAGAGGCTTGGCCCGCTCGACCAACTTGATGTGCCCTGCGTGCAGGTTGCCCATGGTGGGCACAAAGGCGGGGCATGGGCTGAGCGCCAGGAGCTGGCGCAATTCGGGGATGGAGCGGGCGATCTGCATGGGATTGGGGGTGTACGTTTGCGGCTGTTGTCTCAGCGCAAGCTGCGACCTGTAGGTTGCACCCAAAGGGCTTAATTGGGCGTGTAGGCCAAGCGCACATAAATCGGCGCAAAGGCTTCGGCCTGGGTGATTTCGATCAGGGTTTCCTTGGCCAGTTCCAAAAGTGCAATGAAGGTCACGACCAACACGGGCGTGCCTTGGCTGGGGTCAAACAGGTGCTCAAACTCGACAAACTTACGGCCCTGCAGGTGCCTGAGGACAATGCTCATGTGCTCGCGTACGCTGAGCTCTTCACGGCTGATTTTGTGGTGCTGAATCAAGGTGGCGCGTTTCAAGATATCTCGCCAAGCGTCTTGTAATTCCACCCAATGCACATCCGGAAAGCGTGGCTGCAGGCTTTGCTCGATGAAGACCTGGGCTTTGATGAAGTCGCGGCCAAAGTGCGGCATTTCGTTGAGGCGCATGGAGGCCAGTTTCATTTGCTCGTATTCCAGCAAACGGCGTACCAACTCGGCACGCGGGTCTTCGGGTTCCAGACCTTCGGCCACTTTTTTGGGCGGCAGCAGCATGCGCGATTTGATCTCGATCAGCATGGCCGCCATCAGCAAATATTCGGCGGCCAACTCCAGGTTGTGCTTGCGGATCTCTTCCACATAAGTGAGGTACTGGCGGGTTACCGCCGCCATCGGGATGTCCAGAATGTTGAAGTTTTGCTTGCGGATCAGGTAAAGCAACAAATCCAACGGGCCTTCGAAGGCCTCCAAAAAGACCTCCAACGCATCGGGCGGGATGTACAAGTCGGTCGGCATCGAAAACAAAGGCTCACCGTACAAGCGCGCCACCGCCACATGGTCGACCACCACTGGCATGCCTGCAGCATCCATCAAGGCCGTGGCATGCGAGGCTTGCAGTGGCGCTGCTTTGCTCATGTGCGTTGAAAATGGCTTTAAGCCAAAGTCTGGTAGACGTAGGGTTTTTGTGCCACGCGACCTGTTTTGAATTCTTGTTGTTCCGTGCGATCGACTTGTTTGTCCCACAGCAAATCACGACCTTGGCGTTGTTGGGCCTCCAGCGCTGGCTTAGCGGCTTTCAACTGGTCGATGAACTGGGTGGTGTCGGAGCGGTAGTCGGGGCGGCGAAAGAAATGTTTGAGGGCCATGGGAGAGTCGATTCAAAGAAGGCGGTAATCCGCGATGACTGCCATTTTAGCGGTCGCCACTGACAGGGGCAGGGCTTTCACTTACTATCAAATTGTGTGCCAAAGCCAAACCCTGCGCCACATCCAGTGCCAGGCGGTTGGACAGCAAAGCCATCAGGCCACTGCGCAGTGCAATGTCGAGGGGTTGAAAAGCCAACCCGCAGACCACCAAACAGACATTTTTCTTGGCACAGAGCAAGGCGAAGTCTTGCAAGGCTTCGGCGCCCGAAGAATCCATGTAGATCAGATTTTTCAAATCCAGAACCACCGCCTTCAATGGTGTCGTGGGGGGTAGAGTGTCTTCGATCTTTTCGAGCAATTGCACTGCACCAAAAAACAAGGCGCCGTGCAAACGCCACGCTTGAATGACCGATTCATATCCCGCCAGTGCGGTGTGATCCTGGGCTGTGACCGGCTCCATGCGGGTCAAATTGGAAATTCTGTAAATGAAGGTCAGGCCAGCCGCAAACAGACCGACCTCGACGGCCACAGTCAAGTCCACTACCACGGTCAGCACAAATACAGCCAGCAGCGTGATCCGGTAAGGCATTCGGAATTGGCGCAAATCTACAAAAGCCCGCCATTCCCCCATGTTCCAAGCCACAAACAACAAGATGGCCGACAAGGCAGGCAGGGGTACAAAGTTGGCCAAGGGCGCGGCAATCAACACCACCAACAGCAAGGCCAGCGCATGCACCATGCCGGCCACTGGGCTGGTGGCACCGCTTTTGACATTGGTCACAGTTCGGGCAATCGTGCCTGTAGCCGGCATGCCGCCAAAGAATGGCGTGATGAAGTTGGCCACGCCTTGGGCCATGAGTTCTTGATTGGGGTCATGCCGGTCGCCAATCAGCCCATCGGCAATGCGGGCGCACAGCAACGATTCAATCGCGCCGAGCAAGGCCAGTGTGAGTGTGGGCATGGTCAGATGTTGCGCCGTGGCCCAACTGAATTCAGGCCACTGGAAATGCGGTAAAGCCGCCGGTATGCCGCCAAACTTGCTGCCAATCGTGGCCACGGGCAAATTCAAAGCTTGTACAGCCAAGGTCGCCAGCACCAAGGCCACGATGGAGCCGGGCACAGAAGGTATCCACTGCCCCATTATTCGGTGGCCGTGCAGCACGCCCAAGCGTTGCCAGCCGATGATGAGCGACAAAGAGGCCAAGCCGACTCCCAACGCAGGCAAGCTGGTGCTTGGTGCGGCTTGCCACAGTTTGCTGACCATGTCGACAAAATCAGCGGGCATATTGCGCACCTCTAGCCCCAAAAAGTCCTTGATCTGTGACAGGAAGATCAGCACGGCAATACCGTTGGTAAAGCCAATCACCACAGCGACCGGGATGAATCGGATCAGTGAGCCCAAGCGCACCAAGCCCATGACAAACAACAGCACACCTGACATGGCCGTGGCGATGATCAAGTTGGCCAAACCATAGCGCTCCAAAATGCCATACACAATGACAATGAAGGCACCTGCGGGCCCACCGATTTGCACGCGCGAGCCGCCCAGAGCCGAAGTTAAAAAGCCGGCAATGATGGCGGTGAACAAACCCGCTTCGGGCTTGAGGCCGGAGGCTATAGCAAAGGCCATGGCCAGTGGCAAGGCCACCACAGCGACTGTGACGCCCGCGCCCAAGTCTTGAATGAACCGCTGTCGGTTGTAACCGATCAGGGTGTCAAGCAAGCGGGGACGAAAATGAATTGACAGTCTCATGCAGGGCGCGTATTCATGGCATTGTGCGCCTTGTCATGGCCCGAAGGCTTAATGGATGCGCATGCCGGGCTTGGCGCCGGGCCAAGGGTGCAGCACATGGATACCCGGTTCGGCTTTTTCATCGGCATGGCTGGCGGCCAGCACCATGCCCTCGGAAACGCCAAACTTCATCTTGCGCGGCGCCAGGTTGGCCACCATCACCGTCAGCTTGCCGATCAGGTCGTCGGGCTTGTACATGCTGGCGATGCCTGAAAAGACGTTTCGTGTGCGTCCTTCGCCCATGTCCAGGGTCAGGCGCAGCAGCTTGACCGAGCCTTCCACAGGTTCGCAGTTCACGATCTGGGCAATGCGCAGATCGATTTTGGTGAAGTCTTCGATGGAAATCGTGGGCGCGATGGCTTCGCCGCCGGGGAGGATTACGGGCACAACGGGCTCAGGCACTTCGAAAAGCGATTCGAGCTGCTCGGGGACAACACGTTGCATCAGGTGCTGGTAGGCGTTGATGGTGTGGCCCGCGCCGAGCAGGCTTTGCGCCTGCGCAAAGCTGAAAGGCGAGACGTTCAAAAAGGCCTCCACCAGCGCCGCCAGGGCCGGCAGTACCGGCTTGAGTTGCAGGCTGAGCAGGCGGAAGGCCTCGATGCAAGCGGTGCAGACATCGTGCAGGCGTGCGTCCATGCCTTCTTGCTTGGCCAGCTCCCAAGGTTTGTTTTGGTCTACATAGGCGTTGACTTTGTCGGCCAGCTGCATGATTTCGCGCAGCGCTTTGCCGTATTCGCGCACTTCGTAAAAATCCACGATGGCGGGCGTGGCCGCTTGCAGCGCGGCCAACAAAGCCTGACCATCTGCGCTGACGCTGCCCAACTGGCCGCCAAAGCGTTTGGCAATGAAACCGGCCGAGCGCGAAGCGATGTTGATGAACTTGCCCACCAGATCGGAGTTGACGCGGGCGAGAAAATCGTCGGCATTGAAGTCAATGTCCTCGTTGCGGCCCGACAGCTTGGCCGCCAGGTAGTAGCGCAGCCATTCAGGGTTCATGCCCAGGCGCAGGTACTTGAGCGGGTCCAGGCCCGTGCCCCGGCTCTTGCTCATTTTTTCGCCGTTGTTCACCGTCAAAAAGCCGTGCACATTGACCTGGTTGGGCGTTTTGCGGCCTGAAAAGTGCAGCATGGCCGGCCAAAACAGGGTGTGGAAGGTGACGATGTCTTTGCCGATGAAATGAATCTGCTCCAGATTCGGGTTGGCCATGTAAGCGGCGTAGTCTTCGCCCCGGCGGTCCAGCAGGTTTTTCAGCGACGCCAAATAGCCCACAGGGGCATCCAGCCAGACATAAAAATACTTGCCCGGCGCGTCCGGGATCTCGATGCCAAAGTAGGGCGCGTCACGGCTGATGTCCCAGTCGCCCAGGCCTTCGCTGGTGGTGCCGTCGGGGTTGGTGCGCACGCTGAACCACTCTTTGACCTTGTTGGCCACCTCGGGTTGCAGCTTGCCGTCTTGCGTCCACTGGGTCAAAAACTCAACGCAGCGCGGGTCGGACAACTTGAAAAAGAAGTGCTCCGAGGTTTTCAGCTCAGGCTTGGCACCCGACAGGGCTGAGAAAGGGTTGATCAGGTCGGTGGGGGCATAGACCGCGCCACACACCTCACAGTTGTCGCCGTACTGGTCTTTGGCATGGCACTTGGGGCACTCGCCTTTGATGAAACGGTCGGGCAAGAACATGTTCTTTTCGGGGTCAAAGAACTGCTCCACGGCGCGCACTTCGATCAGCGAGCCGCCATCGGCCTCGGAAATGTCGCGCAGGTCACGGTAAATCTGGCGGGCCAGCTCATGGTTCTCTGGCGCGTCGGTGCTGTGCCAGTTGTCAAAAGCGATGTGAAAGCCGTCCAAGTAAGGCTTGCGGCCGGCCGCGATGTCGGCCACAAATTGCTGCGGTGTCTTGCCCGCTTTTTCGGCGGCGATCATGATCGGCGCGCCATGCGTGTCGTCCGCGCCGACAAAGTTCACTTGACTGCCCTGCATGCGCTGGAACCGCACCCAGATATCGGCCTGGATGTACTCCATGATGTGGCCGATGTGAAAATTGCCGTTGGCATACGGCAGGGCGGTGGTGACGAAAAGCTGGCGGGGCGCTTGGGGG
>Ga0114959_10001433_pt1 | contig 20826 bp, 15 predicted proteins | sample C_130625_EF_Meta_FD_87317 | JGI IMG/M metagenome (GOLD analysis project Ga0114959, IMG submission 87317) | Freshwater microbial communities from Lake Croche, Canada to study carbon cycling - C_130625_EF_MetaG | ecosystem: Environmental > Aquatic > Freshwater > Lake | place: Lake Croche, Canada... | reverse complement strand
GGGGGCAAGGCATCGGACGAAGTACGCCTTTCGCGGGGCAAAGGCGCTCGCGACGACGTAGCTACCGGTTTCGGATAGCCCCGAGAACGAATCAACCGGTCCGGGCTGATATTCAAAGAAATCAGCCCCAATCAGGGTGCCGACACTGTTGTCCCACGTTTGCTCAAAGTCCGTCTTACTGATCACCCGGACTTGGCTAGTCGAGGCCGCGGCATTCATTGGGGTCGTGATCAGGTTCCAACCCGGTTGCAGAGCGACCGCCGTTGGCACTAAGGAGGGCACGGCCAAGTGGCTGATGTCCTGGCTGGTGGCCGAACGGACAAAGTATCCATTGCCGACGGTGAATGCTTCCAAATCCGGCGCGAGGGTGTAGCGGGTCGATCCGGCATCATAGCGGGCAACAAGCGTTCCATTCGCCGTGAGGGTCTGATAGAGGTTTTCGGTGAGTGGGTTGGCGCTCAATCCGAATGTGGAGACTCCAGCCGGAATACTCTGGGTGATGGCAGTGATGTAAGGGGCTCGAATATCCAATCCAAGATCACCCGGACCCTTGTTTACCCGCCGGGTGCCGATGGGGGCGGCCGCGCCGATGACTTCCACGACAAAGGAACCACCCTTCAAATAGTTGGCGTCTTCGATCAGCGCGCCGAAAGCACCCCGCTGCACGGGAGCGGTGCCAATGACGGTGCCATTAAAGGAGATGCGAACCTGAGTGGCCCCCACGAAACCCTGGACCGTTCCGTAGAACGTGTTCGGAGAATCTTGGTTCGCCGGTCGGGCGATTGCTCCGGCCGGTAAAAAGAGGCGCGTAATTTGATCCTTTACCGGGATGTCGATCGGCACTTGATAGTTCGTGCCGCCGTAATTATCGGGGAAGTTGGGAGCGATGCTGCCGTAGGATGCCGCGATGTCCATCCGGTCATCCTGCGCCGAAGTCGTGAACCGGGTCGATACCGCGGGATCCCAAAAAATAGGATAACTGGTGCCGCTGAGCAGTTGCTCGTTGCCATTCGCGCTGCGGCTAAAGTAGGTGGCCTCAATTGCAAATACGCCGAAGTCGCCGGTGCGTAGTCCGCTGGTGATCGGGGTTGGCTGAACGAGCAGTTTGCGACCGTTGGACTCGGAGGTATCCAGGATGTACTGCCGCGCAAGCCAATCCTTATACGGAATATTTTCTACCGATGGGTTGCCCGGTCTCACCGATTTGACCACCTGTAGACCAGCGTCGGTGAGCTTGGTGATATCGGTGGCAATCGAATTGTCGGCCGCGAGTTTTGCGTTGAGTCGAGCGGCGAAATCGGGGTATTCCGCCAGCACTTTTTGCCAGGCCGATCCGCTCATACGATAGCGAAGGAGATAGAGCCCCCCGTAAGAACCTCCGGTTGGCAAGCTGGGTTTGATGAGGTTAGGAGCGATGAACTGCGTGCCCGCCAACGCCCGCTGATTACACCAATCGTAGGTGCCACCGACCTCGTACGTGTTATAAAGCACCTGCTCGATGCTGCTAGACACGAAGCCGGACAATGCCCCGCTGGTGCGAGCTACTTTCGCGGTGACGGCCCGCACAAGTCCTTCTTGGTAAGCGTCGAAACCGTACGGCACGTTGCCTTGGTACGCAAGCAGCAGGCAGTGAATGAAGTTGATCGCCGCCGCTTCGCGGCTTTGGTAGACCGGGAACCGGATTTCGCGCTGACCGGAGCCATTATTGGGCACGTAGTAGCCACCGGCCACCGCTTGGCGATCACCGATCTCGGCATCGTAGTTCGCCACGCGGACCGCGCCGCCGGCCAACACGGGGCCGAACAGGGCATCCATGGTCGGCTTCGCCTGCGTGTAGACCTGCTGCAGAAGATCACGGTAATCGGTCGCAAATACGCGGTCGCCGGTGGTGTCGAAGGACAGAGTGATATCACCAGCTCGCTTCGTTACTCCGCCGGGCAGGGGCTTGCCATTGCGCAGGAGCTCCACCCGCATCGGCATCGAAAATTGAGAGTCTCCTTTCCAATAGTGCTGTCGATTTCGAGCCGTTAACTGGGCGGCGCGCAAATTGAACTGCCGGACCGCCTGGTCGGTGGCGCTGGTTATAGACTGGCGCACCGTTCGTTCACCGATTTCCAGCCGAAGAATTCCGGTGGGTGGCGTCGGCGATTTTTGCGCCACCGCCGAAACGGCGACCGTCCACATTCCCACCAAAGAAAGAACCTGATTTACTCTCATTTCGAAAAAACTACGTCGCCCGGCGGTGGTCTCAAATCAGCCGCGAGCGAACTCCAAGGGTATCCGTTATTGGACGTATTTCGTGGGGCCGGTGGTTTGCCGAAGTGCCAACCCGGAACGCACCCACCGTTTTGGTTCAGAAATCGAACACGAGATCGATGTTGAACCCGTTGGCGCGGTAACTGCCGCTGCTGAGGGCAGGATCGATGTTGCTAACGTTTCGCCACGTATATCCGGTGCGGAGTGCCACCCGCTGGTACAGCTGATAGTCGTGGGAGAGGGAGAAGTAGCTTTCGTTCTGCCCGTAGTAACCCGTGCTACGCCCTTGGCTAAACGAGGCGTTGAGGCGCTGGCGGTTCACTAAACGGTACGAGAGCGAAAAGTCGTAGGTGAGACTGTCCTGGTTATAGGTAGCCGACGTGGTGTTCTGGCTAATGAGACCGGTGAGGCCCACCATATAAGTGAGTCGGCCCGGAGGGCTACCGGTGAGGCCGACGCTGAAGGTAGTTGCTTCGCTGCGGCCATTCGTCCCCGAGTACTCCGTGTTGCTGCGGTCAATGGACGAAGTCAGGTAGGTGGATTGCCCGAGATCGAGACTGGCACCGATGCCGTACGTTCGATTGTCGGCATTACTACTGAGATCTCCCGTGGCATTGTTTTGTTGCCATCGGGCACTCAACGTAACGCGCGAGCTAGCGCGGTACTCGGATATTAGGGATATCCGCTTTTGGGAACTTGCCCCGATGAGTAATTCGTCGCCCGCCGATCCGCTTGTGAAGCCATTGCCCCCGTTGTAGCCCAAGCCGTAGCCGGACGAAATGGAAACGGCGGGTAATTCTCCGCTATCGCTCTGGGCAATTTGGGCGCCGAAGGTCCACGTGTCGGACGGTTTCCACCCGATGCCGAGCGCCGCGTCATAGCCCTTTCCGCGCTTATCCAACGCCTTGATGTCGTTGTAGCTGAGCCGCGTGTTGAAGGCGAGGCCCCGCCCCGCATTCCAATCCGCCGTTGCGACGACGCTGGCAACCGAGAGCGGGCCAACCTTGGTCACATTGTCCTCCGTGATCGGGGCCGAACCGGTTTGATACTGCAAGCCCAAGCTAGCATTCACGCGCCCAAAAGTGCGTCTACCCGCCAGGGATGTAGTGTCCAACTTTGTATCGTCATCGAAGTGGTTCGCCAGTCGCACTTGGTTGAGGGACCATCGCGTCCCGTCGGGGTCGGAGTATTGCAGACCACCTTTTACCGTCGTGTACCGCGCGACTTTGCCGGTCGGGTTCGAAGAGTCGGTCACGTAGACCGAACTGTTGGTGCCGCTGAGGTTGTAGAGAAATCGTTCGCTATCGTATTCGGCGCTCCATTCGTGAGCGCGTTCGTTGCGATCAAATCCCCGTGTCTCGACCGTCACATAGTCTCGCGGAATATCGCGAAACGACGACTTTAGCGTCCACCGACCCTCCTTCTGCTCATAATCCACGCCTCGTGCCTGCGCCGACGTGCCGCCGATAAACCCGCCGGTGGCTTGATTTAGCTGGATGAATCCGCGGTCGCCGGTCTTCCCCAGCGGGATGAGATAGTCAATCCCGACGGTGCGCCGATCGCCATCCACCGACACAATGCCGACCGGTTGATAGGTGACGCTGATGGTTTCATTTAAATCGACAAACCGCGACATATAGAAGCGCCGTGGGTATTTGGTGTCGAACGTATAGTCTAAGTTTGGTACCTGAATAATGCCGTTTACACGTAAAACGACGGACGTTGCGACGGGATTGTAGTCGAGATCATAACCCACCGCGGGGTTGCCGCGTCCCTGAAACAGCTCCACCTTTTGCGCCGTGCCCACTGCGCCGCGGCCCACTTGCTGAACCGCCGTGAGTCCCAGCCGACCCACCTTTCCAAAGTCATACGTCACGCCGGCGCCAGATAGGACGCCCGGGGATTCGTTGAATCCGGTTGATTCGTAGGTGGCAACGATGGTGTTGGTAGGCGAAACGACTCTGGTGATGAAAGTGATGGCTCCCACCTCGGTGTCCAATTCGTAGTCACGACCTATTTGCTGCGGTTCGCCGTCGACTCGCACTTGCAGCGTGTCGGCCCGGACGCGCCCGCCCTGAAGGTAGTACGGGCCGACCGAATTATTGCCTTGGGTCGTTACGGTACGCGCGCTACCCCGGGTCTCGCTGCGCAGGGCCTTTGCTTCCACTCGCCCCTTGCGCCAGCCAACCTGAGCCCCGCTTACCGAGCGGGCCACCCGAGCAAAGCGGTTTGAATTGACCAGCGAAGCGTTGATATCGCCCAGGGCCACCGTGGTCGGGCCATTCTGGTAAGTCGCCGACAGCCTTTGGTCTTCCGGGTTTTGAATTCGGTCATCGGTGATGGTGAGGTTGAAATCGACTACGCCCGCGACCTTTTTGCCGTTGATGTTCATCTGCCCGGTACTGGTCACGCGCCGATCGCCCTGTCCGTAGTAGTTCAGGGTGTTAAACGCGTCCACGTCGCCCGTGACCGAATCTTGGTGGTAACTGAGCGTGCGCCGTCCCGAAAGGTCAATTCGACCGATCACCATCTCGTTAAACCAATCGACCACCGACGGCTTCTTTTTGGTGACGGAGGTGGGAGTTGCTACGGACGGCTTGGCCGGGTCGGTGGGAAAGCCCGGCGGAAGATTCTTGGGCAAGGTTCCCGCTCCGGTGGGAGGCAACTTGAGATTGCCCACCTTTGGCTCCCCCGATCGCATGATCCGGGCGAGAACGGCCGGCGGAATGTAGATCGGGACCTGATCCGCCAGGGAGATTCCCGCTGCTCCGAGCGTGATCGCGAGCGAAACCGAACGAAGCCGAATAGTCATAGATGAGGGGAGCAAAGAACCGAGGTCAGCGAGGTATTAAACCAGACGGCTGTCCGATGCTTCCGGTTCGCCGGCTTTTGCGACCTGGCGACGCGATGACTCGTTATGGGTTATCTGAATCCTATCTCAGCGCGTCGCGCACAACTTCCACATTCCCGAGCGCCAATTTCGCCATCTCATCGCGTTTCTTCTTCGTGATCGTGACCGCGAGATCTTTGCGCCGGGTGAAATCCGTATACGCATCGAACAGGCGGGCGGCGGTGAGATTGTCGAGGGACATCGCCGGACCGTTATCCATGAGCTTGGCGAACGCCGACACCTTCGGATCGTAGGCAATCATGAGCGAGGGCACGCCGACCGTAGTGGCCAAAATTCCGCCGTGCAATCGAATGGAAATCATCGCGTCCATCCGGGCAAGCCTTCGTTGAAGCTCGACCGGGGAGTAGACCTTGGTCATATCGGGGATTTTGCCCCCGCTCTTATCTTCGATAGCCTGGATTAAACCGGCATCTTCGCCGCGGTCGAGTCCGACCAGTACGGGCATCTGTCCGCTTCGAAACACCATTTGGCAGAAATCGCTTACGAGACCCACAACATCGACGCCTTTGATGGGGCGGGGGGCGATGGCAACGGTTTTCATACTGCCAACCTGAAAGCCGCCGGTATCGTCGAGATTCGACGGCTCGGACAACAGAAAAGCGGAATCGGCGGTCACTTTGATCGGGGTCTTTACGCCAAAGCTGCGGAGGAGGGTCATGGAGTCGGGATCCCGAACGCAGATGTAGTCGGCCTTGCTAAACGCCGCGATAGCGGCTCGCTTCCCGAAAAACGTCTTAAGCGGACCAACGCCCTGCCCGACCAGAAAAACCTTCTTTTTGGCCTTTTTGGCCATCATCACCAGTTGGCGGTAGTAGAGCACACTGCCGACCGACGTGACATCCTGGAAAATACTGCCACCGGGAAAAACCAGCGCGTCGTGCTTTTCCATTTCGGCCGCCACTTGCCGCATATTGCGACGCGGGACCGACGATATTCGGTGATATCGGTAGGTTTCGTCGGGATTGCCGGACAAAGCCGCGCAATTGATCCCCATCGATTCGGCTGCTTCCGCAAAACCGACCATGATTGCATCATCTCCCAGATTCCCGCACCCCAGGTATCCGGCTAGTAGAACACTTGCCAACTTCTTTCCCCCTTTAAACTTACTCGGATAACCTACCCCGTTTGAACCGGAGATTGGGAGGACGACGGGACCGAGGCAACCGGGCGCGGCAATATTGCTCTTACGACCACCCACAAGATTGCCCCCAAGACGCTGCCCAGTCCTAATCCGAGCCAAATGCGCGCGATGCTGAGCATATAGGGAATATGGCCGTGGCAAAGCGTATTGACAATGCCGGTCTGACCCACCGCCCCGACCGACAGAAGCAACGCGATCCACCCGTAGAACCGGCGGTCGTGACGGTACCGGATGAGCATAGCGAACCCGACCCACATGGCTGGATGACCAATGAGGAACTCCTTGGTTCGCGGCCGCACGTACAGCACCTTATCGAGCCACCCACGGAAGCCCATTTCGGCTCCGCTCGCGCCCACTCCGTCGTTCCCGGTCCGGCTAATGAGGATCGCGAGGGCGGCAATGAGGAGAATCCCAAGCAGCACCGATCCCCACGTAATGGCGCTAGCCAACGTGGCCTTGAAATCGGTAAGCCGGAACAGGAAATACACCCCGACCAGGACAATCGGAAGAAACACGGCGATCTTGATGCCGCTAAATTCATCGAGCTTGATGAGGTACTGCACCCCAACCATGGTGCCCGCCGTGTAGATTCCGCCCGTAAAGCTGGCAAGGGAGGCGATCATGACGCCAATCCCGGCGGCGGGGAGACTGGCAACCCGTTTGGCAGCCAATCCCGCCAGGGCAGCCTCTGCCAAAACGAATCCGGCCACCGGCGCTAAGACCGTCACTAATAAGGTGACCAGTTCCGCCCCGCGGGTGGTGACGCCGAGCAACACCACGACCGCGGTTAACGGGGCGATCCAAGCGTATCGTGACCAGCGGAACGTGACGATACTGGCTAAAAATTCGGCCATCGCCCAGAACAACAGTCCGGCGGCGGCGGCTTGAATCAATCGGTATGAGCCGCCCGGGGCTAAGTCTTCGTAGCCGTGAGCCGGTCCGATGACGTTTCCGTCGGCCCGTACTTTTACAGCGACCTCTTCAATGAAGTCACCAAATTCGTTCAGCGGGGCCGCCGCCGTGCCCGCCACCGGTCGCAGAAGCAGGATACGGATATCCCGTTCCCGAGCCGCCTTTTCGAACCGGTCAACCGCCTCCGCCTTCGTCATCTTGTCGATCTCGGCCAGCTGAGCGGTGTGCAACCGTACGACGTTGGTGGGGTCAGCCGCCTGGGCGGGGAGGTCACCGTTAATCTTGCCGAACTCGGCGGTGACGTAGTGCATACCCAACGATTTCAGCGTCTGGGTGGTTTCGGTCAGAGCAGATTTGTGCCCGAGAACCTGATCGCCCAACGGGAGGAAATATTCAGCTCCGCTTGCCTTCAGGTCGGCGAGGGTGCTCTTGACGTATTCCACCGTGGCCGCGGGCGGATTTCCGGCGCGGGCGATGATTTGAAAATGGTTATCCTTGGCGACCTTCACCTGCTCGGGCGGCATTCCTACGCTGACCGAACGGATGAGGGAAATCGGCAACGCGGGCAATGCCACCACATTGTTTCGTGGCTCCAATCGGCCTGCTTGATTCCCGAACCGGGCCGTCATTCCCCGCTGAATGCGCGGCAGAACGGTCAGGTCGGTCAGAACCAGGGCTGGCACTTGAATCTGCGTTTGGGATGCCGCATCCCGCACCGAAATTGTCTTCACGGTCAACTGGCCCGAAGTGATCAACTCCCCGATGCTTTCTTCGTTGATGGTGACGGCATTAAGACCCTTCTCTTTCAGATCCGCCGCCGCTTTATTGAGCGGCACGCCACTTCCCGCGGCTAGAGATTCGATGGCGTCGAATTCGGCCGCGATGGACACGGCTTGGTTTCGCGTTTCGGCTTTTCCGCGCAATGCCAGGGGATAGACGCTGACCAGAACCAGCGAAAACAGGGCAAAGATGATGAAGAGGTAGGGACGAGTGGATCGGTTCAGCAAGGTTTTTTCTTCGATTTACGCAAAGTCGAGGTCAGGGTCGCGGCCCTTTAGCACTTTTGTACGACCGCCCAATATCATTACCGTGAGCATGCCGGCAAGGAATCCGCCGACGTGTGCCCAGTTGGCCACGCCTTCCTGCGGAACGAAGATCTGGAACGCAAACCACGCCCCCAACAATATCCAAGCGGGCAGTACGAACGCGGTGAAAAGCAGGATGGGGACCGTTAATTCGATCTTATTTGAAGGGAAAAGCAGTAAATAGGCACCCATGACGCCCCCGATGGCTCCGCTAGCCCCGAGAGTGGGGACGGCACTGCCGGGATTAACACCCACCTGGGCCGCGGCGGCGGCGATGCCCCAGATGATGTAGTACAAGGCAAAACGTCCGCTTCCCAGGGCCTGCTCTACCGCCGGGCCGAATACGCCCAGAAACAGCAGGTTGCCGATGATGTGCATCACGTTTCCATGCATGAACATGGAGGTGAAGATGGTCACGAGCGGGAAGACATCACCGCCCATAAACATGTGCGTCACCGCATTGGGCCGCATGGTGAGGTCGGCAAACACCACGTTCGGGCCGAACAGGCCGCCTTGGCGATCCCACACGTAAATGACTCCGCACAGCGCAATGAGCGTATACGTAACCAACGGAAAGGTTATCCGGGGCTGGTCATCGGCGACGGGAAACACGTTGCTGGCAGAGTACCTTTCACCGTTCGGGGCGGTGATCTTTTAGCCTCGGCGGGGAATGGCGAGGGCCTCGAACTCCCGGCGGGTAAGGACGCGGTACGCCGGTCGGTAGGCACGTTCGTAGCCAATGGAATGATCGATAGCCGGGTAGCCGCGGGGAGCGACTTCGTGATCAAGGCGGTTCCAGGCGGCATGGGTGAGCCGACCGAGCGGATGTTGATGAAGACAGTCGCCTAACTGATGCCAGACGGCGCGGAACTCGGCGCGGTCGGCCCGGTAGCCCCGGGCGGAGGCGACGAACGCGTTGAGCAGCTGTTCCTCGGTGCCGCCCCGGGCCCGGTAAACGCGCAGATTGATTCGTCCGAGTGCGCCGTCGGGACGGAGCGGGACCCAGAGTCGCTCCCGGTCGGTTGGGGGCGAGAGGGTCTTCCACTCGTCGGTCAGCCACTGGCGGGGTCCGTCGACGTCAGGCACCGCATGCTCGGCCCCCTGGCAGGCGTGGAACAGCCACTTGTAGGCATCCTCAATCCCCAGTTGCGGGGTCGCCGCCCAGTTGGAGAGGGCAAATTCGAGCGTGGAGCTGGGGAAGAGTAGAGCAGCCGCAAACAAAATCATCACGATCGCGAATCACCCGACAAGCGATATTTCACGACGCGTTTGTACCTTCCATTACCGCTCGGTCTTCCAGTTTGCAATCGAGCAAGCTCGATATGCCTCGGTGGGCCGAGGCATCCACAAGAGTAGGGGCATCGACTCTCCCTACGGTGATTACGAGCGGGGCAAATTCTGGCTACGAGGATTTTTTTACAATTTGTCGAAACAAAAAGGGGACCGCGTTCATTACGAAGACACGAGCGAAAAAGCTCGAACAAAACGGAAAACAACCATGAACAAGATCACTTCCCTCATCGCCGCGTTCTCCCTGCTGGGAGCCACTTCTGCCGCCATTGCCGCGCCGACCTTTCAGGACATGAAGGACGACATGAAAATGGACTCCATGATGATGGCCACCACCGGAATGTTCAAGGGCATCGAGGTCAACAAAGGGTCGGCTACCATTTCCCACTCCGCCAAGGGTTGGATGGTGAAGCTCAGTCCGGACTTTGTGATCCCCAAGACCCCGGCTCCGCACATTCAGATCGTCGACAAGGCCGGCAACGTGTACCTTCTCAACCAGCTGAAGGTGGCCGGCAACAAGACGCACCGTGACGCCATGATCCCGGGCTACATCAAGAGCGTGGCGAGCGTTCGCATCCGGTGCTCCTTCGCCGAAGTAAATCTGGGCGAAGCGAAGTTGGCCAAGGCGATTGACCTGAATTAAGCCGGATGAAACTTCACGCGGATTCCCACCCTTCAGACCCGGCGGACGGGTCCAGCTGTGCCTGCCGTCACATGCAGAACATCCTGGAGAAGACGGCCACGGGCCGGGCGAATCCGCTGCAGAAGTGGTACGCCAACGCCCACAGTCATCAATGCGGGGCCTGCCAGACCGAACTCAACCGACTGAAAAAGGCCAACAGCCACCGCTAATACAAAAACAGACCCCAACGAGAAACTCGTTGGGGTCACTTTTCCACTCGCTAAATGCGTGTGATAGAATTGGCTTATTCGCCGGTGGTCTTCTTTTCTTCGGTACCAGCGGTCGTACCGGTCGCAGTAGCGGCCGTCGTACCCTTGTCCTTTTCTTCTGCTGCCGGCTGGCTGCAGCCTGCGAGAACGCCACCAATCACACTGATCACCATTACGAGCGCGAAAATCTTCTTAGTCATTTTTTTTGCAAACACCTCCTGAGTGTTACCCTTTCGGGTGGATTTACCGCATCTCGTCTCAGTTGACCATTTTGTTAAAAATATCAACCTCGCCTCGAGTTGGCACTGCGATTATATTCGAGCTTTTCGCTATTCGCAATGGTTCCCCCTGAAAATTGTAGTGATTTGGACCCAGTTTTGGGTAAAAACAACTCGGAATGGCACGAAGCACCCGAAATCGATCCCTGGTGGTCGCGGTGCGTCGTCTGCGTCGTAGCTAGGGGTTTCTGGCCGTGATACTTGCCGGATGCCCCGAGATTTGAGAGCCAACCTCTCACATTCCCCCTCTCAAGCCGCCCTGTCGGTCTTTGCCCAGCGATCTTTTTTCGCTACGTACGCATGCTCAAATACGACACCATCAAACAGCTCGACGACGATTTCGTCTACAAAACTTACAACCGAATGCCCGCCCTTTTTGTCCAGGGTGCCGGATCTCGCCTGTGGGATAACCGGGGCAAAGAGTATCTGGACCTGTTAGCTGGCATTGGCGTTTGCCAACTCGGTCACTGCCACCCGGCCGTCGTGGCTGCGATTACCCGCCAGGCCCAGCAGCTCATTCACGTTTCCAACATCCTGCTCACGGCGCCGCAAGCCAAGCTGGCGCAGCGGCTAGCCGATATCTCCGGCATGGACCGCGCATTCTTTGCCGTCTGCGGCGCGACTGCCAACGAAGCGGCCATCAAGGTCGCCAAAAAGCACGCCAACAATCGTGGCCTGGATGGGGATTACCAGATTGTCTGCTTGGATCATGCATTCCACGGTCGGACCCTCGGGGCGCTCTCGGCGACCGGCAAGGAGGCGTACCAGCACCCGTTCCGGCCTGTGGTGCCAGGGTTTGTCCACATCGAGCCGGGGAATATCGAGGCCCTTCGCGCCGCCGTGGGTCCCCGCACCGCCGCCATCATGCTAGAGCCTGTGATGGGCGAAGGCAACGTGCTAGATCTGCCGGTGGAGTACCTGCAGGAAGCGCGGCGGCTGGCCGATGAATTCGGCTGCTTGCTAATCTGCGATGAGGTTCAGTGCGGCATGGGGCGAACCGGAAAGTGGTTTGCCTATCAGCACGCCGGGATTCTTCCGGACGTAGTGTGTTTGGCGAAGGGGCTGGGCTCGGGCGTGCCGATCGGGGCGATTTTGGCGCGGGGCGAGGCGGCGAAGGTGCTGGTACCGGGCGATCACGGATCGACTTTCGGGGGCAACCCGCTGGCTTGTGCGGCGGCGCTGGCGGTGATTGACACGATTGAACACCAAGGTTTGCTAGCGCATACCGAGCGGGTGGGGACGTACCTGAAGGCGGGACTGGCGACTTTCCCCGGCGTGGTGAAGACCTCCGGCCGCGGCCTGATGATTGGGGTGGAGCTAGAAACCCCGACTGCCCGAGAAATCGTGAAGAAGGCGTTTGGGCTGGGGCTGATTCTCAACGCGACCGACGAGTTTCACTTGAGACTAGTGCCACCGCTGGTGCTGACCGAGGATGAAGCGGCGCAGGCATTGACGCTACTGGCCCAAGCGATGGAAGCCGAAGTGACGGTTCCGCCGGTGGTTCGGGCAACAACCGCGAAAACTCAGGCCTTCCACGACCTGCTGCGCATTGAGGACCTGACGACGGACCAGATGGAAGAAGTACTTTCGCTGGCGGCATACCAAAAGCAGCGGCGAAAGCTGGCCCCGGCCGCGATTACTCCGGTGGAAAACCGAACGGTGGCGATGGTGTTCGAGAAGCAGTCGCTGCGGACGCGAGTTTCGTTCGAAACGGCGATTTACGAACTGGGCGGCCACCCAATTCACCTCGGGAAAGGGGACATCGGCATGGGCTCGCGCGAATCTTTGCGGGACGTGACCAGCAACCTAAACGGCTGGTGTTCGGCGATTGTGGCGCGGCTTTACTGGCAGGAAGACTTGGAAGAGATGGCCCGGATTGCTGATGTACCGGTGATTAACGCCCTGACGAACTGGGAGCATCCTTGCCAGGCTCTGGCCGACCTGCAGACCGTTCGGGAAGAGTTTGGTCACGAGCGGGTGAAGATTGCCTACGTGGGCGACGGAAACAACGTGGCCCGGTCGTTGGCCAAGCTGGGGATTGCATTGAATTACCCGGTTACCCTGATTGGCCCCAAGAACTTCCAGCTGGAAGAGATGGATGGTTTGACCCAGACTGAAGACTTGGTGGAGGGTCTACGGGATGCGTCGGTGGTTTATACCGACGTGTGGGTATCGATGGGCGACGAGCGGGAGCAGGATCAGCGGCTGAAGACCTTCCGACCGTACCAGGTGAACGCCGACGTGATGGCGCTGGCCGATCCATCAGCCATTTTCCTCCACTGCCTACCGGCGCGCCGAGGACTAGAGGTTACGGACGAGGTGATCGACGGTCGCGGAAGCCGCATCGTGGCGCAAGCGGAGAATCGCTTGCACGCCCAGAAAGCTCTGTTGGCTAAGACATTGGGTCTTGAGTAACTCGGAAGGGGCGGACATCCACCCCTCGTATATTTCTTCTCTCATGTCGATGACCGTTTGCGAGAGCGATCGTATAGGATCGCTCTCGTGCTGGCGCGGGAAGGTTAGTGGCTGGATTTGCCCGGTTGCCGCAACTACTTTAGGGGGTTGTCGCGTCCATTAGCAGGGGTTATGGGGAAAGCGGGCTATAAAGTGATTTGGGGCGTCGGCGCGCTTGTCGTGCTGTGCGGCGTTTGCGGCGTGGGTGGATACACCGGTTTTGGCCAGCCCGAACGGCAGTATCGCCAGGAACTCGCCAAGTCGGAAGCGGTAGGTTTGCCGTCGGATCTGCAGAAATATCAGCGGCAAGTTGATCCCGATGTGAACGCGGCGGGACTGTACCTGGAGGCAATCACCGCCTGGTCTGCGCTCGAGAAGTCGGATCACCCGGTGAGTAAGGCGCTTCTCGCCGGGATGGGGCCGAACGGCTTGGCCCCCGATTACGACGTGAATACCGCCGAAAGGGACTTAGTCAAGGCCGAACCGGTGCTAAAGAAGCTGGATGCGGCCGCCGCGCTACCGGATCTTTGCTTCGACAAGCGATATTCCGACGGAATGTATGCCCTCTTTCCCGAACTGGCTCCGATGAGAAATTTTGTGAAGCTCCGCTGCCTGCGGGCGCTGGTTTTCGCCAATCGGGGCAAGTTCGACGATGCCTATGCAGAATTGGCCCGGGCGGGCACGATCTCTCGCCAACTCGGGCAGGACAATCCCACACTTATCGGACTGCTGGTGCAAATCGCGGGACGGGCAATTACCCTGCGCGGATTGGAGCAAGTGCTGTGTATTCAGGGTCGAAACCCGATTGTCGTGGCCAACGCGGATCTGGTTTTGAAATCGCTGGGAGATCCGCCGAATTTACACCGCGCTCTCCGAGGCGAATATGCTTCGTCGTTGGGCACCATGCAGCTACTGGCCGATCCCAAGCGGCGGGAAGACATGATGAAGATGTCAACCGGAAACTTTGGCGAAGATTCCCCGCGAACCCCCACGGTGGAGGAACGCCTGGTGGGGTGGCCATCGGTTCGATACCAAATGATGGCCTCGTTGGTGAAGTTTTACCGCCGGGTTTACACCGAACTGCCGGAAGCCACGCCTTCGGGCACCAAACTGCTGAAGGCGGCGAAGGCGGTGGATGCGCGCCAAGAAGACGCGGTGGGACCGACCGACTTCCTGACGCGATCACTGATGCCGGTTTTTGCCGGGGCGGCGGGGGCCGTGGTGAAAGATGTGGCGAATGTACGGCTCATGAAGTTGCTGGCGCTGAATCTGAGTCGGCGTCAGGGAATCGAGATTCCGACCGATTTTCCGAACGATCCTTTTTCGGATAAGCCGTTTTTAGGGAAAGTGACGGCTGACGGATTCCGACTTTGGAGCGTGGGTCGGAATGGGATTGATGACGGCGGGATTCTGAAGGGGAATAACGATGCGGATGGGGATACGGTGGTGGGATTCCCCTACGTGGATAAATCGGTGCGACAGCGATCAGCAATCGGAGCGGCCGCAGCGGCTCGGCCCGCGTTGTAGTCGCACTTTCTTTGCCTTTCCCCTCGTCCATTCTCAGAAGAAATGGCGAAATCCTATAAGTTCTGGCTCGGGACCATTGCGGTGACGACCCTGCTGTGCGGGGTGGGCGGTTATACGGGCTTTGGGGTTCCGCAGAGTGAATACAACCGGGAGTTGGCGCGGGCGGAGGCGGTGGGACTGCCTTCCCAACCGGAAAAGTACCAACGCGTGGTGGCGGACGCGGATAATGCGGCGCCTATCTATCGGGAGGCGAGTCGGACATGGGAAATTTTTCAGAAGGCTCAGCCCGAAGTGGCCAAAGCCGTGTCTCGGGGCTCAGCCGAACTGCCTCTCGTTGGCAATATTCCGCTGGCTGCCGAGGAGGACTTTGCGATGCTAAGCAACCTCTTTAAGAGCCTCGATGAGGCGGCCCGAAAACCGACGCTATGTTTTGATCGAAAGTACTCCGACGGCACCTTCGCGCTGTTTCCAGAGTTCTCGTCCCTCAAACAATTTGTGCGAATTCGGGTCACCCATGCTCTCCTCCTCGCTCGCCAGCGAAATTTTCCGGCGGCTTACTCGGAACTTGAAAAGAGCGCAATTATCTCCCGCCAGTTGGGCGAAGATAACCCCAGTCTCATCGGATTGCTGGTGCAAATTGCGCTGCGATCCATTACGGTTCGGGGCCTGGAACAAACGCTTTGCCTGGCGGGGCGGCAGCCCGATGCGTTTCAGCACTATCAGCGCGTAATGACGGCCCTGGGCCCGTTGCCTAGCTACCGGGAGGCGATCCGCGGTGAGTACGCGTTTTGTCTGGGCACCCTGAAGATGCTTGGCGATACCAAGAAGCGCGCGGAAATTCTCAGGCTGAACTATGACCCGGATTTGGAAGATCCCCCATCGCAGCGAATGACGCCCGAAGATTTCTTTCTGGGCATTCCTTCGTTCCGGTACCAAATGATGACCGCAGTTGTTCGGTATTACCGAACCGTTTACCCGCAACTGCCGGTCGACCCGAACGATGTTTACAGCCTCTTGAAGACGGACAAATCACTGGAAGCTCAGTTCACCGAGAGTCACGGGATCATGGACTATCTACTCAAGATCCTGGTGGGTAGTAGATTTGGGACCTCGCCCACCATTGCCCGGCGGTTTACCGATGACCGGCTGGTTGAGTTGCTTGCCCTTAACTTGAGTCGGTCGTCTCGTTTTGCAATTCCGAAGGACTACCCACGGGATCCATTTTCGAACAAGCCCTTTCGGTTGCAGGCGACCAAGGAAGGGTTCCGCATTTGGAGTGTCGGTCAAGACGGGAGAGATGACGGCGGAATCATTAGCTCCAGAGGCGGTACGAGTGGCGACATCGTGGTCGGGTATCCGTACGTAGAAAAATCGATCCGATGGGGATCCAGCCCGTCTGGCGCCCCGACCGGTCTCCCCGCTGGTTCACCGCCATGAAACGCTCATTGATCGTCACTATTGTCATTTCCGGCACGGTTGCTGTTTGCGGGATTTGTGGGTCGGGCTTGTTTACGGGCTTTGGGAATCCGGAACGGGAGTATCGGGCGGAATTGGCTAAGGGAGTGGCGCTGGGTCTGCCGGAAAAACCGGAGGATTACCAAATTCACACGCCCGACTCCGAAAACGCCGCGCCGGAGTATCTAGCCGCGATTGCCGCATGGGATCGATTGAAGACCGCAGATCCGAAGTTGCAATCCCGCTTAAAAGATGGAAGAACGTCACCTACCTTCTCCGTGGCCCAAGCCGAGAAAGACTTAGCCCAGATCCAGCCCATCCTGACCGCGCTCGACCGCTCGTTTAAATATCCCCGTTGCAACTTTGGGAAGCAGTACGCCAAGGGAATGGAAGAGCTGTTTCCGGAGTTGAGCACCCTGAGAGACTTCGCCCGATTGCGAACGCTTCGGGCGGGAATCTACGCCCAGCAGGGGGATTTTGGGCTCGCGTGGGCAGAACTTTACCGAGGAGCCGCCATTCCCCGGCACTTGTCAACCGACAATCCGTCGCTCATACCGACGCTTGCCCAGATTTCTCTCCGATCTACTCTTATCCGGGAGGCGGAGCGAATATTCACGCTCCAAGGGCGAAATTCGCAGGCTCCAGTCCGAGCCGAGCGACTTCTCGAACTTATGGGGCCAGAGCCGCAGCTGAAGCCGACCATACGAGGGGAATATGCGCTGACGCTGGCAATGCTCTCGCAGTTAAGTCGTCCATCGTCGGTGCGCTCGGAAAACAGTTCCGAAAGCCCAGACCGTCCGCTGGGAGATCTGCCCGATCGGATCCTCGCCGTTCCGTCAGTGAAATATCAACTTAGCGCGCAGGTCGTAAAAAGGTTGCGCGGGGTCTACGAACAACTTCCCGCTAACTCGCGCCAGTCCGGGGACGTTCTGGCGGCCACCAAGCGCTACGACGAAGCGCTTCATCAGCACCGGGGCGTGCTGGATCGGGTGTCGACGTTGCTGCTGCCAGAACTGGCGCGGGCGGGAGGCGCGATCGTTCGGTCGCAAGTAGAAAGCGACCTGCTGAGGATCTTGGCGGCGAGTTTGGCGCAGCCTTCGGGCATCAAGATTCCCGCGAATCTGCCCCTCGATCCATTTTCCGGAAAGCCCTTCCGGGCCACCCAGAATGGCTCTTCAATCCGCATTTGGAGCGTCGGTCCGGACCTGGTGGATGACGGCGGGAATCCGATCCGGAAGAAAGATCAGCGGACGGCAAACGGGGAGCTAAAGCTGGACATTACGGTGGGTTACCCGTACGTTCCCAAGTCGGTGGCGGAGCAAAAAGCGTACGGGGCGGCTTGGCTAGGTACCCTTCGGGAGCCTTGACCGATATTCAAGAAATTCTCGGCCATCTGCCTCACCGGTATCCCATGCTGTTGGTGGATCGCATTTTAGACGTGTCGCCCGACGGTATCCGGGGGCGTGGATTAAAAAACGTGACCATGAACGAGCCGTTCTTTCAGGGTCACTATCCGGGTCGTCCCATTATGCCGGGCGTGCTGATCATGGAGGCCATGGCCCAGTGCGGCGCGGCGATCTTGATGATGCGCGACGAGTTCAAGGACTCCATCCCGCTCATCATGGCGATTGACGACGTGCGCTTTAAGCGAATGGTCATTCCCGGCGACCAGCTGATTATTGAATGCGAAATCCTGTGGATGCGACGTCGCATCGGGCGAATGAGGAGTACCGCCACCGTAGAAGGAGAGGTCGCCACCAGCATGGAAGTCACCTTCAAGCTCATGGAGCGCGATTAGTAGATTGGCTACCATTCACCCCACCGCATATGTAGATCCGACCGCCGAGATTGCGGACGATGTCACCATCGGCCCTTTCTGCATGGTGGAGGCCGGAGTGCGCATCGGCGCGGGGTGCAAATTAGACGTACAGGTGACGATTAAATCTGGTACGTCCATGGGAGAGCGCAACACGGCGGCCCACGGGGCGGTACTGGGAGGCGATCCGCAGGATCGCAAGTATCAGGGTGAGCCCACGTTCCTGGAGATTGGCAACGATAACGTATTCCGCGAGTTTGTGACCATCAACCGGGCTTCGGGCGAGGGTCAGGCGACGCGGGTGGGCAATCACAACTATCTGATGGCCTACTGCCATCTGGGGCACAACGTCACCGTAGAAGACTGGGTGACGATCGCCAATTCCACCGGGGTGAGCGGACACGTGACGATAGAGAGTCTGGCCACGATCGGCGGAATGTCGGGCATCCACCAGTTTTGTCGGATCGGAAAGGTGGCGATGATTGGCGGCATGACCCGCGTATCGCGCGATGCGCCGCCGTTCATGATCACCGAAGGGACGGATAACGAGGTTCACGATATCAACGCCGTGGGTTTGCGGCGGTACGGCATCACGCCGGAGGGTCGGATGTCGCTGCACAAGGCCTGCAAGCTCATTTTTCGCAGTCAGTTAGGGCTACGCAACGCGATGGAGATTGTGCGTCGCGAGGTTCCGATTACGCCCGAGCTGGAATATCTGTTGGCTTTTGAAGAGCGTCGCTACGGGGGTCGCCACGGTCGGGGCGATCAGCATTGACGTACGACATTCTGTTTCTGGGCGATATTGTGGGCGAGCCCGGGCGCAAAGTCGTTCGCGACGGGTTGCCATCGCTGCAGGCCACTCATCAGCCGCTTTTCACGATTGTGAACGGAGAGAACAGCGCGGCCGGGATTGGGATCACGCCCAAGATTGCCGATGAGCTATTTTCCCTGGGCATCGACGCAATTACTCTAGGAAATCATAGTTTTAACAAGCGCGAGATTGGTCCCTATCTGGATAGCCAAGAACGCATTCTGCGCCCCGGCAACTATTCCAGCCGATTGCCCGGACACGGGCACTGCTTGGTTGAAAAGGATGGGATCTCGCTGGCGGTGATCAATCTCTCGGGCCGGGTCGAGATGGATCCAGTTTACGACGACCCGTTTGCCGCCTTTGACGCGCTGGACACTCAGCTTGCCACGCCTCACCGATTTCTGGACTTTCACGCCGAGGCGACGAGCGAAAAAATTGCCATGGGATGGCATGCCGACGGTCGCGCGACCGCGGTGGTAGGAACGCATACCCATGTCACCACCGCCGACGAGCGCATCCTGCCCGAAGGGACCGCGTACATCACCGATGTGGGTATGACCGGCCCCCGGGATAGCGTGCTGGGGATGGATCGGCACTTAATTTTGCGACGTTTTCGGGGCTCACTGCCCGAGCGATTTGAGGTTGCGACGACACCCGGTGTAATCTCAGGCGTAAGTATAAGCGTCGAAAAGGAAACGGGACGTGCATTGAGCATTTCTCGGATCCGTTTTGGAGATTAATATCGAAATGAAGCGAAGTTGGTTTATGATTCCGGCCTTCCTCCCGGCCGCAATGGCTTTGGCCCAAAACGGCACCGTGTTGTACAACCCCGTACGAACCATCGCCGACCAGGAAATTAAGGTGAAAGGCTGGGGCAGCGGCACGCTGAGCGAGACCGATGAAGCGGCGTTCAACGGCACCCATTCTCTGCGTATTTCCACCCGGAATTATTTCCAGGGCGGCATCATCACGCTGGGCAAGCCGGTCGATTTGCTTGACGAAGCCAAAGAAAAGACCAACCTTCTGCGAGTCACCTTCCGTCAGGCGGATATGAAGCTGGGCGGCGGGGCCGGAGCCGGGGCGGGTGACGCTGGCGGCGGACCTAAGCGCGGTGCCGGATTGGCCGGTGCGGGCGGCGGTGGCGGCGCGGCAGCCGGTGGCGGCGGCAATCGCGGCGGACTCCCGGGTGGCCTGCAGGGCGGTGCCCCGGGAGCCGGCACCACCAAGACGGCACTGGGAGTGAATCCTCCCGCGATGAAGTACATCCGCGTGATCGTGACGACCACGGACGGAAAGAAGAGCGAAGCCTACATCCCGACAGATACCGCCGCGCCCACGCAAGAAACCGGCTGGCGATCGGTTGCGGTTCCGCTACAGGCGATTTCGGGCCTAGATCGCACGAACAAGGTGATCAAGGATGTCGCGATTAGTGCCGATCAGATGACAACGTTTTACGTGGGTGATCTGCGCATCATCAGCGATAAGACGCCTATCCGGGCCGAGCCGAACGTGCGGGACATCAATCGTGAGCTGGGAGCCGAAGTCATCTTCAGCGCCAGCGGGCAGGGCGGCAGCAGCGTTCTTCGGTACACGTGGGACTTTGACGCCAGCGATGGAATTGGCGTGGATGCGGAAGGTCAAGCGGTCCGACGCAAATTCCGCAAGGCCGGAACCTACACGATTACCCTTACCGTGAGTGATTACTACGGGCTGAAAGATCCGTACACCACCACCATCAAAGCCGTCATCAACCCCTGAACGGCGCGATCGATGAATTTTTGGCGGCAGAACTATTGATTTGTCGCCAAAATCGTCGCACTTTCCTTAGCACGTGGATTTTCAGGCAGTTTTTTGGTAGAAACTGCTTACAATGGTCACGTGAGCAGTAATGCGAAGCGCCGCCATCCGGAGCAATCTAGCAATCGCTGGGGTAACTCCGTTCATGAAGTCGCAATCGGGGAATAATCCATGTTTCGAACTGCCATTTTAAGCCACGACG
>Ga0114959_10001431_pt1 | contig 20853 bp, 22 predicted proteins | sample C_130625_EF_Meta_FD_87317 | JGI IMG/M metagenome (GOLD analysis project Ga0114959, IMG submission 87317) | Freshwater microbial communities from Lake Croche, Canada to study carbon cycling - C_130625_EF_MetaG | ecosystem: Environmental > Aquatic > Freshwater > Lake | place: Lake Croche, Canada... | reverse complement strand
CCCCAAGAACCAATGGCCTATTCGTTTGAACAAAATACTTTTACGGTTGAAGTTAGTGATAAGCCCATGACAGCAAGTTTCAAATTAAGAAAAGGAAAATTAGAAATTATTCCTGTGCAAAATCTCAACGGAAAACTCCTGACCATTGAACTGCCCAAAGCCAATCAATTAGCTGACAATCAATCCATTGAATCTGGATATTATGAATTAGTGTTGGATGGAAAAGTGGAAAGATTAGTGGCTTTTAATCACGATAAAAAAGAATCCATGATGGATTTTTATGAGGCTGATGAATTAAAAAGTGTCTTCAACGGGAATAAAAATGTACAAGTTTTTGATAAAATAGAGGATGCAGATTTCGTTAAAACCTTCAAAGATCAGAACTTTGGTGTGGCATTATGGCGGTATTTTCTGATGGCAGCTTTGGTGTTTTTGGCCATTGAAGTACTCTTAATAAGATGGATGAAATAATTAGCGCCGAGTTCGAAAATGCCTCTTCAAGAATAAGAAGGGGTATTTTTTTTGAACTCGGCTCCCTTTTTCTAAAGGGTTTCGAGTATTGTTTTTTGTTTGATTAATGCCGAGCAAATTATTGAACACGTCACCAAATAATTTTCGATAAATTTTAATTAATGGGAATTCAATGTATTACTTTGAATAATAACCCGAAAAACAATTATGGAAAATATTTTTTTTAAAAAACAAAAATTAATGTATCAGTTAAATCCATAGATTTTTAAACTAAATTTATAAAATACAATGAAGTATTTAATATAAAATCCTATGCTTAGCAGAGTCGCAAATTCAGTTTATTGGATGAATCGGTACATAGAACGTGCCGACAATTACGCCCGTTTTATCTCAGTCAATTTCAACCTTGCGTTGGACTTACCGCCTAACGTTCCTGAACAATGGAAACCACTCATCGTTGCCACGGCCGATAATTATATTTTTGAGGAATGGTATCAAGCACCCACCCGTGAGAACGTCCTCTATTTCATGACATTTGATAGTCGCAACCCTAATTCGATTTTGTCTTGTTTATACGAAGCCCGTGAAAATGCCCGCACCATCCGTGAAAGTATTTCCCGTGAAATGTGGGAATATGTCAATCAAATTTATTGGACGGTTAAAGAGGCAGATCATGACAGTAAATCGTGGGAATTAGCTCGTTATCAGGGTTTTTTGGATAATATAAAAACGGGTAGTCAATTATTTTATGGTATCGTAGATTCAACCATTACTCGGGGAGAAGCATGGCATTTTGGACGTTTAGGAAGACTTTTGGAACGTGGTGACAAGACCACAAGATTTTTGGATGTAAAATACTTTACGCTTTTGCCTGAAGTTGATGCCGTTGGGTCTCCTTTGGATTTGCTGCTTTGGTCGGCGGTTCTGAAGTCCGTAAGCGCCTACAATATGTTCCGTCAGCAATATCAGATTGTCAATTCAACCGCCATTACCGACTTTTTGTTATTAGATAAAAAATTCCCTCGTTCGGTGATGTATTGCATTCGTCAAGCAGAATTATCCCTATACGAAATTTCTGGTACTCCCATCACCAATTCTTATTCAAATCCGGCGGAAAAGGCATTGAGTAAATTGCGTTCGGAGGTTGAGTTTTCGGAAGTCAAGGAGATTTTTGAAATCGGTTTGCACCAATATTTGGACGAATTTCAAAAGAAAAATAACGCTGTTGGGGCGGCTATTTTCAAAACCTACTTCGATTTAAAACCAGTTATTCAAGAACAATCGCAGATAGTAGTGGCGAATCAGTAAAAGAGTGGTTAAATTTGTAAAAACAAATCAAATCGATTAACCAAAGGATAATGACTTTTTGCTTAGGAATAAAAGTTAAAGACGGGCTCATTGCCATCGCCGACAATAGAATAACAGCGGGGACAGAAGTTTACTCAAATAAAAAAATATCAACGCATCAAATCGGTAACCATTCCTTATTTATCATGACGGCTGGTTTGCGGTCAATCAGAGATAAATCAATTACCTATTTTCATCACTTGACCAAAGAAAAAGGCTTCAAATTTGATTACATGTTTGAATCCGTTAATGCCTTTGCCGAAATGATTCGAAAAGTAGCCAGCGAAGACAAAGCATCCTTAAAAGAGGAAGGTTACAAGTTTAATTTACATTCCATTATGGGTGGACAAATGGCGCTTGATGATGAGCATAAACTGTTTTTGATCTTTCCAGAAGGCAATTGGATTGAAATAAATGAAGGCTTGAAATATCAAATAATTGGGAATTCAAATTACGGCAAACCGCTTTTGAATAGAACTCTAACCTCTGAAACTTCCATTGAAGATGCGTTGAAATTAGGTTTTCTTTCTTTCGATGCAACCCAAGTAAGTGCCAGTGATGTTGATTATCCGATCGACATAGTGGTTTATCACAAAAACAGTTTTCATTTAATTGAACACCGTTTAGAAAAAAGTCAAATGGAAAACGTTACGTCACAATGGAATACCCTCTTGAAAACTTCCGTAGATAGTTTGAAGGACGAGTGGATTCATGATGTTTTGGGCGGTTAGTTATTCGTTATTCGTGTCTGGTTATTTAGGCTTAGAATCATCAAAAAATGGTTGACTAAAATCGCTCTCGAAGATAACAATTAACCAATAACTAATATCTAAAATAAATGACGATAAAAATAGAACACGAACTTCTTTACGATTATACTGATGCGGTTCATTTAGAGCCACATTATTTATGTTTACAACCTAAACAGCATGCATCATTGACCCTAAAATTACACCAAATTGATATCGTCCCACAACCCGATTTTGTGGCTAAAAACGTTGATGCGAATGATAATAACCAACAAATACTTTTTTTTACCAAGTTCACAACCAAACTTCACATCAAGGCAGTATCAATCATTGAAACCACGGAATTTAATCCACTTTCCTTTGTGTATCATCCCTTTCAGAATAGCCAATTGCCTATACAATACAGCAAACAATTACAGCTTACCCTGATGCCCTATCTCGTAAAAACCGGTATTACATTGCTCGTTGAACAAAAGGCAAGGCAAATTGCCGCTGGTGTTAACGGGGATACGACTTCGTTTTTAACAGCGCTCAATAAATTTATCAATAAGTTTGCTTACGAAGTGAGAGAAAATGGCGAACCAAATTCGCCCGAAATGACCTTGTTAAGACAAATCGGTTCATGCCGGGACTATTCAGTATTGTTTATGGCAATGTGCCGAGTCATGGGAATTGCTGCCCGATTTGTAAGTGGTTATCTTTTCGGCAACCCCAAACAAGAACAGTATCTTCACGCATGGGTGGAGGTATATTTGCCCGGTGGCGGTTGGCGTGGATTCGACCCCACGCAAAACTGTTTAGTTTCCGGAAAGCACATTCCATTGGGCGCATCAACCATTTCCGAAGCCGTTACCCCCGTGTACGGAACCTATCGTGGCAGTGCAAAAAGTAATTTCGTGACGAGCGTACATTTGGTAGAAGTGTAGGGGCCAGTCTGATGCTTTAACCTCGGACTACATGATTTTTTTCAACATTTCAAGATTCGTTCCTTCATCAAAAACGGCTTGGATTGGAATTTGAAAATCAGTTAGAACAAAACTCTTGATATTTCCTTCCGAAGATTTTAAAATGAGTTCATAACCTTCTTCTTCAAGATGATATTGCTCTATCGTCTGGTTGTCGGGGTCAATAATCCAATATTCTTCAATATCGTGAGCGGCATAATCTTGAAACTTCACGCCCCTGTCACGCTTTTTTGTACCTTCGGATAAAATCTCAATAACAAAATCTGGTGCAGGGAAAAGCGTTTGCTTCTCTGTAAAACAATCTGATTTTTCCTTTTTGAAAAAACAAATAGCTGGCTCATAATCATTACGGGTGAGCGTAATCATGATTTTTTCGATACCTACAAAACCTAATTGGTGAATATCAGCATAAATACTCATCAAACGAGACAATAAAACAGTGGCTGAATTATGTCTTTTCATCACAGGCGAGTGAACGATAATTTCACCGTTGATGAATTCTACTTTTTCTTGCTCCGTACTGTCGTTGTAAAAGGCGATTCTGCGAGTCTTTTCATCTTCGAGGGCGTTGTGTGCTTCTTGAAGTAGAAAGTAAGCATCTGGCTCTTTTAATATTTCAGAAATAAGTCTATTACTCATTGAATTACGTTTTGATTTCAAATATACAATAAAGAGCTTTTAATTATTACAATTTCGTAATTTTGAATTGAAGAATAAGAAACCTAGCACCCAAATGATTTACCTAAACGGAGAAATCCTCCCTTCCGAAAAAGCTCAACTCCACGTTTCCGACCTTGGTTTATTAAGAGGTTATGGCATTTTTGACTTCTTTCGTGCCATTGACGGACAACCCATTTTTATCGAAGATCACTTGGATAGATTCGAGAATTCTGCTAAATTGATGGGGCTTCCAATTCCCGAATCAAGGGATAAATTACGAGCAATCATCCACGAGATTATCCGCTTGAATCCGAACAAAATTTTAGGCGTAAAAATGATTTTGACGGGAGGATATTCGGAAGATGGCTACACGCCTTCGCCAACATCTAACTTGGTCGTAATTGGAAAACCTTTTGAATTCAAACCCGCTGATGTGGGTATGAGGTTGGTGAGTATGGAATACAGAAGAGAAATACCTGAGATAAAAACCTTGAATTATATCGTGCCTATCCGAGCCATGCAAAACTTGAAATCGGTTGGTGCTGATGATTTACTATATCATAAAGATGGCAAAATTTCGGAATCTTCAAGGAGTAATATTTTTATCGTAAAAAATGAAAAAATCATCACACCACTGGATGGCGCTTTGTTTGGTGTAACGAGAAAACATACCCTCAATTTTGCTAAAAATCATTTTGAAACGGAGCAAAGAGACGTCACCACGCAAGAATTTTGGGAAGCAGACGAGGTGTTTACCACGGGAAGTACCAAAAGAATTATTGCCATTACACGGACTGATAATCAAGTATTTAGTGAGGGTAAAGTAGGAATTATTACCAAAAAACTACAAGAACTTTTTCTGGAGGAGGAAACGAATAGCGGCGTAGTTGCTTCTTAAAAGATAATTTTAGCTAGTTTGGGTGATGTGAATAAAAAAATTGTGACTTAAATTTTGTGGAAGTATTAAAATAGAATACTTTTGAATTTGGGTAAAGATTTACCTTCAATATGATTTTAATTTATTTAGAAACAATTAAAAAAACAATCTTACAATTATGGGATTAATGTCATTCTTTAAGGGTGTCGGAGAAAAAGTTTTCGGAGGACACAAAGAAGTAGAACCGGCTACAGCGGCAACGGTAGAACCATTGAGAGCAAGTGCATTGCTGGCTCACGTAAAAAGTTTGGGCTTACTTTACAATTCATTGACTGTTAAAACATCGGGTGATACTGTAATTTTGACGGGTGAAGTGGCCACGCAAGAAGATGCTGAAAAATTAGCTTTGGCGGTTGGAAACGTGGAAGGGGTAAAAGTGGTTGATAACCAATTGGATGTCGTTGAGCCAGCCGAGGAAGCCAAATTTCACGAGGTGGTATCCGGTGATTCTTTATCGAAAATTGCCAAAGAATATTATGGTGATATGATGAAATATCCTGTAATTTTTGAAGCAAATAAGCCGATGTTATCCCACCCTGATAAGATTTATCCCGGACAGATGTTGAGAATTCCATCTCTGGTTTAATTTTGATTTTTGTTTTTCGATGTTCGAAATATGAAATTAAAATCAAACATCGAAAAACGAATATTTATCCATTTCTTTTCGCTTCAATCTCTTTTTGTTTCTTTTCTCTGGCCGCTAAGGCTTTTAACTTCTTCTCCAATTCGACTGGATAGCTCAATAATTCCCGCAATGCCACTGAGGCACACACACCGCCAAAGGCAGCGGGCATATACGAGATGGTTCCGTAGGCTGATTTTTTGAAGTGCGAACCGTCTGTAAGCATCAAAGATTCATCCATTATTTTCTCGGTTGAGTAAACGGCTTTGATACCGGTTAAAATTCCAGATTTGCGTAGTCGCCGGCGCATTAAGGAGGCCAAATAACACTCTCGAGTATCAAACAAATCAGCAGTGCGGATTTTCGTTGGGTCAATTTTCCCACCTGCTCCCATGGATGACACGATGCTCAAACCTTTGTTGTAAGCCGTTGTCAGTAGGGTTAATTTGGGCGTAATGGAATCTATGCAGTCCATGACGTAATCAAATTTTACACTACTCAAAATCGCTTCGGCCGCTTCAGGGGAAAGAAATTCACGGATAGATGTTATTTTCAATTCGGGATTGATGGCCAATAAACGTTCCGCCATCAAATCTGCTTTTGCCTGTCCGTGTGTGGTGGCAAGGGCGGGTAATTGGCGATTCCTATTGGATGGATCCACCACATCCCCATCAACAATTGTCATCGTGCCTACGCCCGCACGAGCAATAAATTCGGCAGCAAAAGAGCCAACGCCACCCAGACCCACGACTAAAACGTGAGAACTCTGTAATTTTTGAAGTCGTTCCTCTCCAATTAATAATTTGGTTCTTCCAAGCCAAGCTAAGTCACCCATTGCTATTTTTGATAATCTTTAAAAATATCTTCTACACTAATTTCAAAATCTTCTAAAACGGGTTTTGCCGAACAAATATCTTTGTCAAAACAGATTTTCACTTCACTTCGAGAAGTATAAACATAAACCACTTCTTGGGCTGGAATTATATGCCAAACCACTTTTACACCTGCCTTGAAATATTCAATTAATTTATTCTCAACATCAATCATTTTATCTCCACTCGAAATCACTTCAATCGCAAAATTTGGAATGAAATCTACCCCTTCTCTGCCTTCATATATCTGTTTTTTAGTTAAAAAAGCAATATCAGGTCTTCTTATTTGAATTGCAGAAAGTTGGACATCTGTTTCAGGGATAAGTTTTCCTATTTTATTTAGCCCCTTTTCAAAAAAAAGGTCTATCAATACATCAAAAATAAAAACTTGTTTTTTGTTCATCCCTTCAAATTTTATAATTTCTCCATCATTCCACTCATATTTAAAGCCATCATTTGACTGTTCCCACTCCATGAATTCCGCTAAGGTTTTTGGAAGTTGAGTGGTATTTTCTTGTATCTCGACCATCATATTAATGTTTTTTCAAAGATAAAAATAAATTCTTAAACAGTTTCTCTAATTTGATAATCCGTTACTTTATCAGAATTACGAGTCATCAATTCTCCAATAAAACCTGCCACAAATAGCTGAACCCCGATAATAATGGCCACTAATGCCAAGTAGAAAAGTGGATTGTCGGTTACGTTTCTAAACTTTAATTGGTTAGTGATGGCGTACACTTTTTTGCCAATCAAATAGAAGGTGATGACCGTTCCGATGAAGAAAGATAATATGCCAAATCCACCAAAAAGGTGCATTGGACGCTTGCCATATTTATGGACGAACGTAATGGACAGTAAATCTAAAAATCCGTATAAAAAGCGTTCAATTCCAAATTTAGTGGTGCCATATTTCCGGGCCTGATGTTGCACTACCTTCTCTCCAATTTTCTCAAAACCATTCCATTTTGCCATCACTGGGATGTAGCGGTGCATTTCTCCGTAGAGCGTAATCGTTTTGACTACCTCATTTTTATAGGCCTTCAGCCCACAATTAAAATCGTGAAGGTAAACCCCTGACATTAAACGAGTTGCGGCATTATAAAGTTTGGTCGGAATCGTCTTTGTGATGGGGTCAAAACGTTTTTGTTTCCAACCAGACACCAAATCATAATCCTCTTCCATAATCATTTTGTACAATGTTGGAATCTCGTCTGGGCTGTCTTGCAAGTCGGCATCCATCGTGATGACAACCTTGCCGTTGGCATCTTTAAATCCTACGTGGAGGGCGGCAGATTTACCATAATTTCTGCTAAATGAAATACCCTTGATATTTGCATTTTTCTCAGCAAGGCTTTTGATAGTTTTCCAAGAATTATCTCGACTACCGTCATTCACAAAAATGATTTCGTAGGTAAAATTATTTTGCTTCATCACCCGTTCAATCCAAGCGGAAAGTTCGGGTAATGATTCTTCTTCATTGTAAAGTGGCACGATAACGCTTATATCTGACATGGGCATTTTCAAAATATCAAGTAATAGTCCTTTAAAAGTGCCTGAAAATCAGGTGAATAACTTTCATTGGAATTTTTGATAATTAATTCTTCGTTAATAATTTCTTTTTTTAGTCTTCCAAAGGTCGTAATAATTCTTAATATTTTAGCGTCCTTTCGATGTCTAATCGTGAGTTTTTTTTGCGGATAAAGCGCTTTTGAAATGGATATGGACTCAAAAACTGAACTTTCATACGCTGGAAATAAAATAACCAAAGTGCCATCTAACGTTAATAATCGTAATATAGAATTGAGTAATTCTTCAAACGACAGTGAATCTGTGTGAATTGAATTATTTCTAGCCAGGTTCTCGGATTTTAAATGATTTTGAAAAAAAGGGGGATTGCTGATGATTAAATCATAAGAATTAATGGGAATAAAATCTTGAATGGAAGTATGATGAACGACTATTTTATCTTTAAAAATACTTTTAAATACATTTGTAGCCGTCTGATTATAAGCATGTTCGTCTATTTCTACGGCATCTATTTTCGCATTGCTTTTTTGGGCTATCATCAAAGCTAGAAGTCCCGTTCCCGTGCCAATATCTAAAACATTTTTTGCTTTTTGGGCATCTGTATAGGCTCCTAAAATACAGGCATCAGTTGTTACTTTCATCGCCGTTTGGTCTTGATGAATCGTAAATTGTTTAAAAATGAATTGATTATTTGCCATACCTATGGGTTATCTTTTTCCAAGAGCCTTTAAAGGTCAATAAAAAGTTGGTAGTGCCGGATGCCACTGGAATCACCATGCCAACGCTGCCCGCAATTGCCAAGGTTTGCAACCACCAAGGAATTGAACTGAATATAAAATTGTGCTTACCAATAAGGGTATAAAATAAAATCTGACTCCCAAAAGCTAAAATCCCCAAACTTTATGAATATATGGGTTTATTGGGTAGTTGAATAAGCAAATAATACATCACTCCCAAATTAAAAAACATAAACTACATCCTCACACCTTAATGCATATAATAACCTTGAACGATGGTTTCACCAAGCCCATTTTGCTAATTGGGAATTAAGCCATAATCGTAATCACCGGTAAAAACATCATGGCTGAAATAATGTACCAGTTTGAACCATAAATTTCATGCGTATTCCGAAGGGCAACGGTACAATAAAAATTATACAAGGCCAGAACCATACCCGTCCCAAAAACAACCAATACTGGCCAAATAGATTCCCCATACTCGCCACCACTATTATTGATTCCTCCCATTGATAACACACTTCCCAAAACAATTGCCTCATTTACTAGTTGAACCGTTGCAAATCCAAGTTTCAAACTATTTATCTGATTATTACTTACTTTCGGTATTATATCATAACTTAACCCTAACATTGTCAACGAACACCAAGCCCCAAAAACAGCATTTGTATGTACACGACGTAGCAATCCAAAACTCAACCATTTGATATGGTCAACATCAGGTGGCGTAAATTTAATCCATAGATATTCCCCGATGCTTGTTTCAAACACGAACCAAAACGTAGCTGTACTTAATTTATATAAAAAATGATTAATTTTACCGCCTCAAGGGTATATTCATGCAGTGCTTGGTTCTTTTTTTTCGAATCAATCAATTGAATAAAACTACCTTGCTTGATCTTATTGACCATACCCTTACGATTAACCTCGAATACTACCCTATTCATCATTTGAAAGTTCAAAGGCAAGTTCTTGAATTCTATTTTGTAATTTTTCTGGATCCCTAGAATCCATAATTTTTATTTTTTCACGATACCTTTTCTTTTCATGTTTAAAATGATACCGTTTGATGGTCATTTTTGCCCGATTAATGACGATAAAACAAGCAACCATGATGGGTATTAGCAATAAGAATAAAGTTATCACAGTACCGGATTGACTAAATAGTTCATTGATATTTTCCATTATTTTTTCCAGAAGATAAATGGGTAATTATATCTTTAATTAACTCAAAAATCATCTTTTCAAAAAGGCTAATCCAGATTTTAGTCCAATTGCTAGATCAACCACCAGCGTTGTTTCAACCATATTTCTTAAATCATCTCGAATTTGTTTAAACTTATCATGCACTGGACAAGGTGTTTCTTCATTGCAACGCTCTAAACCCAAACCGCAACCTTTATAAATTTCTGTTCCGTCAACTACTTCGATAATGGTACTCAATAGGGTAGAACCTAGCTGAATTTCATTGAAGAAATATCCACCGTGTGGACCTCTTTCAGAACTAATAATTCCTTGTTTTTAAGAATTTGTAAGGTTTTGGCTGTAAACGCCTCGGGAGAGTTTATGGCTTTCGTAATGGCAACTTGTCCTACTTTATCACCCTTGAGCGATTGCTCAGCAATAAAGATAGATGCCTTAATTCCGTATTCACAGGCTTTTGAAAACATAACATTTTTTGTTGCTGAGGCAAACATAACCCAAAAATAAATAATGACAAAAATATCCATATTTATTTTTGTCATTGTTCATGTAAATGTGCCAATTTGCCATAAAGCAAAATTTAAAATATAGGTGGTTTGATGTTGAATCACCGAATCTTTTTCCACTCGGACCTACCTTTCTTTTTTTACAACCAGCAAACAAGCGTAAGGGCATTGGCAAAAAAAATCGATAAATCTCAAATTCGCATCAATCAAATAGTTGCATTTCCCAAATAGCCTACAGTTCATCCGTAAATCGTTCATTTTTGTTTATTTAAAATTTGCGAAAATCCTAAAATTGCAAACTTTACTTTATTGTGTAGGTTTTTTAAAATAAATGATGCTAGATTACTTTTTCAAGAAATTTATTCTTCCCCTGTAAATAGTCCATTTTGTTTTAAAATTTAATAGCATTATCAATCTTTGCTGGTGCTCTTTTCGATGATTAATCAGGCTAATCCATCCATAGTAATCTTAGCTGGTTTCCAATCACAATTATATTTGCTGATAATTTCCAGTAGCATCGTTTCGCTTGAAATGCCCTAAGAAAAATTAGTCAGTTGAACTCTGACGTGAATTTTCGAATGCTATGATTATTAAAAAATACAGATTAATATTTCCTAAGATTCTAAAGTCTAGCTTCAACGGAGGAGGGTCGTTCCTTTCAATTTCCTTAAACATAAATTTATTTTAAGGAGGAAAATTGTAATAGAGATTTGTGAATAATCCTTCCTTTTTAAAACACAAATTCACATTTGTACTCATTTATTTACTATTTGTACACTTTTACACAGCGGTGTACTCAGTGTTATGGCTAATTATTTTCAAAATTTGAACTAAATTAAAAATTTCAAAAAACTCAAATTAAAATTAATTAATCCTACTACCCGCTATGGTTTCAAATAATTTTAATAATATAGATTTATACTTTACTGATTTAAAGCACAAATCTTGGCATAGAGATCAAGATCATCATGAATTTATTGAAATTTGTTCACATGTATCACTACGGTATTTTTATTCGGATTCAGTTGATAGTCAGTTTTTTATCGAAAATGAAAGGATCGATGAGGCTGAAAATGGAATAATTATCACCTTATTTGATGAGATTTCTCTAGCTGAGGAAAACATTTCCTTTTCCAGTAAAAAGGTTTTTTTGGTAATTTATTTATTTGTGGATGATTTATTCTTGGGAAATGCTTTTGGCGTTCCTCAAAATCTAATTATTGAATATTTGAAATCTACCTTAACAGAGAATCCCCAAGCCATCAATAAATTGAATATGATCGGAAAAGCTAATATTCAAGAATTTAATAAGCTGATTACATCTAATAACCTTTTACTAAACATTAGTCAATCAATGCTCATTACCAAGCTCCTGTTCGATGTGTTTGATAAACTTAAAGATTATGTTTTTCCAATAACTGATGAAAAAACTAAAGATGAGGATTACGCAAGAATTAAGGAATTGGAATTTTATATCAAGGCGAATATCCACATGCAGTCCTTGTCCATAGATGAGCTGGCAGAAAAGGCCAATATGAGTTCAACTAAGTTTAAACTATTATTTAAACGTTATTTTAATGAAACGGCTCATCAATATATCTTAGGTCTTAGAGCTGCTCATGCCAAAAAATTATTGGAAACTCGACAATATAATATTTCACAAGTCGCTTATAAAGTCGGTTTTAATCATCCATCTGGTCTGACAAGATTATTTAAATCTAAGTTTAATAAATCACCAGTTGATTTTTTAAATTGATTTTTTTTAAATAATGAAAGAAATTTCTGTAAGAATGGGAATTTTATTTTTTCGTTTGATTAAATGACACGTTTTTACTGATTAAATCGAAATACGAAAGACAGCCTATTTGAGCAAGTACCATCATTGGTTGAATAAAGTTTTATTTTTAAAATTGAGCTTAGGTGTGCTAAATTGGGCGTCGGATTTCAATTTTAAACAATTTTATTCGGCAATTGTCAACAGGCTTTCCTCTTATTTTAATCAAGGATTTGATTGTGTGTCAACTATGCTAACAAAACACATACCCCATTTATAAATTTTTAAAAGTCCATAAATTGTTTCACTGAGAGTCACTCACTTTTCAAATTAACCAAAAATATTTTTGATTATTATTTTCAATAATTATCCAGTTGGAAGTGAAAATAAGCAATCTTCTACCGACAAATTTTAACAAAAATTTCGCTTTACATCATCTTTTTATTTACCATTAAAAAAATGTTATCATAGATGGGGGCTAAATATTGGCAAATAAAGCGCATGTGGTTTAAAACCTTAGTTAAAAAATTATCGTAGCCATTTAAGCTTTAAAAAGTCCAAACACACATTCCACCCATGGCAGATAAAAAAACAGCAAAAACAATCCATGAATACCATTTAAGTAAAAATCAGCCGAATCAGCCTCAATTTGCTGTTCATAATCTTAGCGACTACCTTGAGGAACATGGAGAAAGTGCTACTAAGCCTCATATTCACAGTTTTTACCAAATTATTTGGTTTAAACAAGGAAGCGGGAAACATTTTGTAGATTTTAAAGCATACAATGTGCATGAGAATATTGTTTTTTTTATTGCCAAAAACCAAGTTCATTATTTTGATTTTAGCCAAGATTACACTGGAATTTTAATTCATTTTAACGAGGTATTTTTAGCGCAAAATGAGAATGAAATAGATTTTTTTTTAAAAGGTAACATTTTTAACGATTTTTATAAACAACCCTTTTCTAAACTTGGAAATGATTCCACCCCCATTTTTGAAGAATATATTCTGCAGTTGGAAAGGGAATTTATAAATAATAATGAATTTGGGAAAGAAGAACTGTTGAGAGCCTACTTAAAATCATTTCTTATCCAGATACATCGAATAAAAATAAGGAATGAAGAGGCAGATAACGAAGTCTCGCTTGGATCGGGTGAAAAAAGATTACAGCTACTAAAGTTTGGCAAGTTGATTGATGAGCATTATCACAAAGGGTATACCGTAAATGAGTATGCGAATTTACTTTTTGTGTCGCCCAGATCTTTATCAAACCTTACCCAACAACTTTTAAATAAAACTCCATCACAAATGATACAGGAACGTATAATTCTAGAAGCACAACGCTTATTATTTCATTCCAACTTAAATACCAATCAAATTGGCTACCGTTTAGGTTTTGATGATCCTTCTTATTTTTTAAAATATTTCAAGAAACACAGCCATATTTCACCTAGGGATTTTAGGAAATCAATTTCCTAAATCTACCATTTATTTACGTTTTTATCCATTTTTAGTCGTGATTACTGCCAGTAACTTTGCAGTGTAATTTTAAAACTTTCAATAAATGACAAAAATTCAAGCACTCATTATTGGTGGCACCACCGGAATGGGTAAGGCCACGGCAGAAATTCTTTTACAAAAAGATATTCAAGTGATTATCGTTGGCAGGGCAAACAAAAATTTGAAGGCAACCGAAGCTGAGCTTTCAAAATTAGGTGACGTAAAAACAATTGGACTTAATCTATTTGATCTAAAAGAAGTAAATGACTTTGCCTCATCTTTATCAGTAGAAATGCCAAATCTTAAACACCTCGTAAATGCAGCCGGGTATTTTAGCCCAAAATTGTTTTTGGAACATACCGAGCAGGACTATGATATTTACCACAATTTTAACAAAGCATTTTTCTTTATTACCCAATCAGTCGCCAAAATAATGGCCACTAATGGAGGTGGTTCTATTGTAAATATTGGTTCTATGTGGGCAAAACAATCGATTAAATCAACCCCATCAAGTGCTTACTCAATGGCAAAAGCAGGTCTTCATAGTCTTACCCAACATTTAGCCATGGAATTGGCAAACAAAAATATCAGGGTAAATGCCGTATCTCCCGCTGTGGTAGTAACTCCGATTTATGGTTCTTTCATTGAAGAAAGTAAAATTGAAGAAACACTTCAAGGATTCAATGATTTCCACCCAATTGGAAGAGTAGGAAGACCCGAAGATATAGCCAAAACAATTGCGTTTCTGCTTTCTGAAGAAAGCTCTTGGGTAACGGGAGCAATCTGGGATATTGATGGCGGGGTGATGTCAGGTAGAAATTAATTTCGGTTAATCCTAAAGTGCAAATTATTAGTTCTTAAAATTATGAAAGCGTTTGTTAAGGGCACAAACCTTTTGAGGTTATAGAAATATAACAATTAATAAATTTATCAAACATTAAATTTCAGCGGGAAATTGGTAGGAAACAGAATAAGTTTCGCTTCTTTTCTCCATCGATGAGTTACGAAAAATTTCAGCCATTGAAAATTGATTACCACCTATTTCTTATTTAATCATGGCAATCTTTACGTAACGCCTAATGGTGTAATTTTCTTACAAGATTGTAGAATTTAATATTTAAAACTGTAAATAATGGGTAAAATAATAATCATAACAAGACCCTCAATGTTAACCAAACAGTTTTAAAAATGCTAAAGAATACCAAGTTTTATTAAAACAAAATTCACATATAAATTATTTAAAAATGTTGAACGGAATCAATTTGGAGGGACTAAATCAGTATATCTCTGTAATCAAAGAAAACAAAGAAGAAGCAAAATCCTCCTACGGAATTACGGCAGAATGGTTAATCGGTACTAAAACGAAAGTTTTCACGCATAATCAAAAAGTAGGATCAAGTGAAATTACTAAAGATTTCAAATTCTCAATAGACGAACCTCAGGAGTTATTGGGTGATAATACAAATCCGACTCCTCAGGATTATTTGCTTGGCGGGTTGGCGGGATGTATGATGGTAGGTTTTGTAGTGGGTGCTTCCAATCAAGGAATAAAATTAAACCAAGTATCGCTTCATATTACAGGTTCGTTGGATCTGCGAGGTTTTCTAAATGTTGATCCTGAAACGCCTATTGGATTTGACGAGATTCAATTTAAATTTGAGGTGATAGGAGACGGCACGCAAGAACAATACGATGAAATAATTAAAAATGTCCAACATTTTTCTCCTAATTACCGAACCATTACCGATCAGGTTAAAGTTTCGCTGGTAAAATGAGATTTTTCACAAACAACAAATGGTTCCTCAATAATTTGATAAACCATTTGTTGTTTGAAATAAAATTGATGCACGATCCTAATTTTTTTCACTGTTGAAGATAGCGCTCATGTTGAAATTTCAGTAAATCTTCCCATAAGTAGGTCAAAAACCTTGTGAAAATGTAATGATTCAAATTCATGTTGACACAATTTGATTGTAACACCTAAATTAAATACGTGAATTTAAAGTTTCATCCTTTCAGGGCTTTAGAATGCTAAACCAATTGATATTTGCCCATTATTTTGTAGTACTTCAGACCTTAAAAAAACGAACCCTTTAATTTTCAAAAAAATGAAAAAATTATTGAAATCATTCACATTATTTTTCTTACTTGGCTTAGGTGGTAAGATTCATGCCCAACAACAATATGACATGAGAACGCTGTTTTCCGCTCCGAATACCATAATTAAAGATGAAGCTGGAAATATAAAAACCGTTGATTGGGCATTAAATTTCGAAGGACCTTTTAATATGTCGAAAACTAAAGAAGGTAAAAATACGGTTATTACGCTCACTAAGTCTAATCCGGATAAGGCTAAAGAAGATGAGAAGAATTTAATGCAATGGGCTGAAAGTTTGAAAAATAAAAAATTACCTGACTTTAAACTAAAAAATATTGCTGGGAACCAACTTTCAAATTTGAATCTAAAAGACAAGGTAACGGTTCTTAATTTCTGGTTTACTTCATGTGCCCCTTGTATACAGGAAATACCTGAATTAAATAGATTGGTTGAAAAATATAAACAGAACACCTCCGTCCTTTTTTTAGCGCCAAGTTTTGAAGAAAAACCAATGCTTCAGAACTTTCTAACCAGACATCCCTTCAAATATGAGGTATTATCAGAATCGACAGCATTCAATAAAAGTCTAAATAATTTAACCGCTTATCCTGTTAATATGATCATTGACAAAAACGGCGTTATCAAAGAAGTTTTTGTGCAGAGTCGAAAGGATATTTTTAGCCTCATGGATAGTAAAATTCAAGAAAATCTCTGAATTTGTTTATGCTCTTTCTAACCTTTTGAAACTAAATTCATCTTAGGACGGAACGAAAAAAATGGCCATCTGTAGTGGATATTCACTGAAAATAATGACTTTGATCCCTTGAATGCTCATTTGAATAATTTCTGTCTATTTATTGGAAGCATCTCTAATGCGGTAATTGACATCAATTATGTTTGCGTGATTTAACTGTTTAAAATAAATTTTGCGTAGAACATGCTTTTAAAATAGTTGATAAAATTTAAAAATATGCTTTTCTCAAGTAAATACTTGATTTTTAAGTTGTTTTTCAACGACAAGCTTCCAACAACGTGCCGCTATTTATGAGCTATAAACAAATAATAATTTTATCTTTTTTGATGATGAACAAATTTAGAATTATAACAATGGTTTTCTTTTGCATATGCATATCAATAGTCGCTTTTTCTCAATTTACAGACACAATTCCTAAGACCGGTTTACCGGAAAAAAAAATTGAATTTCAAAACGGAAGCAAACAATTTACCGTAAATACAATCCAAGTAAATTCTACAAAAATATCATGTGTTGCGGGGATAATGAATAAAAAATGTTTTCAAATAAAACGAAACCCAAAACAGAAAAATTGGGAAATTTTATACGAAGATATTTTAGGATTTGAACCCGTAGAAGGGTACATCTATCAAATAAAAGTTAAGATCGAGCAAATGGATATTTCAAACTTAGCAGATGCTTCTTCAGAAAGGTATACTTTAATAAAAATACTTAGCAAAAAGAAAGATTCTCTATATGTGCCCTCCAAGGAAAACAGTTTTTTTAACAAGAAAGCGCCTTAAACATATTTTTTTAATTCCAATCAAGCATCGTTAAAAATCTACGTATGAATCCTATTACAGGTATTTTTTCCAAGGAAGGAATCTCAATAAATATTTAATTATGAGGGTAAAAGAACATCTTAGTTTAATCCACACGACAAATTCACAAAAACTTTATTCGGTTTCTAAAGTAAGGCACTTCAGCGTTTTTTCCGACGAACCTCAAAAAAATGGTGGCGACGATCTAGCCCCAACGCCTTTAGACTTAATGAGTGCCAGCTTATCCAGTTGCACAGCCATGTATCTAAGGATATTTGCGGAACAAAAAAAAATAGAAATCGGTGAAATTTCTGTTAAAATTAAGGTAACGAAGGACGAAAACGGTATATTTTTGTTTGAAAGGTCTATTTCTTTTGAAAAACCGATCAATGAAGAAGAAAGAATGTTTTTCCTAAATAAATCTCAGCAAACACCCATGACGAAAATGATCATGCATGCCCAATCTGTTCTCACCAAAATACTTTAAACTGTGCTATTTGTTAAAATTTAAAAATGAAAAAAAAAGATCGGGTTGTGATTATTGGAGGAGGTTTGAGTGGCCTATCTTTAGCTTACTTTCTTTCCAAAAAGAAAATTCAAGCTACGGTACTGGAGGCTTCTCCGAGATTGGGCGGAAGAATCCAAACACTACAAGGTACCTTAAATACCCCTTTGGAATTAGGGGCAACTTGGTTTTATGACATGCACCAAAATTTATTGGCATTAATTGATGAGTTGGAATTGCAGAAATATCCTCAATTTTCAAAAGGCATTTCATTATTTCAAACCAGTCCTTCGGATCCACCGCAACAATTTTTTGCTTCTGACCACGACAATAAATCGTATCGGCTCAGGGGTGGAACGCAAATGTTAATTGATAAATTGACTCAAACAGTAGCTTATGAGCGCATAAAGTTGAATAGTCAAGTTTTCAGCATCAGAGAAGAGAGTGAAGCATTGTGCGTCGAAATTTCCAATGGACAAATGATTCGTGCCGACAAGGTAGTGATATGTTTACCACCCCAACTAGCTATTGCTAAAATTCAATTTTTCCCTGAATTACCCCAAAATATTTCTACGCTTTTGCCGGGTGTACAAACTTGGATGGCTGGATCCATAAAATTTGTTTTAGAATATAACACACCTTTTTGGAGAGAAAAAGGCTATTCAGGCACCTTTTACAGTCATACATCAATTGTTACTGAAATGTATGACCACACTAATTTTGAGGAGAGTAAATTTGGTTTCACAGGTTTCTTGAATGGTGGAGCGGCAACTTATTCCCAAGCATTAAGAAGAGGATTTGTATTGCAACAATTAAGTACGATTTTTGGTAAAGACGTTCTAAATTTCGCTACTTATTTTGACAAATTATGGTCAGATGAATTTGTTGGGGATGACAAGAAAATTATGCTGAGACCTCATCAAAATAATGGGCATCCACTTTTACTGCAAAGGTATATGAATGGGAAACTATTCTTTTCCGGAACAGAAACCGCTACAGAATTTTCAGGGTATATGGAGGGTGCAATACGTTCATCATTAAGGATGGCAGAAATTATCGATTTTTGACCATTAGCCTCCCAATTGTATTATTACTCCCTGCAAAATTGGGCCCTAAAAAATATTTCGTTGCAGTATGAATTGGTTCTTTAAATCAGTTTACCTTGCAGCATAACCAAGGCAAAGTTTTGACGAAGCAGGTTAAGGGCAGATTTGGTTAGTCCCATTAAAACTCAAGAATTTACCGCTTATATCGTATGAGTAGATTTAGGCTTTTCAAAGTAGTTTAATGTTTATTGATTTATTTATTTAGGCTGATTCGATCGGGATTTTGATTGAAAAACATTCCAAATTTATTTGGTCCGAGATAGTCATTTCCATAAAGTATTCTTCAATGGACACATTTTTAAATGCTCAATACTCAGATTAATTGTTTATCAGAAACAGCTGAATTCCGCCATATGAATCAAAAATTATCGCCAGCCCAACCGAATTTCCTTGCCTTTAAAAAGTCTTCCCCATGGTTCAAGAACATTCAGTATTCGGTTAGAGGTTCTACATTCTACTAAACATGCTTGCCTACCCATTATATTACTAAACCGCTTTGTCAATACCCTCAAATTTTACTTTGACGAGACCATTATTCGAAAAAGATGCTTAAAATTTTTTTCCCAACTTTCGTCATGTTTCGGTGCTTTAATTTTTTCGGCAACTTCCAAGTATGTAGATAATGCTGCTAGGTTTTTGCCTGAAAAGAAGGGGTGCAGCAAACCTCCATGTTGTTCATTTCCTAATTAAGCACATCATTTTATCCTCTGAGACTTTTTTTACGATTGCTGCATTTTTACCGTCCCCTCTAAAATCCATCTCCCACGGCTATTCAACCCTTTTTTAAGAGTTAATCACGCTAATAGTTAACATAACTTTTTAAAATAATTAAATCAAAAATTTATCGGTCTTTTTTGATAAGTCATTCTTCTTTTTTGCAATCGATGTGGTTTTAAAATTGTTTTAGGGTACGTGTTTCAGTCCCCACTCCTTATAAGACATTTTAATTACGACAAGATCAATTTCTGTCCCTGATATTTTAAAAATCAAATCTTAGCGTAAGAATTATTGCATGTCTTTTTTCGGGTAGTAAGTACTTAATTTTTTAAAATAAATCAATCGTTAATATTCTAAATGTGTATGTCTAAAAATTAACTCAATGGAATCAATTAAAAAAATCGCAATTGTGGCAGTATTTTCTATGTGTGCAATAACAACCCAAGCACAATTGAAAATAGGTTCAAAACCACTGGAAATCACCTCAACGTCTAATCTTGAAGTAGAATCCACCAATGGTACTAAAGTATCAATTTTAAAGTCAAATGGTAATGTTGGTATTGGCACCGTTTCCCCTTCCGAAGCCTTGGAGGTCATCGGGAATTTAAAATTTTCGGGTGCTTTAATGCCAAATAACTCGGCAGGAACTTCGGGTCAAGTACTCACCAGTGCCGGCATGGGTTTTGCTCCGACATGGACTACCATTTCGGCAGGTTTAAACGGAAAGAGTGTTCTAAATGGAACTGCAAACCCTACAGCTTCTAATGGTGCTAATGGTGATTTTTTCCTCAATACGGCTTCTAATACTATTTTTGGACCAAAAGTAGCAGGAGCTTGGCCTACAACGGGTACATCGCTTGTGGGACCAGCTGGTGCAGTTTGGCGGAATGGAACAGGTGCTCCAACTAACACTTCAGGCATTGACGGCGATTACTATTTAGACAATAACAGTGGCGAGGTTTATAAAAAAACTACTGGCGCTTATGCCTCCGTAGCAAAT
>Ga0114959_10001430_pt1 | contig 20858 bp, 18 predicted proteins | sample C_130625_EF_Meta_FD_87317 | JGI IMG/M metagenome (GOLD analysis project Ga0114959, IMG submission 87317) | Freshwater microbial communities from Lake Croche, Canada to study carbon cycling - C_130625_EF_MetaG | ecosystem: Environmental > Aquatic > Freshwater > Lake | place: Lake Croche, Canada... | reverse complement strand
GTTCATTTACGACGTAAATAAAGGATCATATAAACTTAACAAACAATGAAAATGTGCGTTACGTAGAAATGCTTATAATCAGAAATAGCGATTATAAGAGTTTATAAGGATTTTTTGAACGGTCCGGATGATAAAGAGCGACATGTGGGTGATTTAGGCAATTTGCACACCGATGCTAACGGGCAGGTTATTTACTCTTTTGTGGATTCTTATATCAAATTACGCGGAACAAAGGCGAATATTATTGGCAGGGGTCTCATTGTTCATGCGGATCCAGATGACTGCGGCAAAGGCACTGACGAAGCGAGCTTAAAAAATGGTAATGCAGGTAAACGCATTGCGTGTGCGGTGATCGGTTATCAATGACCCAATTGAAAGAGACTGGTTTTATCGGTGAAAAGCCGATAAATATATGATTCTATAATAAATAGAATCATATAGGATGAATAAAATAGAGGAAAAACGGAGCGAAATTATCAATGACGAAACCCGTAACACGGCCCAAAATGATTTTTTGACGATGTTAAAATACGTGGATGCAAATCATGCAACCGAAATACGGGTGGATGTCCCATTACATGGTGATTTGGATTTCTCTGTTTTGAAAGATCGTGATTTTAGGAAAGTGAAAACGATTATCATCGGTTTGCCTGGTGAAATCACCGAAATCCGTAATATACCCGAAGGGGTTACAAAACTTACCTGTCAAAACCAGATGATTCAACGGGTTACACAATTACCGTCTACATTAGAAGAAGCCGATTTTACGGGGAATGTATTGACCCAATTTGATGCCAAAGATTTATTGAAACTACGTGTACTGAAATTATCCGATAATGAATTGAGTACTGTGTCGAATTTGCCACCTACATTGGAGATCCTGGAATGTGAGAACAACCAATTACGTCGCCTGAATCTTTCTTCGACCCCTGCTTTAAAGACCCTTTACTGCTCAAATAACCCCCTGTTGATGTTAGAACATGTGCCACCCACGCTCTCTGACATCAAAATGGAAAATACCCCTTTTACTGAAATCTCGAGGCGGGGTGAAAACGAAGACGAAAAACGCGCGGATAAACATCTTGAATACGTAGAATGTTTACAAGAATATTTTCGCTTGAAACGTGAATATGAAACGAAAGCAAAACAGCTTCGAAAAAAGGCATATGAACAAACCGGTAGCACCAATAAAAAAATACAACGTGAACAGGTGAAGGTGCCCTGTATATCTTGTAAACGGAAGGTGGGGACCCTTTTCAAAAATCAGAATGGAAAATACATAGCGATGTGTGGCGATAAAGAAAAACCATGTTCACTAGATATCCAATTATTCAAGGGTTCATTTATACCTCTCGAAGATCAGATCGATTTGTTTCGCAGAGACATTGAAGATTCGAAGGAAAAGATTATTGTGCAGAAAATGGATACACTGTTTAATTATGTAGATGAGAAAACGGCCATCGATGATTTTCAGCGTATTCTGAAAGATTTTCAATCATCCAGTGTGATTTATAAAAAATTTTCGGATAAATATGCGGATTTATTCGAGAACGAGACTCGAAAATTACAGCGATCGAGAAAACAGGCGGAGATCTATAAAATCCTCGAAGACGTAGAAAAGATGAAAGAGGAATATGAAAAAACGGGGAACCATACATTGTTGGTCGATTTTACAAAATTGCAGGTGGATGACTTGATACCAGCGATACAGCAATTGCGGAATTTGACGTTCGATACAATGTACGTCGAAGAAGATTTGCGCAGCGGGAAATCGATTTTGAAACAGCGCGCTATTGCGTTTGAAAAATCAACCGACCCTTTAGGGGAACCTTCGCGAGTAATAAAATATGTGTATAATGTATAGAGAATGGCAACGCGACGCAGAAAGAGTCGAGTTTCAAGAACACAACGGCAAACCGGTGCAAAGAGGGTAAAAAACACAACGAGGCGTAACATGCGTCGTATAAAACGGGGTGGATGAGGAAAATGGAGACCACTTACGTAGTTTACATAAAAATTGCATTTGAATATTTTATGAATGACGTTTTTTCAGCGTAGTAAAACCGATAATAAATATCATTCTGTGCCATTGAATATATGTAACACCCGATGTTTCCAATCCTCATCAATATCCGGAATGTGTCTTTGTAAAATATCTAGTAACGGAGCCCAGCAATATTTACTTCTTCGTATTTCAGGTGCTTGATTCCATAATGTCTCTAAATATTGTTTTAGTTCATTTTGTAAGACCTCCTCATTCGTAGGAATTGCGTCGAGTATTTTATAAATAATAACAACTACGTCTCTAGGATCATCCATTTTGTCGCAATTTTATTTATGTAAACACCTGCGCCTTGTTTCTAAATCAATTTTCAACGAAACAATATAAAGAAGACGACCGAATATATAAAGTCTGGCTTTAGCTCAGTTGGAAGAGTAGTGGACTGTAAATCCATTGGTCGTCGGTTCGAACCCGACAAGCCAGAAATGATCTATTTTTTCATCGAACATCTATGAAAAAATCGAATAACCTAGCAAGAGTTATAATTACTTACACCGTCCCAAACAATATTGTTTTGATTGGACCAGGATTTTTTACCACAGGTTCCATTCCAACCTGCGACTCCAAAATCAATTGAATTAGTCACCGTATTATTGGATACATCTTGATGAAATCCGGTGGTGGATATAGCTTTAGGGGTTAATGTGTTGGTTCCCGGTTCATATAGATTTCCTGTGTTCAACATATTAGACGTTGGCGGAATAATACATTGACTTCCGTCGACCATCCAGTAATCAGGACAGGTATTCACTTGCGGTGGATATGCCACATCTGAATTGGCCTTATTTTTTAACATGACGCCAAAGAAGGTAAGTATGAGAATAAGAAAAACAATGGCGATAGTAACAACAACAATTTGAAATGTATTCATTTATTTATACAATTTCATCAGATAATTTTCTGGCTTTACATTATAAGTATTTAGAATGAACACAAAATTATCTCATACAAATTATGATGCCAATATAAGTATATTAGACCCTTTGCAATTGGAACGATATAATGGCCGTGTGAATATCATCGAACCAGTGAATCCGGATGCGCGTTTTCAGATATTTGAGAAAACCGTCAATAAACAGAAGACGACGTCCTATCATGATGCCACGCTGGGAATCTGGGAAACCAGTTCATTGTCCCAAGTCTTTTTTTCGGCGGCCAATATACAAATTATACAAAATGGCTTACGAGCAGGTGTATATGAATTGTCAAAACAGAAATATGTTATTCCGACTCAAAACGAGGATACATTGAAACTAATTATGCGTGCCATATTTCTTCAATATGCCAAATTTTTGCCGACTGGAGTCACCGAACAAGTAGAACGTCTAAATAAGGAGGTGTTGAATTTTGCCGTTCCTTCTGTCTATGGTGAATCACAAGGATATTTGAAATATTTACAGGACCAAAGCACACTCGTGCTTCCTTTACGTTTACCGTTACAACATGATCGTGTATATAAACAATTACAACAGAAGCCTTGGTTTTAGAGAGCTTAATCTCTTTTCGAGAATAACTATAGATATTCCGAAAAGGATATAGGCAATCTAGGATAGATAGACCTTAAGGTTTTTCCATTTTAGCATTAGCCATTTGTTTAGAAAATATATATCGGTTACTAATTACATATAATGTATAAAATTTGTAAAATGTTTTATATCAATATAATGATATAAAATGTCTTTATCGTTCTTTCATATTCATAATTATAACAATACGGTGATCGCATATTGTAGAGTCAATGACATAAATCAATATTATGCCTTGAAATGGCATTTAAATCAGCCCATCGATTACCGACTTTATCTTTTGTATTTTTTCCAAGATTCCGAAGGTAATATGAAACAAATAGATCAATGCGCGAACGAAAATATAACATTGATTCAATGCTTTATGAATTGTGAACCGTTTTTTTATTTACATCTATTGCGCCATAATTATTTTTATAAAAAGGGGAGACGTGATATATTGGAAAATCCGAATATCTTGTTGGAGATATACAATAAAATCAATGTTGATAATGGTCTTCCTAAATTTGAATGGAATATAAACAACAATAAACAAGATATTGATTTTTCTTACATATCAAAGAAGATTTCGGAATTGGATATAGATCCCCTTCTTGCATCTACAAAAATAGAAAAGATGTCCTATTATTGTGAACGAATAGATCATATCAACGATTTATTGATTACAAATATACCTGATATAGAATCGATCATATGCTTCAAAGAATTTATGGAATTATATGCGATCAAGCCAAATAATCGACTATTCTCTATTTTCAAATCGACGGATTTGGTGCTTGAGAATGTATATTACATCAATAAATGTTGGTTTGATGGCAATCGTCATCCCTTACATAATGTGATATTTAACAGTGATATTGAATATGGCGTGTTTGAAAAAACCGATAATGCATGGAACCATCATGTAAGCGATATAACGAATTACCCAATCCATCAAAGTATTGATGAAGAAATCGTTTATCTAGATTATATTTATGGTTACTATAATTTCGGTGAGTTTTGGGATTGCATTCGAAGATTATTAGCAGAATCAAAGAAACCTCTGCCTCTGTTTCATGTTTCTAATAGTCGTGTGACAAACATAGAATATTATTTCAAAAAACTTGGTTTTAATTATCCAACGAAATATCAAACACAAGAGGGAAACAACAAATTATATTATTTTAATAAAATACATGTATCTATTATTAATGGCGGATGCAGAGGATATTATGATAAATATATTGCCTATCAATTTAATAGAGTTTTCAATCCGAATTCAATTAGTGAGACAAAATCTTATAATATTTATTTGGCTAGAGGACCCTATGGTAGAAGTCTATTAAATGAGTCGAATATTGTGAATACATTAAAAGCAAAATATGGTTTTGTTATAATCGATGGATCGGAGTCATTGGAAACAATCATGCAACATTTTACAAATGCGAATATTATATTGGGTGTACATGGATCTCTTATGAAAAATACAATTTGGTGTAAAAAAAATCCGGTGTTTATCGAATTGTGCCCTAATACCAGACATGGCTGTTTTCAAGATAATGCTATGTGTTGTAATTTTACGACATTCTTTTTCATTTGTGATTGCAACGAGAAAGAAGAAGTCGTTTTGGGTGATGAAAAAGAAAATGCGTTGTATGGATTGTTGGATATTTTAGTGTAAACTAAAAATAATATTGTTTATTAGAAAATAGAATAAACAATAGATGCGTTTCGGTCTATATAATCCAAATATGGATAAAAGCGAAGCCACTTGCAAATATGTCGGTTCGCGTGGTATTATGAAGTCATGTGACGTATTTTCCAAACAGCCACATTCAAGTATTCGTATAGTTCATGGTTATGGAGATGACATTGTTACTATGGATGACGGAAATACGCTTTACATATGTAACGCGGCCATCCGAGAGTTTCGTAAAATGCTATACATGATCCCATCGAATTTTATTCTGGTCTCGGGCGATTGTGATGTTTGTTGTTGGCAGGATATGTTCGATACCAAAAACGAGTTTTTGATGTTTATTGAAAATCCTAAGATTATTCACTGGTTTGCACAAAATTGCATTTGTCTGGATCACCCGAAACTTTCACAAATTCCTATTGGACTTGACTATCACACAATGTCGGAGCGAGTGATTTCATGGGGTCCGATGGCAACACCGGTAGATCAAGAGGTCGAACTAGAGTCCATTGTACAAACCGCAAAACCGTTTTATGAACGGACGAATCAAATATGTGCCTATTCCAATTTTCATTTTGCCATGAATACCCGTTTTGCATTTGATCGGCGTAATGCTATCGACGAAATACCGGCATCGAGTGTATATTATGAACCGAATCAAATAACGCGTAGAGAAACCTGGACCAAACAGCTTAATTATGCATTTGTGGTATCTCCACATGGTGGTGGATTGGATTGTCATCGCACATGGGAGGCACTGGTTTTGGGGTGTATTCCAATTGTAAAAACGTCACCGCTGGATCCATTGTTTGATGGACTGCCAGTTTGGATCGTACAAAAATGGTCCGATGTTACAGCCGAAAATATGAAAAAAATAGTGGCGAAATTTCGAGGAAAAACATTTCAACTGGAGAAATTGCGACTGGATTATTGGATGGCCAAGATTCGGACTAGGGTTAAGTAGAAGTTACCTACAATTATCATTCTGTTAATAAAAATAATTTAAAATAATATTTTTATTAGCATATATGCAGTCAAACCAGTTATATATCGCCACTACAATTATTACTTATCTTATTTCTAGGTAACTTCTACCTACCACTACCATAGTCCGAATTTCGGACTATGGATCCGTTAAAAAATGCCGAAACATCCGATAATCTGTCTGGAATGCCCCCCATTTGGTTGCCCTTAGAACTTCTTGGAAATCGGGGCTTTCTATTCTTTGTATCCATTTCTCTCCTTCCTTTTTGGACTTTATAGGAACCCCAAATGTCAATTGTGACATACCATATTGTCCAAGATAATCGTTGTAGGGATACTGGCGTTCATTGAAATTCAGCAATACTTTGGGTACCCCCATTTGCTCTGGATTGCGATCTTTGGCATAACGAATTCCTAAACCCCGACGTGTAATATTATGAACCACTGGATATCGAAATCGGCGGGTCTTATTCTTGGACAATTTACGTGCATCATATACACTTGAATCAAATATTACCGGTATCCCCTTTGAACCGGGTTTCCCCTCTTCGCCGTATTCCGACAAGGGGACCAAGATTTTACGTATTTTATCAAACGCGAAATTGGGTAAAAAGGGCCATTTTCTTGGATCGACATCTTTTATGCGCCCCCCTTTCTCATCAATAATAAGAGGGATCGTTTGAGAGTCCCCTTTCTCTATAATAAAAACATCGAACCGGGTTTGTACGCCAAACATGTCTAAACCATCGGATTTCCCATAGATATGTAAATAAATCAATGTGTTGTTCTTGGTCATTAAATCATACAACGAAGCTTCGGGACGACGCCAACCAGCGGGTGTGACAAAGGCTAGGTATCCGCCATCATTTAGCATTCCCGGCTCTAGAGCCACATGGATAAACTTATCCCAGAGTGTCCGATTTCCCACTGAACCTTCATAGTCCTTTTTCTTGGAGGTTTGGAACGGAGGGTTTCCAAGAATGACATCGAAGGAATCCCCCCATTTTCGAGAATTTTCGAGAAAATCGCCCTGAAAAACCCGGATTTTTGGACCAAAGAATTTCCGGATTTCTTGGACATTGGTCGGATTGATCTCCACCATAAACAACATGTTTTCTATGATATGTCGTTTACGCTTTTGCTTATTAGGTATGGCAGATTTTAATGTGTCCAAGAGTCGACAATAGACCAATGCAGGGAAATTGCCGATCCCGGCGGCGGGATCCAACCACCGTGTATTCGGATCTTTCCAGACCTTCAATGGAATCCGGTCCAAGATTTCATTTATCAAATGTGGAGGTGTAAATACCTCACCAAATTCATCCTTTTCTTTGGTTTTTATTTTCAAATGATCTTGGACATATTCCAAAATATCTTCGGTAGAAAGGTCGTAAATAGTCTTCATCGGTTTTATAACTAGCCTGGCTATACTAACCTGAGAAAAAGATGGTCGGACATTGGAGATAATAGGCAATGCCGGCGCCATAAATAAGCCCGATCGCCGATCCGACCAACAATTGTTTCGCGGTATGTTTACGGAACTTATATCGCTGGATCATTGTGATCCCAGCAATAAAACCTGTAGCGAATAGGACCGGAATGGAGCGCGTTATCATATATAAATAAGACGCGCTATAACAAACCGCCTGTGCATGACCCGATGGCATGCCATACCGATGAAACGAGACTTCGGTATAATTATCCAAGTCGGAATAAAAAAGGGGGTTGGCAGGGCGTGATTCTCGAAAGATGGATTTCAAGATCCGATTGATCCCGTCTCCTAAAATCATAAACCCTATGTAAAATCCCGCAATTTTTATGCGAGATGATAATAAAAAAATACCATAGACCATTGAAATAAGCGGGCCATAAAACCCGATATGATCTAGTGTAGTGATCTGCATAGAATACTTCTATAGTAGTTGTATATTTTATTTTTTCATGATTTTTATATTCTTCTTCTTTGTAGCGGCGCCACCGGACCCACCCTGTTGAATGGTTTCACGCTTCTTCGAATACGTGGCATATTCCTTATCCAAAGTATCCAGTTCACCTAGCCACATGGTTTCCAGTGAAGTAGCCAATAGGGTCGCCAGGTCCGCTTCACAATCCTTTTTCTCCTTCAAAATCTTGGCAACATTTTCCTCTGTCACAGAATCCATCGGCATCTTGGTCAAATATTTATAATCGCCATCATAGACGTCAAACTTGCCTGCCACCAAAAGGTCAGAAACCTGTGTAGCGGTTTTCTTACGCAGATCAATCGAGCCATCGAGTGTAGCCAGAATATATCTAGCACGATTCGACAATTTCACCAAACGTTTACGCATATCCTCGACGAGGAAATCCTTACGCTTTCCATACATCTTGAGACGAACACCATAGAACTCATCGATGATCTCTCCGACCGTTGTGTATTTATGTAGCTTACATTCCGCATTGAACATATGCATGTTAGTGGTCGAAACCGTCGTCGATAGTTTCAATAATTTATGAACCCCGTTCAATCCTGTAACAGAATCACATGCGGCCTCCAACTCAGCCAACTGCCCCTTTGCAAAGACGACGGTAATATCAACGGCGACTTCCGTACAGACCGATGTGAAATCCTTGATGGAGGGCGGAATCTTTTTCCCTGCTTTATCGGTGGTTCCATCCATCAAACCTTCTAGGAAACTGATATAGGGCATCGTCCAGGTTCCAACGGGCAATTCGGTAATACGGATCTTATCCTCACCCGTCTTCGTATAAATACCCTTGATCAAATATTTGTGGTCAGCGGCTTTTACAATCGTTCCTGTAAATCCTTCGTAGTAAGGGACAAACTCTTGCTCGTAAACCTGACCACGCAATTTCGATTGCAAATAGGAAATGACTTGCTTTGGATGGAATGCCGGAATGCTACACGAAAATCCGGTACCGATTCCGGAGATACCATTCATGAGCGCAAATGGAATAATGGGAGAATAGAATTCGGGTTCGACGATTGTCCCGTCATCGTTTAAATACGTCAAAACCGCATCATCGGCTTCCGGAAAGATGGCTCGCGTCAAAGGATTCAATTGTGTAAAGATATATCTCTCCGATGCACTATCATCACCTCCATGAAGGCGCGTACCGAATTGACCATTCGGCTCCAATAGATTGATGTTATTGGATCCGACGAAATTCTGGGCCATATTGACAATCGCGCCATTCAACGACGCTTCGCCATGATGATAGGCCGAATGTTCCGATACATATCCAGAAAATTGCGCCACCTTGATTTCCGATGTCAGCTTACGCTTGAATGCACAAAACAGGATTTTGCGCAAGGAGATTTTCAAACCATCGACCATATTCGGAATCGAACGGGCACAATCATAAGTACTGAAATGAATCATCTCCTTGTCCATGAAATCTTCATATTGTACCGACGAATTGCTGGTATCCAGATAGGCAGTTTTGTCATAGCGTTCTAGCCAGGTTTTGCGATCATCCGCGCGCTTTTTATTGAAGATTTTATCGATACAGTCATCACTCGTAGCACCAGTATATGCGAAATTCACGATTTTTCGATTGGCGAAATACTCTTTGAATTCGGCAGAGGTCGATGTACCTAGACCCTTAAAATATTTGATTATCCACCCCTGAATTCCCTGTTGTCCGAGTGTTTGTTTCCATGTTTCATACTCGCCGTCGTTATAGAAGAGTCGCGTGTTTACCCCCTTCTTCGCGCGCAAAATGGGTGTATTCATGAAGGAAATGAATCCCGGAATGCGGACCAACGAAGCCCATTCGCTATGAAACAGATTGATACAGAGACCCTTGATATGAGATCCATCCAAATCTTGGTCGGTCATCACCATCAATTTACCATATCGTAGATGTTTATTTACGTCGTCGATTGTCGTATATTCCTTGCCCGTTTCCAAGCCGAGAATCTTCTTGATATCGGAGATTTCCTTGTTTTCCGCGACCTTTTTGATTTGTTCGCCGCGTACATTTAGGAGTTTTCCCTTTAGGGGATAAATTCCGATGGTGTTGCGATCTTCACTGGAAAGTCCTGAAACAATACCCGATAAAGCCGAAAGTCCCTCACATAAAATGAGGATGCAATCTTTGGAATGAACCGTGCCACTGAAATTGGCGTCGATGAAATTGGCGATGCCGCGAATCGTTTTGGTTTTCGAACCATCGGTCTTCTTCGCCAAACGGTTCTCCTTCGCTTCAGTCAGAGAACAGGCCATTTCCATGACGCCCATTTTCGCAATCTTTTCCACGAAGGCATCGGAAATCGTACAGGTCGATCCGAACTTGGCAGCCGGCGTATTCATAAAATCCTTCGTTTGACTATCGAAGGAGGGGTTTTCAATATCACAACGAAGAAACAGAATGAGCTGCTCTTTGATCGCCGTCGGTGCCACCTTGATCTTCTTTTTCTTTTCAATATATTCAGAAACTTTGCGGGTGATTTGCCCCATAATATACTCGACATGCTTCCCGCCCTTGAATGTACAAATACCATTGACAAATGATACTTGAGCGAATTCATGAGAAGGCGACAGTGCTACCGCATATTCCCATCGCTCACCCATTGATTCATAGACACGTTTGGTCTCATCCTTACCTCCAACATAGAGATCCACATATTTTTGAAATTGACTGATCGGAACGACGGTATCATTGAAGGATACCTTAATCTTCTTGATAGAATGATCCGAAATCGCGGCAATATCGAAAACGCGCTTTTTCAACAGCGACCACATATCGGATGTCAATCCAGAAATACCAAGTCGGCGATAGTCGGGTTTGAAAGATACGAGAGTATAGGGTTTTGTCGATTTCGCGACTTTAGTAATCACGGGAGGCAAAATGGTGTCGAGGTTATTACGAAACTCTTGAACATACTTTAGACCACGAATATGATCGACCGTCTCGATGCGGCCATAGGTAGACCAAATGAGGACGAGCTTGAATCCGAAACCGTTTTTACCACCGACAATCTTCTTTTCGGTTTTATCATAATTGGTCGATGTACGCAGATGGGCAAAGATCATCTCGGGAATCCAGAGATCATTTTCGGGGTGTTTAGCTATATCGATACCATTTCCATCATTGGTGATTGTAATAGTCCCATCCTCTTTGATATCGGTTTTGATAAAACTGACGAAATGTTTATCGAGAAGGGGGCTGTCGACCATGCGTTTGGAATGATCACGCGCGTTCACAATGGCCTCATCGAACAATTTATACAAACCGGGAATGTATTCGATGGTTTTGGAGATAATACGTTGTGACGCTTCATCATAAACCCACATATCCGCATCGACATTTTCGACCGAACCAATATAGGTATCGGGGTTATCGAGAATATGTTGTTTATCGGTTTTGGATTGGTATTGTTTAGCGAGCGCGACATCTACCTTCGCAACGGCTGGTTTTTGCAATGCGGTGACGGCTGACATGATTAAAATAAGTGTTTAGTACTAGATTATGAAAACCGTTTTATTGAATCAATTTTATATCGTTATTATATAAGAAAATGTCGAGATTAAGGTGTACCACCGGTTTTACTACTAGACCACCTGGATGTGGCACAGGGTGTCTAAATGGATTAGGCCCCGAAATATGTTCGAAATATTGGAATGATGTTAGTTGTTGTTATATGAGTGCAGGTTGTGCTGAATGTAATGGTGAAAAACTAGCTATATATATGGCATTATTTGCAGCGAGGACAGGATATATAATGAGAGATTCTAGCAATGTTCTTTGCTCAAGTCCAGTTTGTAATCCGAATGCTAATTTTCCACAATTAAATGTGAATCGAAAACAGGCCGCCATCAAACAACCACCGGGTTTTATTGGAACCAGTAAAAATATGTTGTATTCAAAACGCGTTCAATCAACACCGGGTACATATACATTCGGTAGTAAAAAGGCGATCACAGAAAACCGACCCAATCAATCAACAAATTTATCTGCACTGGGAGCAAATCAAAATTTTAGAAGAATAGAAACGAATTATCGCATGCAAAATTATATATCAATCCAACAGAATGTGAATCGACGTTTAAGTTGTTTTTCGACATCCGATGCATGTTCAATGCCGGTGGTAGTTCCAAACACAATATTCCCGAAATATTGTAATTCGTCATGTTTGCCTGGTGGTATGCGTAAAATGGCTTATTTGTAATATATTGTATATTGTAATTGTAATAGATGGATGAAAATACAATTATACAGGATATTATGGATGGATTAATTACGATTATAGAAGATGAAGTCTATCTATTTAGTGATAATTATAATGTAGATCAATTGCCTACTACAAAAAACCCCTATCGTCCGCATACAAAAAAATCGGTTGCGTTTCATCATCATGTCTCTGTGTATTGTATTTCGAATAACGAATGCTTAAATGTAGAGGAAAAACGCCTTTTATGGTGGACTTGTCAAGACATGTACGAGTCCAGAAAAACATACACAAGGGCATTTCATATATATCGGGGTATTTTTCCATTTATGTCGAATGAACAGATTGATAAATTGGTTTTAAATAGTGAAAGTATATAGTATAATGAATCAGCAAAAAAATACAACGTCTTGTTGTAACAAACGAAATTTACCGAATGGTTTAGTCAAATACAAACACGCAAATTCCACCTCCAATGAAGTACAATTATCTGCCAATATGCTCTATGCTATATCTGTGCGTAATAATGGTAGACGCATATTAACATGTAGCAATCATACCAATAATATTACAATGAACATGGCAATACAATAAATATGTATATAAATATATATATACATATGAAGCGACCGGTTAGAGATCCTGAAACCCACGAATATAAAATCGATGGAAAATCATACCCCGAATTATTTGGATCACGTAAGAAGGTATGGATGAATGGTGCCTATAAGACCTCTGGCGATCTTACGAAGAAAGATTTGATGATGAACAAATGGGGGCGCATTGTTTCGGCCAAGAAACATAAGACGGCCAAGAAGGAGAACCGCCTACGAAAATATGGCTATTATGCCGAGAAAGGGAAATTCGGATATGTGAAGCGAACCTCTAAACGCCGAACCAAGAATGCAAGAACGGTGGGCAAAGTGGTGGTCTAATATTTAGGCAAAACGTCCGGGTGGTTTATGTTTTGTCAAAATGATATAAACCTTTCGCACTATTATATCTAGTAAATGGTTGTTATTTGTGATAAAAAATATCAAAATACTACATATAATTCATATTTTGATTTATTTAGATATGAATTATCAGACTTTCAGAAATTTGCTATTCAGGCAATCGTTGATGGTTGTCATGCGCTGGTTACCGCACCCACTGGCTCCGGAAAAAGTTTACCCGCCGAATTTGCCATACAACATTTCGTCGGACGAGGAAAAAAGGTGATTTATACGAGTCCGATCAAGGCACTCTCCAATCAGAAATACTCCGATTTTACGGCAAAATATCCCGATATTCGTATTGGTATTTCAACGGGTGATTTCAAATGTAATCCCGATGCCGATGTTATTATCATGACGACGGAAATATTGATGAATGCGCTTTTTTTAAAAGAAAATGGAGGTGAATCAGATGTGGCCAATGAAAACAATCTCCAGTTTCAGATCGACATCAATAATGAATTGGCATGTGTAGTATTTGATGAAGTCCATATGATCAATGATGCGGATCGTGGACATGTTTGGGAAAAAACCATCCTCATGTTACCCGAACACGTTCAAATGGTCATGTTATCGGCAACCATCGATGCGCCCGAACGATTCGCTGAATGGATTGAGAAACGGAATAATCCGGTAACAAAACAGGTATATTTATGCCCTACTTATAAACGTATAGTTCCACTCAGTCATTATGGTTATTTAGTCATTCCTGAGTCCGGTTTCAAATTATTCAAAGATAAAACTATGGAAAAAGAAATACGAGACGCGACCCGTACGTTAATACCCCTTCAAAATGATAAGGGCGCTTTTTCTGATACAGGATATAAAACCCTGTCGCGAATGACAAAAATTTTCGATGAAAAGCGGATCCAAACCAATCGTAAACATGTTTTAAACGATCTAGGCCTTTTTCTACGCGACCGCGAAATGCTGCCGGCGATTGCCTTTGTATTTTCCCGAAAACAGGTCGAAAAATGTGCTTCCGAGATTACGGTACCGCTTCTAGAAGATGATAGTAAAGTACCCTATACGGTGCGACGCGAATGTGAGCAAATCATTCGTAAATTACCGAATTACCAAGAATATATGGAACTGCCCGAATACGGAAAGCTGGTGTCTTTGTTGGAAAAGGGTGTAGGCATTCACCATTCGGGTATGATTCCGATTTTGCGTGAAATCGTCGAGATTATGATTTCGAAACGGTACATCAAACTCTTGTTTGCAACCGAATCTTTCGCGATTGGTTTGGATTGCCCGATCAAGACGGCCATATTCACAAGCATGACGAAATTCGATGGTTCCAATGAACGACTTTTACTGTCACATGAATATACACAAATGGCAGGTCGAGCGGGTCGACGTGGTATTGATACGATTGGCCATGTGGTCCATTGTAATAATTTGTTTCCAGTTCCATCTCTTTCCGAATACAAAACCATTTTGGGCGGGAAGCCACAGACATTGGTATCAAAATTCCGTATTTCTCATTCAGTGATTTTGAATTTGATGCGAAATGGTAAAACCCGATTCGCGGATTTCGCCGACTTTGTACGAAAAAGCATGATTTCGGGAGAAATTGCATCGGAAACCAACGGGATCAAGGAAGAGTTGAAAACAGCGACCGAACAATACGATGTACTTGTTGAAAGTTTGAAGACACTGAGAACACCTGAATCCGTGTGTAGACAATATATGATAGCAGAAGAGGCTTCAAAAACCGCTGTAAATAAAAAACGGAAAGAACTGGATAGGACACTACAGTCCATTCGAGATGCCCATAAATTTTGGAAAGAGGATGTAGCAAAAATCCAACGGTTGTACGAAGCACACGGGAAGATGGAATCTCTCAAACAAGATCTGGAACACATAAATGAATATATGGATAATAAAATCCACCGTGTTTGTGATCTTTTGATCAATAACGGATTTATGAGATATCCTCTTTCCAAACTGGATTTACCAGACGAAACGAGCAGTGGCTTCGAACTCACACCACTCGGACAAATCGCAACCGGTTTGGCAGAAGTGGATCCATTGTTTATTTCGGAGTGGATCGTGAAATGGAACTGGTTTGAATCCTTTTCTCCAAAACAGTTGGTCGGGCTTTTCTCGATTTTTACAAACGTGAATGCGAAATTGGAAGAACGCAGAACGTATCCATTTAGTGAAGATAATTGGTTGAAATCCCGTATAATCGAAGTCCATGAAACCTTTCAGCGTTACGAAGATTTTGTCGGTTCGGGAGAGGAATTGATTTTCGATATGACAGATTTTGCAATGGAATGGTGTGATTGCTCCGACGAACATGAATGTAAACTATTCATTCAGACCAAAGTGGCCGAAAAAGGGATTTCGATCGGAGATTTTACCAAAGCGATGATGAAGATTTCGACGATTGCGAAAGAAATTTTGGCAGTCGCCGAAGCGGCCGGAGAAATTGGTTGTGTTTTCAACCTGACACAAATAGACGGAATGATATTGAAGTATGTGACGGCGTCACAGAGTTTATACATTTAGTAATAATATATATATGCAAAAATAATAAACATATCCATTATAATATATTTATTATTTCAAAATGATCTATCTTATTCTTTTGTCTCTATTTATTCCAAAATCAATATTATATACACATACTGAAGAAACGAAATTGACACAAGATCGAATAAAAGATTGTAATGAGGGGTTCGATGAACGATATTTCAATGATGCAAATTTAAAAAATGATACAATGATTGGAATCGATCAAATTGCTGACAATATGTTGAAATTGGAAAAACTACGCATTTTACAAAACAAAAACATATCGATGCATTTACGCGAAATAATAGCAAAGGGAATTCTTGGAATTGATCCGCCTGATCAAGATGATTATCTATTTAATGTTATGCGTGGCGGTTTGATGGATAGTTGGTAATATTAGAACGGCACCTTTAGATAATTTCTATTTTCTTTTACGGAAGGTCCGTGTCTGTATATAAAATATCTTACTAATATAACCAATGAATTTATCCAATTACGATCAAACAATACCAGGTTTACCAAATGGCGTCTATTATGGACAATATGAACGCAATGATGAAATAAATATACGAATACTCGATCGAGATGTTCCTGATCAACCTCTCCCTCCGAATTTTGATCCCCGTCCAGTCATGACAAAATATGCACTTTTTCCAATGCTGGATAATCGCATGCCAGCCAATGTTCCTATCCAGCCTAATTATAATTATTCATTGGAAACGAATTTTACACCACCCGTGCAATCGTGTGGCCCGGTATCTGGATACGTGAATCATGTGGCTACCGAAAATCAATTGCGAAACCAATATTTCGCCATACAACGCGGCGCCGATCAAGCCATTTATGTTCCCAAATCGGATAGCGATCTATATAAAGTCTATATTCCATCGACTCCTAGTGAGCAACTTTATCCGCTTTTGTTTATCGAACCCGCCTTTAGTCAAACCAAACACCCAAATGTGGCCAATGCTCCACATATAGGCCGTGATACCTTTCATAACAATACTCGCAGTCAATTGAAAGAATAATACAAGCCGTTAATCTATTTTGACAATATTTATCAAAATATATTGTAGTAATCTTAATCAAATAAAATGCTATCCTATTTATTTTCCAAAAATCCAAATAAATATTGGTTACACACGCTTATTCTATTAGCAATCCTGTTATTCGCTATTCTTTGGTATAAACGACAAATTCTCCCTTCGGTCTATGAAGGATTTAGCCAAGATGCCCCCTTTGTCTTCAAGACGGGCTCCGACGTTTACGACGATTTTTATGTAGAAATATACGACAAATTGTTTTTACCAGATAAAACCTGTGGCGATTTAGTTAAAAAAGTTGTCGAAATGACACAACCGACAAAAAGCAACAGTGGTTTTTTGGTTCTTGGTAGTGGAACTGGACACTGTTTAGGACAATTACAAAAACTCGGATATCATGCTTATGGAATGGATGAATCGAAAGCAATGGTAGACTATAGTGAGCGTATTTTCCCCGATATACAAGTCAAATGTGGAGATGCCAATGAATCGATGTTTTATGAAAATGGGACATTTACACATGTATTGTGTAACGGAATGACGATCTATCAATTCCAAGATAAACGCCGAATATTACAGAACTGTTTTCAATGGTTAAGACCTGGCGGGTATTTAACAATTCAATTGGTCGACCCTGCAAAATTTGATACTATTGTGCCGGGCGGGAAACCTCCTTTGTTAAAATCACCACAGGCGCATGCCAAACGGCGTATTACTGATACTGTCATCGATTTCATTGATTTCGAATATAAGGGACAGTATTCTTTTCCGGAACAGGGTGTAGCGATTTTCAAAGAAACCTTTACCGATGGATTGTCCAAGAAGGTTCGACAGAACCAAACGGTTTTATATGTGGATTCTGTGGATGTCATTTTGAATATAGCCAAAGACATTGGATTTCTAGTGAAGGGTATGGTGAATTTGGAAGAGTGTAGTGGCGATAAATATCAATATTTGTATATTTTGGAAAGATCACATAAAACCATTGGGTATATGATGTAAAATAAAATTATTGAACTAGAATAATTTTATTTTAAAAATTCCCCCAAAAGGTACAATTTACCTACCACTAGTATATTATAAAACATTTTTCATGAATAAATGGCATACCAGGTATCACCATATTATAAACATAATATGCCGCTAACGTTTCCAATACAGGGTTATACTTCCATCTCCATTTTGTCAAAATTCGGTCATTGTGTCCAAGATTCGTAAATTTTATATACCGATAATTTTTATCTCTATCATCTGACATTATAACATGCAAAGCCTGTAAAAAACCAGCAAAGAACAATCCGGTGTCTTTACCATTCCTAAATTCAACACTTGAAACACATTCCAAAACATTTCCACCATTGCCATCGATATCATAGGTCGTTTTTCCATCTTTTAACACATATAGGCCAAGAATACTATTCTTATATTTCACTGCATAAATATACAATAATCGATTTGTCATTTGTGTTCCGATGGATGTTATATCCGGGAATATACATATGTTGAATAATTTGGATAATTCGGAAACAGAAAAGGATAATTCATGTAGTATATCATATGCGACATCAACGCCAATGGCGGTTACTGTGAAATGTGACGGAAGCGGCGGAGGGCGTATCTTTTTATATATTTGAAATACTTGGTTGCTATATTGAACCAATGGAACGACACCAACACATAGATCCCTTTCGCGGTGAAATAATGATGCGCTGATCTCTGGATTTTCGACGCGCTGATAATATTCATGAGTTTGGATTAGATATTGTGCGGGATTTTTATTACCATTCCGGATTTCTTTATCGCGATTGATACATATATGATCCCAATAATATACCAAAAATTCGTGTGAACCATTAATAAAGAGTCGCAATGGCCTAGATGTCATACACCCGATCATTTTAACATCGGTCGTAAGCGCTGCATTACTTGGATCTAATCTATATTGGTCCTCATATAACAAACTAATATAGGAGGTTTTGCGATGACCCTTTAATAGAGTCTCTAATGAGGGTTTATCCAAGAAATAGAGAACATCCTCAGAAGAATGATAATGGCATTGTAATAAATTGATCATTTCGTTCATTTTTTCATCGCTAATATCGGTATGTGGCATTGTAATCACATTTTTCGAATCTAAGAACTTCGTTTTCAACGGTGCCCCCTTTTGAATGAAATAAGGTGTAGTCACGCAACATGCACTGCAGTATCTTATATAATCGTATATATGGAATACGGGTTGATTGCTCCAAAATGGATAACGTAATTTAATATACGCGACATAAATGAGAATGCATATAAAAAGGATAAAATATAAATAAATATAGAATTGATATGCAAAAAATTTAGCTGAATTATAAATGGCGACCCATGAATTCCTAAACCCCTGCTTTACAGAATCAATAAAGATTTCGTGAATATAAAGGGGTGACTCTACCATATCTTGGAAACATAATTTTATTTTTTACATTGTATTCATTTTGTATTTTTGATTGTATCATTGTGAAATAAAAAATACTATTGTAATACATATGAAATTAGTATTTACATCAAATTTCATTAGTAATAGCCCATCCACACATAATCAGATCGTTAACAATGATTCAACCTTTGTTTTTCGTCTTCATTACTATAATAAAAATAATAATAGCATCATAACTGCTCCTCAACATGATATGGTCCGTGATGTAAACGTCGGAATTGATAAGTCGGCGAACCAGTCAATCTTGACATTTGAGAAACAAAATATTGAACATGTCTTAAGCGGTAAACTTTTATTGCGCCCACTCGATTTTTCGGGTAAAGAAGTGTCTATGTCTGAGCTTTCAAAATATAAAAACCCTTCTGGTGTTATTCAATTGGCTGGTGCCAATTTTTATAATGCAAAACTTATAGGTCTTTCGTTACAAAACATAAATTTAAAAAATGCTAATTTAACCGGTGCTGATTTTACTCGATCCAATCTAAGCGATGCGATTTTAACGGGTGCAAATTTAACCGGTGCTGATTTTACTCGATCCAATCTAAGCAATGCGAATTTAACGGGTGCAAATTTAACAAATGCTGATCTATCGAAGGTTGAAAGTGTTAGTGGCGTAATAATAGATTTGGCAGATTTTACAAATGCTAACCTAATGGATATAAATCTAAGCGATGTGGATTTTAACGGAACAAATTTAACGAAAACCAATTTAACTAATGCAACACTGAACAACACTACAATGTCAGATGCGATATTACACAACACGATACTGCAAAACGCAAAATTAAATGGCGCCATTTTTAACAATAATCAGAATATATATGATGCGAATTTTTCAAATGCAAATTTATATGGTGCCACCTTCGATTTAACTAATTTGAATACAGTACATTTAAAAGGAGCTACGTTTGATGAAGGAACCACCTTTATCGGTGCTAATTTTAGCAATTTCGATTTTTCTAACGTTGATTTGTCTCCATTGCATGGAGGATTACAAAAAGCTATATTAACCAATGCAAATTTAGGATATCAAAATCTCGCCAATAAGGATTTAATGGGTGCTAATTTTACTGGTGCTAACCTTTACAGGACATCCTTTTCAAATTCAGATCTTACCGGAGCCAATTTTACTGGATTTGATTTTTCTTTTATAGATGTGACAAATTTTAATTACACGGGTGTAAATTTTACCAATGCAAAATTGGTTGGTAAGAATCTGAATGATATGGATTTAACGGGTGCCGATTTTAGTGGAACCGATTTAACTGGCACAACTTTTTTAAATGCCGATCTTACCGGAGCCAATTTTACAGGATTTGATTTTTCAAATCGTAATTTGTCAAATAACATTTTAACTGGTGTAAATTTTACCAATGCAAAATTGGTTGGTAAG
>Ga0114959_10001426_pt1 | contig 20879 bp, 22 predicted proteins | sample C_130625_EF_Meta_FD_87317 | JGI IMG/M metagenome (GOLD analysis project Ga0114959, IMG submission 87317) | Freshwater microbial communities from Lake Croche, Canada to study carbon cycling - C_130625_EF_MetaG | ecosystem: Environmental > Aquatic > Freshwater > Lake | place: Lake Croche, Canada... | reverse complement strand
TAATTTTCATTCATATATGCCAAAAAATATTTATTTTTATATGACTTATGATTTGTACCTATAAATATCTCTTCAAATGGTAATACATTATCGACTATTACAATTTTATCAGATGAAATTCCTGTTTCTTCTTCAAATTCTCTCAATGCGCACTCCAGGTCTTTTTCTTTGTGATTACGTCTTCCTTTTGGAAACTCCCATTCAGTCTCATTCCAGGATGTGTTACTTTTATCAATAATATTTTTTAATGTGATTACTTCATCATTTATAACTATACCATTTCTAATCAACATTAGTTTTTTTAATGATGATTGATATTCAACCTTGTATTGTGCGTTTAATGTTTCTTGCCACATATTATTCCACAAATCATCAAATGAATCTGAAATAATCCTTTCTTTTTCTACAAGTGACATTTCATTAATAATATTTTGAATTTGATACATATTATACGGCGAATATTTACCTCGAATAAAATCAATATAACCGAAACTATCTTTACGCCTTATCATAAGAAATTGTAATCCTTTTACACTAGGTCTACAAACAATAATGCCATAACTGGTAATTGGTAATTTACATTGATGAAATAAATGTCCTTGCTTACCACAATTATTACAAAAAATGATTGGTGTATTTATATTTTTATTCATATTATCTAAATATAATATCATAATAGTTTTAAATGATATTCCTATTTTATTTTAATTTTTAATTTATTTTAAATTATAATTATATAATGGGCAGAGCTAATTCAGGATTTTACACAAAAAGACTAGGAGGAAATAATAGAATAACATCAGAATCTATTTATTTAGGTGCTACAAAGGGAAGAGGTTCTATTACAAGACGATTCTTACAAAATAAAAAAAATCTTCATTCATTTACAAAAAGGTCATTTAACCAATATACAATGGGAAGAGGATTAACTAGAAGAAATTATTTCTAACAAGCGGTAATAATTACAATAAAAGATAAAGTTTAAAATAAATTAATAATTTACTATAATTTATTAATGACTGTTTATCTTGATCCAAAAGTATGGGGACCTCATTATTGGTTTTTTTTACATACGTTAGCAATGACTTACCCACATCATCCAAATTCAGTTACTAAAAAAAAATATTACGAGTTTATTCAGAATCTCCCACTTTTTTTGCCAGTTCAGGAAATATCAACTGAATTTAGTAAGCTTATTGATAAATATCCTATTACACCTTATTTAGATAACAGAGATTCTTTTGTAAGATGGATGCATTTCATACATAATAAAATAAATGAAAAACTTGAAAAACCACAATTAACATTAAATGAATTCTTTGTGGAATATTATGAACAATATAAATCTCAAGATGATAAAATGACGTATTTTTATAAGATAAGAGAGAAAGCAATATATTTCGTAATATTAACATCTATTGTTGGTGCGATTTATTATTTATATGATAAATAAATATTAGTAACCAAAATAAATAAATCTCCATCAAAGAATAGGTATAATTATATTTATATAATATATATAATTATGACAAATAAATTAAATCACAAAAAGGGTGGAAAGGCAATAGCTTCTGGCGGATTTGGATGTGTTTTTAGCCCATCATTAAAATGTAAGGGCAGTTCAAAAAGGGAAAATAATAAAATTAGTAAATTAATGACTGAAAAGCATGCTATTGAAGAATATGAAGAAATAAATGAAATAAAGGATAAATTAAAGGATATCCCAAATTATAAAGACTTTTTTTTGGTTAGTGATGCGACTATTTGTAAACCAGCAAAATTATCGTCAACCGATTTAAAAAATTTTACAAAAAAATGTTCAGCTTTACCAAAAGATGATATTACAAAAAAAAATATTAACGACAAATTAGATAAAATTATGGCATTAAATATGCCTAATGGCGGGTTGCCTGTAGATGATTATATTTATGATAATGGCGATTTTACAAAAATATACAATTTAAATAAATGTCTTATAAATTTATTACTACATGGGATTGTTCCGATGAATAAAAAAAACATATATCATTGTGACATAAAAGATTCCAATATATTAGTAGATGATTCTTCAAAAGTTCATATACAAACAAGATTAATTGATTGGGGTTTAACTACTCAATATGTTCCCTTCAAAAATGAATCATTTCCAAAAACCTGGAGAAATAGACCTCTACAGTTTAATGTTCCATTTTCTGTGATAATTTTTACTGATGCATTTGTTGAAAAATATACCAAGTTTATTGACGATAAAAATAAAATAGATCATATCTCTTTAAAACCTTTTGTAATTAGTTATATACATTTTTGGATAAAAGAGAGAGGTTCAGGACATTATAAATTCATTAACGAAATAATGTATATTTTATTTGGGCATGAATTAACTACAATGGATGATTCTGGGAAAAAAACTGTTATAGAAAATGATTTTACAATTTCATATATTACAGATTACATAGTAGATATACTAATTCATTTTACCAAATTTAGGAGTGATGGGTCGCTAGATTTGCGCGAATATTTAGATAATGTTTTTATAAATAATGTTGATATTTGGGGGTTTGGTATGTCATATTTTCCATTATTAGAATTGTTAAATAATAGCCGTATTAAATTAAAGTCATTTGAGTTAGAAATATTTGAAAATATTCGAAAAATATTTATAAAAATATTTACAACAAGAGTTGAAGTTATAAATGTAGATGAAATTAGTAAAGAATTAAACAATATAGGTAATATAATTGAAAAAAACATTAAACATAATTTAAAAAATGATAAATCATTAGCAAGTGGGTTGAAAATAAAATCTAAAGGACGAAGAATTAAGGGATTAACTGGCAAAACACATATACCAAAAACAACCAAAGTATCATTTAAGAGAGTTCCTAAATCTAGAACAAGAAAATTTAAAAAATTATTCTTGGTATCAGCAAAAATAAAATATAATAATAGTGTATAATGAACAAGGATTTTTCTAAGCTTTGTACCCCAGCAAAACTTTATTTTGCTATAGCTGTTGTTGCATCTCTTATTGCTTTATTTAACAAAGTGTCTCTCATTGCTGTATTCATGAAATTAGTATTTGCCTTTATTTGGACATACATTCTATCTTGGTTATGTATTCATGGATACAAATCACTCTCATGGTTCTTAGTATTGTTACCATATGTTTTTATTTTACTAGCAGTTGTTGGTATTATGCATTTATCCTCATCCCAAAGTTCTATATTGAACACACTCAAGTTACAAGGAGCTTTCGGAAAAGAAAATTTTACAAATAAACATAAAGCAAGTATGGGAACAAAAATGCCTATGCCTGTTATGATGAAGAAATAAGAATTTTATTAAATTTATTTTATATCTTTTACATATTAACATTGAATTTTTCTAAAAATACATCCAACGATATTGGATGCCACATCATAACAGTTTTTCCGTTATATTTATCTAATGTGATACTACATTCAGTATAAATTTTAAAAAACACATTATTTTTATAATTTAATTCATTATAAAATAAATATGCTTCACTCATTTGTTCATGACTCATTATTTCATGATATTTTTTTTCAAATAATGTGTTACTAAAATCGTCATCATTAAAATTATATATACTTATTCCAAAAATATTACCATTAGAATAAATTCCCATTTTTATAATAAATAGTTATACATTTATACTAGTTTATACTAGTTTATACTAGTTTATACTAGTTTATAATAAATATTTAACGAAATAAACGTTGTAAATGAAAAAGGTATATAAATAAAAATATGAATTGACTAGAATAAATGAATAATAACATCTTTATTTTATTATTCATTAATAGTATAAATGAGATTAGAAATATTTGTATTAGGTTTAACAGCATTTTTTGTATATAACACATATAACGATGGTAAATATACAAAAATGTTAATGTCATTTAAAAAATATTATAGAATGATATTTTATGTTTTATTAGGAGTAGGTATATATGTATTACTAAAAAGAAATCCAAATCAAGGTAAAAACTTACTTTTATATGCGAATAATGTTGTAAAATTTATGCCAATAGATAAAACATCTATGGATATGTTAAGTCCTGTATTTGATTTTACTTCAACTAACAATAATAGTTTCATGGAATCATTTAACGAAATAGATTCATCAAAATTACCTATTGGATTTAATGGAGGAGAGAGAAGAATAAATAGTTCAGGAAAAAATGGAACAAAACGTTCAGTAAGCGAAACAAAAAAGAAATATGTAGCTGCTAATCAGGATTGGAAATGTGGTAGTTGCCAATCACAACTTGACCATACTTTTGAAATAGATCATAAAATACGTTTAGAGTATGGCGGTGGCAATGATGTTCAAAATCTCATAGCATTGTGTCGTAATTGTCACGGCAGAAAGACCGCAAGTGAAAATATGTAATCACACTTGTGAATATAACTTTCAGGTATAAATTTAACCGAAACAATTAGATTTATATAATGAAATAATATTGTATTATAATAATATATGGAAACTAAAACAAATAATAATATCAAGACAGAAAACATTTTACCAAATTTTAAAACACCTTCTATATTTTTACCAATTGCTGTAATAATTATTTTTCTTATAATTATGATGTTTCTAATATTTTACAAAGTCAAACTTCCAAATAGCAGCATAACAAGGTCAAATGAAGAAATAACAGCAGATGTTTTAGTTATTTTATCTTTTGGTTTAATAATTTTTATATTGTGTGTTATCTTTTTGCCTAACTTTAAAGACATAAAAGAATTATTTCAACAAATAAGTAATGTGACTTATGTTATATTGTATACAATATTTTTAATTTTATTTTTCATGTTGATGTCTAGTGATATATTAAATAATTACGCCTATATAATTACGCCTATTACAATTCTTCTAGGTGTTTTTGCCTTTTATAAAAGTGCTGTAAGTGATTATGTAAGCAATTTTAATATTAATTATGAAAGAATCAAATCAATAATATTAATATTTTGTTTGATAACTTCATATATTGTTTATTATAATACAGATCCAGGAGGTTATATATCTAAATATTTTGGATATACATTGTTATTAACTATTATTACAGCTGTATTTGCGTTTTTATATTTAATTGTCGTTTTAACATTACCAAACACTTTTAACAATATTGCTAAGGATAGTAAATCAAGCAATTTTCTAGAAAATTTTTCAAGTTTTTCTGTTTATGGTAGTATTTTATTTGTAATATTTTTAATTGTGATGACTGTTTTAATTTCTACCTATCCTGGAGGATTTTTCAATGATAAAACCACTTCAGGTGCTGTAATGATAATGTTACTAATTATTTCTATTGTATGGGCTATGTTGTTATCTGCTAATTTATTTCCTGAAATGTATAACAAAAATATGAATATAGATAAAATCAACTTTTTTAAACGTGCTATATTGGCACTATTTGGAATAGTAATCTCTGGTTTATTAATATTTTGGATTGTTTATAATATACATACTATTTCAAGTGAATCTAGTATTGTTAGCATTATTTTAAATCTCATATTAGTTCTTATATTCATGTCATTGATTTACAAAACAATATATGTTCAACTTCCATCTGGTAATTCTAAAAAGTCGGGGTTCTTTAATATATTTATTAACTTAATATTTTATTTGCCCTGTTTATTTGGTGACATATTTGATTCGATTGGTGGGTTTATTTCAGGTGAATATAACGCATCAACAGCTGGTTCTATATTAATGTTACTAATAGCAATTATTATAATTGTCATATATTTTACAACACCACAAATATTTAATAAATTTAGCTCACAAGGTGGAAACCAATTGGTTAATAAACCTGTATATACTAATTCACAATATGTATTAGGGACATATGAAGAATTAAATGGTAGTGATAAATTTGATTATCAATATGCTATTTCATGTTGGGCATTTATAGATGCTGTTCCACCAAATATGAACCCTTCTTATGAAAAATATACATCATTATTAAATTTTGGAGGAAAACCAAATATACTTTACAATGGTAGTAAGAATACTTTAATGATCACTATGGAACAAAAGGATTTAGACAAAAATACAAATAATAAATTAACAAACTTTGATGACAATGGTAACAGAATTATTTATAAAAATACAAATACATTGTTACAGAAATGGAATAATATTATTATTAACTACAACGGAGGTGTTTTAGATGTATTTTTGAACGGTGAATTAGTTAAGTCAGATGTAGGTGTGGTGCCTTATTATACTCTTGATAATTTAACAATAGGCGAAGATGATGGAATCAGTGGTGGAATATCAAATGTAATATATTTTAAGCACGCTTTAACAGCTTCAAATATTTACTATTTATACAATACTGTTAAAAATAAAACACCTCCTACCGCAAATGATTCAAACGAAACAATTCTTGTAAAAAATATAACAACATTAGGAAATTCAGTAAAAAATATTGTTTAACAATAATTATTTATTTAATTTACTAGTTTAACTAGAAAATTTCTAAATCTATATTATACAATGTCTCCTTTAAGTATTGTCATAACAATAGTCGTAATTGTTTTAATTTTTATGTTGTTGAGATATATTTTTGCTGACCCATACACATTACAAAGTATGCAAAACGGCAAGACTGCGTCAACTATTGAAGCTTCTTCTTTAGCAACAAATGGTACTAATGTTCCATCCAGCAATTTTGCTTATTCTATTTGGATATATGTTAATGACTGGAATTACAGATATGGCGAACCAAAAGTAATTTTTGGTAGAATGGGCTCTCAAAGCAAGAGAGGAAGTGGTTCTGTGCCAGGGGTAAATGGTTTGGACCCATGCCCAGCAGTTGTTTTAGATGCTGTTGAAAACAATGTATCTATTTCTTTAGGATGTTATCCTGGAATAAACCAACAGCCAACAACTCCAGGCGGCAATACCGTCGTACATACTTGTAGTGTAGCCAATGTTCCAATTCAAAAATGGGTTAATTTGTTAATAAGTGTTTATGGTAGGTCAATGGATGTTTATATTGATGGTAAATTAGTAAGAACATGTTTGCTACCAGGAGTTGCTAGTGTAAATAATAATTCAAATGTACATGTAACCCCCGCAGGCGGGTTTGAAGGATGGACATCTAAGTTCCAGTATTACCCTAATTCTATAAATCCACAAGAGGCATGGAATATTTATTCTCAGGGACCTACTAGCATGTTAAGCATGTTTAATGAATATCAAATCCAACTTTCTTTATTAGAGAATGGAACAACACAAAATAGTGTTACAATTTAAATTGACTTAACTTTATGATTTTTTCTTATTTAATTAATATATATAATGAGTGATAACGGAGCATTTAATTCATTTTCGACAAATACTAGAGGAACTTTTGGAACTAAAGAATTTTTAGAATCGAATAGTTTAGTAGCAAAATTTGCTTTTTTATTGTTAGTAATAATTGGATTTGTTATATTATTAAGAGCAGGCATTTCGATAATCGGATGGTTTTTACAACCTAATCCATCTCCTCATCTTATGGATGGTATGGTTGATGCGACACAAATGATTGTCTATCCTCAAGATCCTAGTAATAATGGCGCGGTTACCATATATAGGTCTGTTAATGCTACAGATGGTTTAGAATTTACCTGGTCTGTATGGATTTTTATTGATAATTTACAGACAAATGCTGGTATTTTTAAACATGTATTTAGCAAAGGTAACGCAAATGTACAACCTAGTGGATTAATAGAACCAAATAACGCACCTGGTGTCTATATTGCTCCAAATACAAATGATCTAGTTATTCTTATGAATACATTTAATGTTATTAATGAAGAAATTACAATTCCTGATATTCCACTTAATAAATGGTTCAATGTAATTATTAGATGTCAAAGCACATTATTAGATGTGTATGTTAATGGAACGATTAGTAGAAGTCTAACATTACATGGTGTGCCAAAACAAAACTATGGAGATGTATTTGTTGGCATGAATGGAGGATTTGCTGGAAATGTATCCAATTTATGGTATTATAATTACGCATTGGGAACAGCAGCAATACAAAGGATTGTGGCTAATGGCCCTAATACTAAAATGATTGGAAATAACGGCATGAATGATAAATCACGCAACTATTTATCTCTAAGATGGTTTTTCTATGGCGCAAATGATTCATTTAACCCTTAAATATATTTTAGAAAACACATACTAATTTTAATTACTTGTTCTAATGAATAAATAATTAAATACTTTATATATATATGCCAAAATCATGTAATTATAATCCAATGCCTACGAGAGTTTGGTCAAGAGTTCAAAACCCCTGTACATTTATTGTTTCATCTTCAACTAATTCCGTATTTTCACCTTTAACTAATGAAGTCATGACGGCGGCACAGGCAATGTATCTAGACAAACAAATGTATAAAGGTAACATATTACAATACAAAAATAATAGCTCACGATTAACAAAAAACCAATACATATCTCAGATTTCTAAAGGAATATCATCTACAGGTAAACAGAGTTATGCTACACAATCACAAACTTATACAAATCCTAATACGAGTAGTCTCCAAAGAGTTAACTATAATGAAATACCATTCCCAAATGACATTGTAGGACAACCTAATAATATTTCAGGTCCTTATCAATATGGTATTCCTAACCCATTTGATTGCTCTAGTAATGTTTTAGTAGATGGAGGTAGTTTAGTATGTAACGCATATGTAGACCCATGTACTGGAGAAGTTTCAAAAAGTGTTTATCAACAACAATGTTTTCCTACATCCTGTTCTGATGTTCCTGGTCCTATTCAAGGATTATGTTGGAACCCTAAACTTCAAACATGGTTTCCTAGACAAAGATACACAATGAATAACAGTGGTAACAAATGGCCTCAGGGATATAAAGGATTTACTAGTAGTATGGCTCCCGAACCACCTATTTTCTCAATAGTTTCAACTGGTAATGGTACCGCTGAAATATCATGGGTTTATACTGATTCGACTCTATATCCAGTTACAGGTTTTAAAGTTTATGCTCAAATTGACGGTGTTCTGGTTTTGCTTGCTACAATAACAGACCCTAAATTACGCACAACCGTTTTAACTGGTTTGCCAACTGTAACAAAAGGAATGGCTATAATAGTACCAAAAATGAATAAAACTGTTATATCAAAACCTGTGGACCCTTTAGCAGGATTAACTATTATAATGACTGCAATATTTGGCAATACTGAATCACCCATCTCAAATAATGGCGTTTATAAACCAGTTGCACCTGACGGCACTGGCGGCACTGGAGGAATTGGATGTACAGTTAGTTTTTATAATAATTTATTTAAGGACAATACTATTATTGAAATTAATACACTTCTCTTAAAATATTTAGACCCTACTTCTACAGAATTAACACAAATAAGCTTAGAAAAATATAACGCGTTGCTAGTAAATTTAGCTCAGTTATCAAAATCAATAGACAATACCTGCGGTTTTTATAATATTATAGAAATATTTAAAGATATATTGATTAGTGTTAAACACGCGTTTGATTGTCGTGTTAATTTAAATTCTGAAATAATAAATTCAGCAACATGGCACAATGATTCTATCGTATTACATGACAATAAAAAACTTGAAGACTATATTAACAAATTAATAGCAACCAAATCAATTATTCCAGAAGTTACTGGTCAAGCTATTGCGGTTGAATTGAAACCACAATACGTCAAATATCACGAGTTGTATGGTATTCCAGTAAATCTCGACTACGACTGGATTAAATTAACTGATATAGAAAAATCTTTAAACATTGTATAGTAGGGTTTACAATTTGAAATGTTTTTATAAAATATGATTTTTTGAACTGAGTTATTTTTTTTGTAAAAAAGTAAATATAAGTATATTCTATAAATGGCACCGCCTGTGGTTCTTATACCTGACTCGCAAGACTCTCATGCTTTGAATGAGATTTACCATTATGATGATCCCAGTTCGCAATTTATTTACATCGCTGAATTAAACGTTGATGCTAGTTCCGTATTAGCTACTACATTTGGCAAAAAGACCGTTGTTCCTAGCACTTGTGACGCAACTGTTCAAGTTAGCACTCCTGTGGCAACCGCACAAAGTTTGTTCAGATTTTCTACTGATAGTTTAGATGTGAATGATATGTCTGCGAATGATATGCTTTACAAGGTTGTCTATGCCAATTGCCCAACCCATCCTTTATCGTTAAATTTTGATTCTTCGTCAGTTGTTATTGACAAATCAATTATACCCAGCACTGTTGTAAATGGTATTACCCCTAACCAAAACTTGACCTATGATTTTCTCCGCTACCTAGCTAAGTCATTATTTGGAACAGCGACAGCTGTAGATTTGTTCAACAACGAAGTTGCTGTTAGAACCAGTTTGGATTTATCTATATCTCATAGCTTAAATGATGTTTTAAATAAATTAGTTAGTAACGGTGTTTTAACAGCTAACGATACTAGTAAACCTAATCCTAGCAAAACTATTTTGGAGCATCTTCTTGCTTCAGCCAACGGTCGTTTTGAATACCTCGACCAATTTGTCGATACCACTTTGGGCGCATACGATGCCTCTGGATGGTATTACATGCCTCTTTCCCCTGGTGATAAACTCTACTTCACTGTGAATGTCAAGACTGACCCTAAACAAAATGACCTTACTCATGCTGAGGAATTGATCGCCGATAGAAAATATTTGGTCGAGATGGTTTTAACGAATAATTAAAGTTATAACTAAGTTTTATACGATAAATCATTTATTATAATTTAATTTATATATTTTTATAAAATGTATAAATTTATGCTTATTTATGCTCTTAAATTAGGGTTTACGCATAATTCTTGACTAGGGAAAATATCCCCAGACATACATTTATCGTTAGTATTCACTTCAGCGCAACTTCTGAAGCCTCTGTCCTCACCAATAAAACACCATCCTGATTTTCCACCACTTAAATGAACAGAACTAGATGCTTCATTTGCCTGGTAATCATTGGTTTGCTCTCTTTGTTGTTGTGCTGTATTTAAAGTTTTATTTAAACTATTATTAGCTAATACGTCTGGTTGCGGCGCCCCAAATTGTTTATTAGGAAGTGTGCTTGATGCGCCCTGTGGTGTGACATTTTGAACAGTTGTCAAACCTTTATCAATTGCTCCTGCTGTAGTATTTACGACAGCCTTTGCTCCTTCTGCACTTACATCAACGACCTCACCTGTTACAGCAGCAGTAGCACCAAAAATTTTACCTATTAGAGGACCAAAGAAACTAGTTATGTCTTGCGTTCCTTTTGCTAAATAAACAAAAATGTTAAACCCTAAAAAACTAAGAATTAGAATTATGATAACCCATGTTGTAATGCTAATATTCTTAATACTATCAAAAAAACCAGAACCATCGGTCGTTGTTGTTGGACTTATACTTGATTGTAATATTGAACCAGATATATTATTTGAATTATCCATTATAATAAAATATATATATTAATTTTTTATTATAAATGCGCATTTTCATCTTTTTTCACATAGTTATTTGAATGTTAACAAATATAAAAATTGATTCATATCGCCTAAAATAGTATCACGAATATTGTATAAATCAGTATTAGACATTGTTTTCATTACTTTATTATCGTCTAATCCTACCAAATATGTTTTGAATTTTTCAACCTCATGTTTTAATGCTTCTTGAGAAGATAAATCTAATAATTTAATCGACTTATTTTTCATTAAATCGATTCTTAGCCCAGACTTACCAAGAAGCACTTCAATAAAGCTATCCATATTTGCGTTCAACTTTGTGTATAAGTCATCTGTAGCTTTATGAGTAGCATAACTTGTAGTCTTCCAATGAAATAATTTAATCATTAAAAGCATTTCTAAAAACATAACGGTAACCTCTTTTTCAAAGGTTTGTAAGGAATTATTTGAAACAACTTTTCTACGTGTAGTTCCACCTCTTTTTTTTCTATATGTCTTAGGCATATTATATAATATTTAAATATAATATTTTAAGTTCTAGGTATAAAAGTTTCTCCAAATGTATTCATCATTTCTAACTTTTCAATGGTTTTTTCTAAATTAGAAGATTTCATATTTTTAAACAAGTAATCGGTCCCAGGAGACTCTTCATTTTTTTTAATTTGTTTATAAATTAAATCTATTTTTTTTAAAACATTTGTAATTATTTCTTGTTGAGATTTACGCATTATTTCTTCGTCAATAGTTATATTTTCACACAACAATGAAACCGCAAAATATAATATATATTTTCTTTTTTTACAAATTCCTGATGTATATTTTAATGTAAATAAATTTAACAAAGAATCTATTATCTTTTTAATAATTTTTGTCCTTTTTGAAGCCTCTTTTAAAAATAAATCCCATACAATCCAAATGATATCCATTTGGCTTTTAGTATCAACTGGAATGAAATTTCTTCTTTCGCACCTAATTTTTTCTTTTTTATTTTTACACAATGTTTCAAATTCCATTATCCATTCAATCCAATAACAAGCATTTATTATATTTTTACCATCCTGAGAGATATTATAAGCAAATTCATTAATTGCTATGAATAATTCCTTTGGGTCTTCTTTTAAAAATACCTCTTCCGCATACTTTATGTCAGGAGCTTTAAACCTATCAGTCATTTGAGTCATATCAAAATCTTCTTTTTTAATTTTAATATTGTCAAAACTATGTTTCCTTTTAGCGTCACATAAAACACACATTATCTCACAAAATAAACGTCTAATTTTATCACTGTTTCTCATTCTTAACTCATTATCTGTGTAACCATTATTAATTATATCTTTAAAATTTGTTATTCTTAATTCAAGATATATGGCTATTTTAGGATTGCCTAAATGAATATATTTACTATAAAAAAATAATATTATCTCCCATATATCACTATAATGACCAGCACATATCAATTCAGCACTCCAATAACATGCTGGTTCTATTTTAGAATTGATTAAACTATTTAGCAGTTCTTTTCTAACATCGGTTTTTTTAAATTTTGAAAATGAAATGCCTTTAAATTCACCTGGACCTCTAATATCATTAATTTCTTTATCAGACATATATTAAAAAATTATACAAAAAAAATAACAACAATACGTATAGATGAAATCCATTAAAACCATAACAAATATTTACAATAAAATGTCTAATTTTGGTAAAATCCTTTTATTCATCGGGTTGTTATTAATGTTGATTGTATTTTTCAAATCAGCAAAATCGAATAAAAGAAAAGAAGGGTTTGTACAACATGATAAATTTTTATTTAAAAAAGGAGAAAGTATATATGACGATTTCTACTCTAGCATTTACGATTATTTAGTCTTTAACTCTGTCAAAAATGATTTTGAAATTGGTTCTATTATAAACACTACCAATCCAGATACAACAAGTGTTATTGTGGATATTGGATGTGGAACAGGTCATCATGTAGCAAAACTCGCTGAAACAGATTTAAATGTATTGGGCATTGATATTTCTCCATCAATGATTAATCATGCTAAAGAAAACTATCCTGGTTTAAATTTTAAAGTAGGTAACGCATTAGATTCTCATATATTAAAATATAACACTGTAACACATATACTTTGCTTATATTTTACAATTTATTATTTCAAAAACAAAAGGCAATTTTTTGATAATTGTATGGATTGGTTAATGCCTGGAGGTTATTTAATTGTACATCTGGTTGATAGAGAAAGATTTGACCCTATTTTGCCTCCTGGAAATCCATTATACATTGTCTCTCCTCAAAAATATGCCAAAGAGAGAATCACTAAAACAAAGGTTACCTTTAATGAGTTTGTGTATAATTCTAATTTCAATTTTGATAAAGATTCTAATATTGCTACATTTGATGAGAAATTTAAGTTTAAAGATGGAAATGTTCGTAAGCAACAACAAGAGTTGTTTATGGAAGATACCTCTGATATTGTAAATATTGCGCAAGAATGTGGGTTTATCCTTGAAGGTAAAATAAATCTTGTAAAGTGCGCTTATGAAAATCAATATTTATATGTATTTGTAAAACCATCTTAAATCGTGTTACATTTTATTTTGGGGTGTTTAATGAGAAAAGTGTAAATGACCAAAGATAAATATGTAATTGATTAAAAAATTTGAAACAATATAAATATTTAAATATATTATATAAAAGATGAATACTAATCAAAATGAATATACTGTTAATGTTTTAATTGAAATTTCAAAAAATAGTCATATCAAATATGAATATGACAAAGAGAAAAACTCACTAATATGTGATAGAATATTACATACGCCATTCAAATATTTTTTTAATTATGGATTTATCCCAAACACATTAAGTCTCGATGGTGACCCGATAGATGTAGTTGTTCTAATGGATGATGAATTGTTGCCTGCATCTTACATTAAATGTAAATTTATCGGTGTTTTAGAGACATCAGATGAATCAGGTATAGACCCAAAAATTATCATGTGTCCATCATTTAAAATTGACCCAACATATTCTTTAATTAATGACATTTCTGATGTATCTTCTATTACTAAAAATAAAATACACTACTTTTTTTCGCATTACAAGGACTTAGAAAATAAACATGTTACAATCGGTGATTTTAAAAATAAAGACGAAGCAATTAAACTATATGAAGAAAGTATTAAAAGATTTCATGACCAAACCAACCATTCTAACAAGATAACAAATTACTTCAAAAAATTATGAGTTATTAACACAAAATAATAAAGTTTTTAAATAATATGATTGAATATTTATCATACATATTATTTTTTGGTATTATGATTGCCTTTATGGTATATATATATATTAGATTAAAATATGGGTTCTGGGTATGCCAGCCTGTGTTTCATGTATATGATATTTGGTACATGATTCATCCACCAGGGATAATAAATCATTATTTACCAGTGAAAAATAAATACACTAATTTCAAAAATATAGAGACCAGCGTTTATTCAGAAATATCCGATATAAAGCTTCAACGGTTTATTAATTTAATCAAATTAAATTACTTAAAAAACAAGCACAATATTTTCTCTCCTCAATTAGAAAACATAACTCCATATTTTCATGGACATAACGCAAAATCATTTATTACTTTTTATAATGAAGATAATCTTATGATGGACTTAAAAAAAGGCACTACCATATCTGACCCGAAAATAATAGGCGCGACGACTTCAAGACCAGTACACATTTCGATTAACAATGGCGATAAAGATGCTATATTTGACGCATATTATGTTGACTATTTATGCGTAGATAAAATATTCAGAAAAAAGGGAATTGCTCCACAAATTATACAAACACATCATTATAATCAAAGTCACCTTAACAAAAATATTGTTGTTTCTCTATTCAAGAGAGAAAATGAATTGACAGGAATTGTTCCGTTATGTGTTTATTCTACGTATGGGTTTCCCCTTGACAAATGGACAAAGCCTAATGACCTCGATGCTGTTTATAAACTGTTAGAAATAAATTCAACCAATTTTCATTTTTTATATGATTTTATAAAAAAATCTAGAACACAATTTGATATAGTTATAAATACTGAGGTTTCAAATATTATTGAACTTATCAAGACCAAGAATATTTTTGTTTATGTTGTTATTGTCGATGATGAAATCATTTGTGCTTATTTTTTTAGAAAAACATGTGTTCAAATTGAAAAAAATATGGAGGTTCTCACCTGTTTCGCATCTATTAACAATACAGATGAAAGCATTTTTATACAAGGGTTCAAAATAAGTTTTTGGAAAATAGCATATGAAAATTACTTTGGGTTTTCAGGAATTGAAAATATTTCACATAATAATATTATTATTCGCAATTTACTTTTAAAAACAAAACCATTGGTAATAAATCCAGCTGCTTATTTTTTTTATAACTTTGCTTATCCAACATTTAATTCTGAAAAAGTATTGATTATTAATTAAAGATTTACATTTATTATAGATATGTTTTATTTATCTGGTTCTTTTTCATCTGACGATGACGACAGTTCACACTCTTGACAAATTTTTCCTAATTCAATATATCTATTTCGTTGTTCTTTCCCAAGAGTCTTACATTTTCTAATCAGTCTGTTCGTTAGATTTAAATTTTCCATATCATTTTTAACTTCTTGCGGAGGCAAAAAAACTTGCGGACCGTTTTCAAGCAAAAAAATTTGGTTCTTTTTATTATAAAATAAAATTGGGTTTTCATCTTCATCCAATTCAATGATGCCGCACGTACAATAATCAATGTGTTCTACTTCATCACGTTTCTTACATCTTATATCTATAACATCTACATCATTAATATACTCATTGAAAAAATCGTGAGCTTGTTCTTTATCATTAAAAAGGAATATTTTAGGCGGATTTATGGTAATAGATGTCAATCTTAATTTTGAGGCTTCATCTTCATAAAATTGGAAATCATAACAACCTTCGTGTTTATTATGAACTATGATATATTTAATCATTTATATTACATTTATATAACACATTTGGTTTAAATAGTTTATATATAATTTATTATTTTAACTTTGTAATTAGACATATCTTTCTATACAATTTCTTCTGTATTTGTTATGATTAAGCTTTCTATATTTAACGCACATATTTTCCTACACGCGCGAAAGAATCTACTACAAAAATTATAAATATTCCTAAAAATGAATATAAAACTACTTCTTCTGTTACATTATTTGTTTTCTCATCTTGTTGTTCTTCTAATAAGTTTATCATGTAGTTTAGCTTCTGTAATAAAACATCCCCTCCATTATTTTGTTGTTCTGGTGTCACATTATAATATGTTCGGTTTATGGGATTTGTATTTTGATTTGTATTTGGAGAATAACCTGGTATTACTTTCTTATAATATTCTTCCGCACTTTTATTGTCACCATAGTTACTGTAATCATTCAAATCTAAATTGTCACTTCCCTCATAATTTGGTTGAGGAGCTCTTCCTAATGTTCTAAACATTATGTCATTATTTTGATTGGACATGTTCATCATTTGTTCAGTTGCGATTGTTTTATTTACTCCTGACGATTGTGGATTTGGAGGCGGGTTGAAATCTCCTAGACTATCTTTTTCATCATCATCAATTCTTGAATTATTGTGAATTTTTTCCAAAACAGAATTCACTTTTTCTGTGTCAAAGTTCTCTTTAGGATATCTTTTTTGTGTTTTATTGTGTGTTTGACGTTTTTTATTTATTAAATTATCACTATCATTTGTCATTGATTCTATATTATCATTAAATGGAGCCGCAAACATTGCTAAAGACATTCTTATTAAAAATTTAGATAATAATTTGTAAAACAGACTGAAATACAAAATTATACTTTTAAAAAAATAAATTATATAAGAATATTTATATAAATGAACTTTAAACTTGTCAGTAAAAATAATATTGGAGGTGCTGCAGCATTAATATTGGTTATATTATTAACACACGGTAAGGTATTTAATTTTCTATTAGATACCGCTTTAGGAAGAACTATCCTAATAACTTTTATATTAGCAATTGCTTATACTAGCAAATTTTTAGGTGCTGCTGCTGTTTTATTTATTATTATATTATTCACTCAAAGTGACATTGGCTACTTAGAAGGATTCACACAATCTTCACCTACAGTAGCACCTCCTCTTAGCCCAAAAAAAGAAATACAACAAATTAAACATGACAAACCCAAGAAACCTGCTTCTATTGAAGGATTTGATATAATTGGAACTGAAAATAATATTAAGAGGGGAAAACAATCAAACTCTATTCCTGTATCTAATTTTATGCGTTCATCGACAAATGTTCAGCCTCATGATGGCGATTCTGAAGTTTATTCTAAATTTTAAATCTTTTTAAATTCTTTTTTAAATATATAATATGAAATACTTATTTTATTATATATTTTTTATAATAATTGTTTTTATATTCGCATATGTTAATTCAAGAACACCTCCAAAAGAAGAGGCATTTACACCAAAAATGCGTGAATTGTATAGACCTTATATAAGAAACGCAAAACATATATCTGAGGGTTTTTATAACAGTCAAAAACAAAATGTAACGAATCTTTTTAGAAAATTTGGAATTATGTAAGACTTTTGTAAAAAAATTTATAATATGTTATTTTAATATATAATGAATAAAAATGATGGCAATAATAATACACAAGAAAATCAACTAGGAGGACAAAATAATATATTTACACCTTTATTTAATGGGGTTAGTTACATTAATAGTCATGTTATGTATTTAAACAATAGCAAATTCTTTGCTGGAATTATAATGATACTTCTTAACGTTGGGTCTAAATTTATTGCTATTCAATTTAGCAAATCAAGTGAAGAATATATGAAATATACCGTTAGCAAGCAATTATTAGTATTTGCTATGGCTTGGATGGGTACTCGTGACATTTACACTGCTCTTGGTTTAACGGCTATTTTTACTATTTTATCTGAATATTTATTTAATGAAGAAAGCACATTGTGTATTGTCCCGCCTCAATATAGAGTTCTTCATAAATTATTGGATACAAACGACGACGGAATTGTTAGTGAAACTGAAATATCAGCAGCCATTTCTGTTTTAGAAAAAGCTAAAAGAGAGAAGCAACGAAAAGCTCAAAAAGAAGCATTTTCTAAATTTGATTTTCATAAATACGAATACGATAAATAAATATTATATGCTTTACAATGTAATATTTATTTTTATATCTTAAATGTGTGTCTATTTTTATTACTTGATTTGGTTTTATTGTTTTTACCTCCTTTGCGTTTGCGTGTTTTATTTGACGACTCATATACTGGCGGAATTACATATGGTTTCCCCATAAATTCAGAATAAGCTTTTCTTACGGCGTTCCATTTTTGCCTACATTGTATATTACTCATCTCTTCTGGTGGTATGCTAGTTCCAGGATGTAACTCCATATCAACTGTTATATAATAAGCTATTTGGGAAGAATCTTTTTTATGTTCTTTTTTTACCATTGTTTGTGCTCTATACTGCGGAGGGTAACCATATTGTGGTGGATAACCATATTGTGGTGGATAACCATATTGTGGTGGATAACCATATTGTGGTGGATAACCATATTGCGGTGGATAACCATATTGCGGTGGATAACCATATTGCGGTGGATATCGAGCACCACCCTGCTGAGTTTTAACTGAATCTTTCGTTGTATTCGGAAAAAACAGTTCAAATGTTTTTAAAAATGCGGGATTTTGATTTATACTTAAAAATTTATTTAAACTTTTTTCCATAGCATCCATTATTTCTGGTAAAAAAGAAAACATTTGTTTCACTTCATCGCTTTGAGTGTAATAATAACTTCCAAAAATAATAAGTAAAATATATAATGGTGGCATTATTAAATTATTGTCCCTATTAAAGAGGGTAACCTTTTTTGGTATGGGTTTTGATAATTCGCCTTGTTTTACTTTTCTAATATTATAATTAAACGTAATTAGTTCATAATGACCTGAATCAAAAAATAAAAACATATACTTTTTCCAACCATTATACATATCTTTTTTAAAATTAGCAAATGGTATTTTTAAAATATATTTATCATATACTTGATTATTTTTACTTTTTTCAATTGGTATAACGTTTATTTGTAATTGAGAAGATAAAGCATATATAGCTATTTCATTAGCCCAATAATCAGGGCTTAAAATATATTGTTCTATTTTATTACGCTCTATTACGGTAAAAGGAGTAAAATAATCGTCGATGACAATAGGTATTGATTTTACTCTATTTACTAAAAAGTTATCATTATTAGCATCAATATATACACTGTTTGCTATGTTTAAATATTGCTCTGGTGTTATATTATCATTAGGTATAGTTTGACGTAATGTTTCTTCTATTGCTTTTACTTGCTTTTCAAAAGCATTATTCATATTTGTAACATTTACTAATGCTGCGGAGTGGTATTGTTCCCACATATCTTGATTTTCTGGTGAAAGCATAAACCTCGCAACCAATGACCTTAAATATTTTTTAGTAAAAATATTGCCATTTTTGCCATATATGCCGCTAACCACTTTGTCTAATGGGTTTCTATAATTGTGGTAATTTATGGCATCTGCTACTGCTATGAAAAAACAATCTCCTCTTCCTTCGTTATGATATACATTCAATCCTTTAACGGTTTCTTTATATGCTTTGTCGCTTAAATTTACATTGCTTTCTTTTACGTCTATACTGGTAGTTTGAAGTAAAATATTGCGTATTATATTTTTGTGATTATTACTCATATTTTGATAAATTGTATTTAAAAGAGTATAGTAATTTCTATCATTAAAAAAGGTTTTTAAAAATTTCGTTGATTTGCTAGATGGAGTTAAGGTTACTTCTGGAGAAGGGTCTTCGTTTTCAACTACTTCTGCCTCTTGCGGGGGATTATTTTCTATTAAAGGTAACGGACGTGAAGGAACTAATGCTTCTTGAGATGTAATTGCTTTTTTTGGCTCTTGTGCTGGCAACAGTGGTGTTATTGGTTTGGTTACTGTTGGAGATGGTGTTGGAATTGAAGGTTGTGACACTGGATTTTGAATTACTGTTTTTGCTACTGGAGGCGGTATACGCGTTAGTTCTACTGAAGCAGCACGTGGTTTAACTCCTTTAGCTGTAACATTTATACCTGACGCAAGGTTATTTTTTGGTCCATCGTAATTTGGACCATAAACCAAACTACTAGGTAGTTTTTCTAATTGATTTTCACCGCTTATTATCTCTTCGCCAACAACCGTTCTATACAAATATGGGTCTGAAATTTTACTACTATCTAATTGTGGCGGTTT
>Ga0114959_10001425_pt1 | contig 20880 bp, 18 predicted proteins | sample C_130625_EF_Meta_FD_87317 | JGI IMG/M metagenome (GOLD analysis project Ga0114959, IMG submission 87317) | Freshwater microbial communities from Lake Croche, Canada to study carbon cycling - C_130625_EF_MetaG | ecosystem: Environmental > Aquatic > Freshwater > Lake | place: Lake Croche, Canada... | reverse complement strand
TATTACAATGGTTACTATTAATGATTTTCTAAACTTTATTAATTCTAAATTATCTTTCACAATTGTTTATTAATAGATACGTTTCATATTTAATTCTTTTGAAGGAGAAATAATAAGTGGGAATTTTTCTACCAATACATTGCTGGTATCTAAACCAAATGCCTTTTCCTCAGAAACACTGACATGTTTGAGTATAAAATAAATTTTAAGAATGATATTTTCATACAAATTCAATTCATTTTCATTTGAGAAAAACTTTTCAATTACAACAAATTTAAAATCTCCAATTACATTGTTTTTGTTAAGTGACTCATATCTGCTGGTAATATCCACTTCCTTATTTTTTACCATATCGGTAACAACAGTTCTAAACATTTGGTTAATGCGTGGAGCAACTCTAAAGCCTAATTTAAAATCAATACGTACCACATCATCGGTAACCAGATTTGTAACCTTGTATTCGCAGCGGTATGGTTCATCCATTACATCAACATGTATAAACCAATAAATATCAGCACGCTTAGGCAGTTTTTGAAGTATGGAATAAATTACTTTTTCTTCAATTTCATCTTTTTTATTGGCACTTGTAAGATACACCAAATGTGTTGCATATTTATGTATGGATGTATCATTGCTCAACTCATTTAACAGTGGTAAATATTGTTTAAGATTAGTAAACTCTACATAACGGTTTTTAATTTTACGTGCTTCGTGCCACGCCCACATTACCGAAAATAAACATCCCGCAATTAATAATGTTACCCATCCACCATGTTCAAATTTTCCCATGTTGGCGATAAAGAAACCTGTTTCAATAATTCCATATAATGCAATAATTAGGGTGATAAAAATACGGTTGTAACGCTTTAAAATCATGTAATAATTCAGCAATGTTGTTGTCATTAGCATGGTAAGTACAATTGCTAAACCATAGGCTGCACCCATGTTAGAGGATTCTTGAAAGTATAATGTAATACCAATACAGCCCCACATCAATAACCAGTTAACCGATGGAATATATAGCTGTCCTCTAGCTTCGGTAGGATAAACTACTTTTACTTTTGGCCAAAAATTCAAACGCATAGCTTCATTTATCAGTGTAAACGAGCCACTTATTAATGCTTGCGATGCTACAATAGTCGCAGCAGTTGCAATAACAATTCCTGTACCTGTAAACCATTGCGGCATGATGGCATAAAAAGGTGTTGCGCCATTGAACTCAGATAATGAGTGTCCTTCATGAGCAATAAGCCAAGCACCTTGCCCACAATAGTTAAGCACCAACATTGTTTTTACAAATATCCACGATACGCGAATGTTTGTTTTGCCACAATGCCCTAAGTCGCTGTACAATGCTTCAGCACCTGTAGTACATAAAAACACACTGCTCAATAATAGCAAAGCATTAGTGTTATGTGACAATACATTGTAAGCGTAATATGGGTTTAAAGCCTTAAGAATAGTAACATCATAAAATATTTGTGATACACCTAAAACACCCAACATCAAAAACCAAATAAGCATCACTGGTCCAAAAAATCTACCAATGGCTTTTGTACCGAACTGTTGAACAAAAAATAAACTGAAAATAATTCCAATTACAATGGGTACTGTTTTCAGTTCTGGGTTATAAATTCTTAAACCTTCAACGGCTGATGATACCGAAATTGGTGGCGTGATAATACCATCGGCAAGTAAAGTGCAACCACCTATAATAGCTGGGAAAAGTAGCCATTTTGCTTTTGTACGACGCACCAAAGCATACAGTGAAAATATTCCACCTTCACCTTTATTATCGGCACGCAACGTGAGTATTACATATTTTAAAGTTGTTTGCAATGTCAATGTCCAAAATATACATGAAATAGCGCCAAGCACCATATCTTTATCTATCTTGTCCTTACCTACAATTTCGGAGAGTACGTAAAGTGGTGAGGTACCAATATCGCCATATATAATACCTAATGTTACAAGCAAACCTGCTGCTGTAACTTTATTCATTTGGTTGTGACCTTCAGACATTTTATTGAAAAAAAACGTGCAAATGTATAATAGTATTTACTATAAGCTTATAAAAATGCGATATTAAATTTTCAGATTAATAAACATAAAGATTAGCAACTGAGTTTTTAATTTTTGAATTAAAAAGTTATGCTATAAATACCTTGATAGGTGCTACCTCTTTTGTATAAACAGTTACTTTTGAGGCAAACAAATTGTTGTTACTTTTTAAAAGTAAAGTCTATGCAATAGCAGTATATTATTGTCTGCTTTTACAATTTATTCCATTATAAATTCAGGAATTGGGCAATCAATTTCTATAGGCAAATAATAAATTGGTAACCCTTTAATTCCATTCAAATTTTTAATGCGCATTGCATCCTTTTGTGTGGTAATTATAATGCTGTTTGCTGGTAATTGTTTGTAGCTGGCAGCAATGTTGTCCACATCAGAACGTTTAAAATAGTAATGGTCGGCATACTCAAAGTGCTTTACTATACTGGTAAGTTTTGTTAGGTGATTGACAAACGGTACAGGGTTTGAAATGCCAGTAAATACAATGCATTTCTGGTTCTTTACAAAGTCAATGTTTAAATTATTACCACCTGTAACATGAATTAATTGATCGCCATAAACTATTTGTGAAAACACAATTTGTGCAGAACTGTATTTTTTTATTCGCTCAATTATAGCAGTCTTATTCGTGTGTTCATCACATTTAGTAACAATTATAATGTCAGCTCTTTTTGCACTTTGTTTGGCATCGCGTAAGCTGCCAGTAGGTAAAAAGTAATCATCATAAAATGGAATTTGGTTATCAGTTAATAATACATTGTATGCACACTTTACTTTCCTATGCTGAAAAGCATCATCCAATAAAATAAAATTGATTTGGGGTTCAATAGCTAAAATATTTTCAATGCCAAGCTTTCTATCTTCACACACATAGCAATTAATATTGGCAGGCAAGTTTTGTCGCATTTGCAGAGGTTCATCACCCACTTCGGTTGCAGACATATTGTTTTCCACCTTTATAAAGCCTGCGGTAATCCTACCGTAACCTCTGCTTAAAATAGCTACCGATTTATTTTTTTTGTTAAGTAGTTTTGCAAACAGTTCGGTATGGGGTGTTTTGCCAGTGCCACCAACACTTAAATTACCAATACAAATAGCTTTGACCTTGGGATGATAAATACTGATAAATCCATTATCAAACAAAAAATTTCGGAACCATATCACAGTTCCGTAAATCATTGAAATTGGTAAGAGTATTTTTCGGAAGATGTTCATCACTTTTATTGTGTATTGATATATCGACAAATTTCAAGGGTAATGTTAGCGTATTTATTGAAGAGATAAAAAAGCAGAAAAAATTCGGCTACTATCATTATCGATAGTAAACATTGAAATAACTTTTGGTTTGCTTTGATAATGCTAAGAAAAGCGCCTCAAATAACTTATAAATCATGTAAAACAAAAAAGGCTACCTTTTTGGGGTAGCCTTTTAAGAAGATGTAATTAAAGTTTATTTTATTTTTGTAACAGTTATATCAATGTATTGAAACTTCTCATAAGTCTTACGATTTTCGTTCCAATCTTTGTTATAATCCGGACCACCAACTAAACCAGAAGGTTTGTCGAACACAACATTAGCTGGATTCAATTTATTTTTAGTAAGTAAGTCCATAATCTTAGCTTTTGCAGCTTCAGCACGTGCCAATGATAACCCTTCGTTTCCGTTTGGATATTTAGTAGTTGGAACTTTTGAAGCAGATGCCTCAATATGCACATTTACTTTACCAGCTTTTACAGCTTTAATAAATCCTTTTGTAAAGTCAGTAAAATCATTACTACCAGTTATGTCTTTCTTGTTGTATTGGAAATTCATTTTAAAACCAACATTGTTCTCTTTAGCTGCAACATTTTTAGCTTGTTCTTCTTTAGCTATTTTTTCCTCGTTAGCTTTATCAACAGCAGCTTGTGCAGCCATTGCAGCTTTCGCTTCTGCACTAAGCGGTAAAGCTATGTCATCATGAGGATATACTTTATACTCTCCCATTGGAGCGTCAACAGAAGTTTCTTCGAATAAAATATCTTTTCCTTGCTCAATTTTAACCGAATATTTTGCACCTGGTTTAAGTATGAAAGAAAATTTACCATCTGATGTTACTTTAAAGTTTTTAATTGAATTATCAGCTAAATTAGTAACGGTAATTTTATTGCTTGATGGAATTTCTTTAACATCATTGGTAAGTTTAAAGTTACCCTTGTATACAGTGATGTTACTAGGCTTTTTGTCAGGAAATGTAACCATATAAATATCATTATCGCCTAGACCTTCTTTGCGGTTTTGAGATACATATGCACGCAAGCCGTCAATTGATTCTGAGTAAAAATAATCATCGTCAATAGTGTTAATTGGAGAACCTAAATTTTCAGGCTCTGACCATGCAGTACCATTCCAAGTTGATGAAAATATATCCATACCTCCAATCACGTCTCGTCCGTTTGATGCAAAATATAATGTTTTACCATCACGGCTAAAGTTAGGAGCCATTTCATCATATTTAGTATTAATTACACTACTTAATGGCTCTGCATTGCCCCAAGCACCTCCTGTACGAACTGATTTATATAAATCTAAACCTCCTAAACCACCTTTTTTGTCAGAAGCAAAAACAATCATATTGCCATCAGGCGAAATAGTTGCGCCTCTATCTTTGAACTTGGTATTTATTGTTGGACCTAATTCTAAAGGCGAAGTCCATGAATCTTGTTTGTATTCACTCAAGAAAATATTTCCATTCTCTTTTTTATCTTGATACATCAACAATTTAGTACCATCGGCAGATAGACTCAAAATTGCATCATTTTCTTCTTGGTTAACATTTGGACCAATTAAATCAGTAGCAATCCATTTTTCATTTTCTTTTGTAGAGAAGAAAATACTTTCGAAAAATTTACCATCTAAACCAGAGTAGTTACCAAAACCATCACGACGAGAATTGTAATAAATAACTGTTTCATCGTCATTAACAAATGCATCGTAATCATTAGATTTAGAATTTATTTCAGCTCCTAAGTTTGTGAAAACAGCTTTTTTAGGATTCTTTAATTGAGCGGCAGCAAATGAACATTGAGAAATTCTTCTATCTAAATCTGCTTTTGCATCTCCTTTAAGTTTCATTAAAGTTGAGTATGTTGTAAACTCTTCAGCAGCTTTATCAAACTGACCTGAATAAGTATATGCAATACCTAAATCTAATAATGCAGATGTTGGTGCTTTCTTTTCATTGCAATCATCCTCATCAATTGCTCCACCTGGCTTTACATAATTAGCTTTAGAAACTTCTAAAAACTTTACTGCTTCAGCTTTATTACCCAAACCAGTGTTGATAATACAAAAACCTAAATTGTAATTCAATAAGGCATTTTGAGGGTCTTGTGCAACTAACTCGCGGTATGCAGGCAAAGCTTTTTCATAATTTGCATAATTCATATCGTAAGCTGCATCGGCAAACTTTTTACAAAAATCAGGCTGTTTTTGCGCTTGGACAAAAGCAACACTAATCATTAGTGCTGAAAATACTAAGTGGACTTTTTTCATTATTATTATTTATTTATTTATTTATTTACTGATTATAATTATGGCAAAAAAAATTAAATTAAAAGAATATCCAAAATTAATTCGTTAGATAGTTCTATTAATATCAAAATTCTCAAGATAATCTGCTACGCGTCTGACAAACGAACCACCCAACGAACCATCAACAACGCGATGGTCATAGCTTAGTGATAAAAACATCATGTGTCGTATTGCAATAACATCACCTTGAGGTGTTTCCAAAACTGCTGGTTTTTTCTTAATCGTTCCCACAGCCATAATAGCTACTTGCGGCTGATTGATGATTGGCGTTCCCATTACATTGCCAAACGAACCAACATTTGTAAGTGTAAATGTACCTCCTGAAATTTCATCGGGAGTCAATTTATTATTTCTTGCACGGTTTGCTAAGTCATTTACGTTTTTTGTTATGCCAACTAAGTTAAGCATATCAGCATTTTTTATTACTGGTACAATTAAGTTACCACTTGGTAAAGCTGTTGCCATACCAATGTTTATGTTTTTACGTTTAATGATGTTAGTGCCATCTACTGCAACGTTTATCATTGGAAAATCTTTTATTGCTTTTGCAACAGCTTCAATAAATAAAGGTGTAAAAGTTAGTTTTTCATTCTCTCGTTTTTCAAAATCTTTTTTGATTTTATCGCGCCATTGAACAAGGTTTGTAACATCCGCTTCAACAAATGAAGTAACATGCGGAGAAGTATGCTTACTCATTACCATATGGTCAGCAATTAGTTTTCGCATACGGTCCATCTCAATTATTTCATCGCCACCACCTATTGATATTGCTGGTTTAGAAATTATTGGTTTGGGAGTTTCTGTTGCAGCTATAGTAGCTGTTGCAGCAGCCTTTGGTTGAGGTGTTTCAACAGGAGCATTTCCTCTGTTTTGAATATGATTTAATAAATCTTCTTTTGTTACTCTTCCTTCTTTTCCACTGCCTTTAATAGCATCTAATTCAGAAAACGAAATACCTTCTTGTTTGGCAATATTTTTAACGAGTGGGCTGTAAAATTTATCAGAGGTATCATGAACTGCTGTTACAGATTGCGTTTTAATAGCAGCAGTAATAACTGGTGCAGCTTGCGAAACAACTGATGCAATATGCGCTTCGGTAGGAGCAATATCAGATGCATCATTGCTCATTATTGCAATAACAGAACCAACCTGAACAACATCACCTTCTTTAAATAGTTGCTTTAAAAGTATCCCACCTTTGGGAGCTGGAACTTCAGAATCAACTTTATCAGTTGCAATTTCTAAAACTGTTTCGTCGGCAGCTATGGTGTCGCCTTCGTTTTTTGACCATTTTATAATTGTTGCTTCTGCAACACTTTCGCCCATCTTAGGCATTATTAGTTCGAACTGAGCCATACTTATAATTTGCGGCAAACTTAACTAAATTTTGTAATCAAACAATTTGCATTTATCAGCATGTAAACAGTTTCAAAATGTAAGTATCATCAAGCACTAATTGTTTTTTTTATACATTCGCACACTCAATTATTGTAGGCATGAACACAATTAGTAATCTAAATTTTTCAGGAAAGCGCGCAATCATTCGTGTTGATTTTAACGTTCCATTAAACTCAGATTTTAACATTACAGACGATACACGCATTCGTGCAACAATTCCTACAATTAATAAAATATTAAAAGACGGTGGTTCAGTTATTTTAATGTCGCACTTAGGCCGTCCAAAAGATGGCCCCACTGATAAATACTCATTAAAACATATTGTAAATCATTTATCCAATTTATTGAAAACTGAAGTTAAATTTGCTGACGACTGCATCGGCGAATCAGCAAAAACAATGTCGGCAAATTTAAAGGCTGGAGAAGTTTTATTGTTAGAGAATTTACGTTTTTATAAAGAAGAAGAAAAAGGAGATGTAGACTTTGCCAAAGAATTGGCTTCCTTAGCTAATGTGTATGTTAACGATGCATTTGGCACTGCACACCGCGCACATGCATCTACAGCTGTGATTGCTCAGTTTTTTCCGCATGCAAAATACTTTGGTTTTGTAATGGCTGCCGAAGTTGAAAGTGCAACTAAAGTGATGAATCATGCAGCGAAGCCATTTGTAGCGATTATGGGTGGCTCAAAAGTATCTGACAAAATTTTAATTATTGAAAATTTGCTGGAACGTGCCGATACCATTATTATTGGTGGTGGCATGGCTTACACTTTTTTTAAAGCAATGGGTTATGAAATTGGCAATTCAATTTGCGAATTAGATAAGTTAGATGTTGCTATAGATGTATTGAAAAAAGCTGAAGCAAAAGGGGTAACAATAATGTTACCAACTGATAACATTGTAGCTGATGAGTTTAATAACGATGCTAATATTTTAGAAATAAAGGGAGACCACATTGGAGATGGTTGGATGGGATTAGACATAGGTACCGAAACACAAAATGATTACACCGAAGAAATTTTAAAAGCAAAAACTGTTTTATGGAATGGCCCAATGGGTGTATTCGAAATGGAATCATTTGAAGGTGGCACGAAAGCAATTGCTTTAGCTTGTGCTGCAGCTACAAAAAAAGGAGCATTTACGCTAATTGGTGGTGGCGACTCAGTTGCTGCAATAAATAAATATAAAATGGCTGATAAAGTAAGTTATGTTTCAACTGGTGGTGGCGCTTTATTAGAATTTATGGAAGGTAAAGTATTGCCTGGAATTGCCGCTATTGAATCATAGTTCTGGGTGCGATAGTTCTAAGTTCTAACAACTAAATACTAATAAACAAATGGATTCGACAAGACAAAATAAGATAGCAAGATTATTGCAAAAAGAATTGGCAGAAGTATTTCAGCGTGATGCTTTTGTATTATATGACAAAGCTTTAATTACAGTTACAACAGTGCGCATAAGTCCTGACTTGTCAGTTGCTAAAGTTTACTTAAGTATTTTTGTTCCAAACAAGGGCGACAAGGGCAAAGTGTTTCAAATGATTAAAGAAAACACAAAAGATACTAGGCATAAAGTAGCAGAAAAAATAAGACATCAAACACGCATTACCCCCAACTTTAGCTGGTTTTTAGATGACTCATTAGATTACGCTTTACGCATAGAAGATTTATTGAAATAGATAGATACTACTTGATTGTTAGTTCAATTATTTGAGTTTAACTTAATAGAAGTACCTAAATTTTTCGAGAAATAAACTATTGAATTGATTTTAAATTTCATTTTGTACCTTATTATAATACTATTCAAAATTGAGGTTTAAAATTGCCTTACTATTTATCTTGATAATGCTTTTAAATATTTGTTCTTTTATCTGTGTACCAAAACATTGAGTGAAGTATGGTGAACCTTAAAGTCAATCTTATTACCCATTTCATAAGGCTCTCCATCCAAATGAACTAAAGTACCTTTTTGAATAATAACACCGCTTTTTGTTTTTAATGTATTGATAAATCTAGAAGATTCAATTTTCTTGTTAAATAATTTTCGAATAGTGAATGGTAAAAATAAACTCGGTACTTTTTTTACTACACAAATTTCTAAAACCGCATCCGACACTGATGATTTTGGAGAAATTATTGCCCCATTGCCCCATTGCTTACCATTTGCTAAACAAAGCATTAAGGCATTAACCGATAAGTTTTCTTCGGCAGTAAATATTTCATAATTACTTGGTTTAAATTTAAAATATTCTTTAGCAATTAGTTTTCTGTAACCCTTTATTCCCCTTACAGTGCTATCCTCAAACTCCTTTGCAATGTGAGCATCAAAACCAAGTCCTGCCATATTAAAAAAGTACTTTCCATTCAACTCAACACTATCAACTAACTTAACGGTTCTGCCATTAATTATTTCAATTGCTTCATCAATATCACCGGGTATTTTTAAGTGGCGCGCCAATCCATTGCCTGAGCCAATTGGTACTATCCCTAATGTTGCTTTTGTATGTACTAATGCACTTGCAACTTCATTAACTGTTCCATCCCCTCCTACTGCAACAACATAATCAATATCGTCAGCAACAGCTTGCTTAGCTAATTCATGCGCATGAAATTTATGTGTTGTTATCACCCCCTCTACATCGAAACAATTATAATCAATGATACCACCAATACGTTCATTTATATCATCATACCTCAAAGGTCCGCTAATTGGGTTGATAATAAAAAGTATTTTTTTCTTCTCGGGCATAACGTTTTGCAGTTTAGTACAGTGGCGGCTTTTCGTGGCCAAACACTGTGTAGCTATTACGAAGATATGAATGAAAATGAGAATTACAAATTTGCTAGTTGAATCGATGGTGATTGGAACATTTTATTTATGCGTTTAAAACGCAAATTACAAACACTACTCGTTACGCTATGCTAAACGAGGGCGAGTTGGAGAGTTGGGTTGAATCGATTGCGATTGGAATATTTGATTTATGCGTTATAAACGCAAATCTCTAACGCACCTTGTTACGCTGGGCTAAAATATGGCGATTTGCATATTTTCGCCATTTCTAGAAACGGCTGTTAGTGCCAGTTTTTATTTGATTCGCTTAGCGGCTAATTTGTTTCCATTTTGTAATAAAAATAAATTTGTAATTTTATCTACTTCGTTCTTCTCAAACTGAATTTGGGCATCTACAATTTTAAGGAAAAACAACATTTCATTTTCGGCAAATATGGGCAGAGGATTTTGTCCCGTCAATTGAGCAAACAGTTGGTCGTTGTTAAGGGAAATTTTAATTTCAACACCTTTTTCAATTTCATAAATCCCCACAAACTTCTGAGGTTGATTGTTGGTTAGTTTTAATTCAGTTCTAATTTTTTGTATCTCTAATGGTTTATTATAAAGTATGTTCCTAATGGATTTTATAGGAATTGTGACCTTTTCGTGATTTTGAAGTATAATGATTGTTTTGTCATTATCTATGTGTCTGTCAATATATGTTTTATAGCCTGGCCAAACGCCACTATGGCTTACCATTTTTCCAAAATCTACATTATTATCTATAAACCAACCCAAGCTATATTTGGTTTTAGTGTTGTCGTTTAAAGTGGCTAACTCGAAAAGTTGCTTCATGCCAATATCGGAAAGTAATTTATTGGTATATAATGCTCTGTCCCATTTTAATAAGTCTATTACAGTTGAGTTAACGGTTCCGTCACCAACAATTCCATCAAGCCAAACTACAAATTTGGTTTCATTTAAATCATCGGGTAATACGTTTGTTTTTAAACTGTCAGAATAAATATAACCATAAGCGTAATTATTGATTTTTTTTGGCTGCAGCCTTCTGGTATAAATAAATGTATTTTTCATTTGAAGTGGCTCGAAAATATTTATGTCCAAAAAATCTGCGAATGTTTTGCCTGATACTTTTTCTATGACTGAAGCCAAAATTGCATAACCCGTATTGCTGTATTCAAATTTTGTATTAAAATCAAACAATACTTTTGGTTTGTGTTCCGAAAATAATGTAATAATATCATTGTTCGTTGCGATTTTACTTTTATCGAATAGGCTATCCATTAACTTCTCATAGTCGGCAAAACCGCTTGTGTGATTTAGTAAATTTTTTATTGATATTCCTTTGTAATAGGAAAGTTCGGGGATGTATTTTGTAAAGTCATCGTCTAAGTTAAGTTTTCCTTTTTCTATAAGTATCATAATACCCATTGCGGTAAACTGCTTTGAAACCGAGGCCAACTCAAAAATGGAATTTTCATTAAGTTTCTCTTTTGTGATTTCATTAGCTAAGCCAAACGATTTCTTGTATATCACATTTCCTTTTTCTGCAATCAGGAAATTACCGTTGATTCTTTTGTTTGCATATAGAACATTGAGTAAACTGTCAATTTTTTGAATTTTGTCTTGCGCAAGGACGAGTTGTACAATTATGAGTAGTGCGATTGTGATATTAAATTTTATCATGCCTTATGTTAGCATTTATAATGCGACGTAAAAAAGTCCGTTGAAACAATCAATACTTATTTTATCCGAAACAAACATACTAATTATTCGTAAAGGCGAAGCCCTCAACGGAGTTAATGCTTTATCATGGATTACAGCGCGAAGCTGTATTCATGCAATTGTAAACAATCACTCGTTAATAAATCCAAGGTTAAAAGAATGCGAATTGCAAAAGTCGGCCGAGTGGCGGATTTATTGGAGTTATGTAATTTTATTTCTTTGGCAGCAAAAAATTTATTGGGAGCGAGAACTGCACAGCAACAGCTTTACCATTTTGTTTTCCTGGGTTCCAACTTGGCATTTTATTTAACAATGCCATCACCTCCGCATCAAAATTTGGATGATTGGTAATGCCTCTTAATATTTTAGGTGATGTAACTTTACCGAAAGCATCAACAATAAACGAACAAAATACTTTGCCTTGAATCATTTCTTTTCTTTCTTGCTCAGGATACATTAAATTGGCTTCTATAAAATGTATCAATGCGGTTTCACCTCCAATAAATTCGGGCATTTGCTCAACATGCATAAATATTTTTTGTTCTTCAACATCTTGAGATTTTATAGTATTTGTAGCCAACAATACAACGAATAAAATTTGAAGACCTTTTGTAAATGAGCGCATATTCTGTTATTTAAATAGCTATTTGTCTAACAACTTTTTGTAAAATTTCAAATGTATTCTCGGCCATCAGGTTTTCTTTGTCAAGTGTTGGGTTTACCTCGCAAATTTCAAAACAGCATACTTTTTCATTTTGAATTAGTCTCACCAATAAGCTTCCTGCTTCTTTTTCTGTAATGCCATTTCTAACTGGTGTTCCAGTGCCTTTGCTAATGCTACTATCCATACTATCTACATCAAATGAAATATAAATATGTGTACATTTTTTTAGGTATGCCAACACATCTCGCGCAATACTTTCAACGCCTTTTTTCCTTACTTCATTAGTTGTAAAAACTTTTACATTGTTTTTCTTTATCAATGAATTTTCTTCTGGTTCAACATCGCGTAGGGATATGAAAACCAAATCTGGATAATTTATTTTTGGGGAAATTCCGCCTACTTTTTTTAATTTATTCCATAGTTCTATTGTTTCTTTATCAGGCTTGTTTACTCTGTTTGATACATTATCTTCGTTCAAAACTGCAGCTAATGGCATTCCATGTACATTGCCTGATGGTGTTGTATATGGTGAGTGCATATCAGCATGTGCGTCAATCCATACTACACCAAGTCTAGATTTTGGGAAAGCCGATTTTATTCCTGAAATAGTTCCTCCAGCGTTGCTGTGGTCGCCTGCTAGTACAACAGGAAATTCATTTTTCTTTAATGTTTCTGAAACAGTTTTGTTAATTCGTTCATACATTGTAAGTACACCTTTCAGCCTTTTGCCATAAGATGTTCCCACGTAATCATACAACAACTGATTTTCATTTTGAACTTCAACACTCGGGTACTGATTAAAGAGGTTACTCCCTAAATCTAATGCGGCAATTTTAATTGCATCAATGCCCATACTCGCGCCACGTGTTCCAGCACCTATTTCAGATTTTACTTCTATAAACTTTAATTTTTTCATGTTTTAAATCATTATGTATGACTGTGCGCTAATGTATAAAAGTATATGAGAATGTGAACTAATTGAAAATTGCTTTTGAATTAAAACTATTCAAAAAAAATAAGTAAGATGAAGCAAATTAACAGCAAATGTTATGAGAGATATATTTAAAATTGACCTGTTTTAAGCATTACTAAAGTACAAGCTTCTGTGCAATGGATTTTATTTTCAGTAAGGAGTTTTTCAAGTTCATGGTTTTCGGCAAGTGGATTAAATATTACTTGCTTAGGTTTGAGGTTTAGAATTTTATAATAATATTCTACTTGATTAATCGGGTTTAAATAGATACTAATTGCATACAATTTTTCAATTTCTGCGGGCAGAATTTCAGTAATATTTACATCTCCAATACTACCGCCATTTTTGCCAATTGCAATTACTTTGTAACCTGCATCGCGGAGCCACAATACAGCCTTGTATGAGTATCTTGCAGGATTTGTTGATGCACCGAGCACCACAACAGTATCATTTTGAATTGAGAGTGGCATTACAGATTTTTTAAGTATGTGAGATAAATATGAAGTGCGTTTTGTTTATTCTGGTCAAAATCATAATTAATGTAGGTGCTCAAATATTTCAATACATCATAGGGAGCGTATTGTATTTTATACATTTCCGCAACTTTATCAATATTTTGTATTCCTGTTTGTAAACAATTTTCAAAATCATTCAAAAAATAATTGTCAATTTTTTTATTGGCAACCCAAACTGCAAAAACAAAAGGTAGCTTGGTAAATAATTGCCATTGCTCGGCCAAATCGTACACATATTTAAATTTATTTTCGATATTGAAAGTACGGTCACCTATTATAACGCCAGCAGTTTTTCCATCAATATTTGAAATAAAATCTTTATCAGCATCAATAAATTTAGGATTGATTTTCCAAAATTCTTTACATAATATTTTAGTCAAATTTATTGAAGTAAGTGATTGGTAGTCTAATATGATATTATCAATTTCATGCAAGGGAACATCGCTATATAAGTTTACAGAATGTACTTTGCCATTAGCACCAATGCAATAGTTAGAAATGATATTGTAATTGCCTATTAAAGGCAATGATGCAACCGGCACTAAACCAATATCCGCTTCATTGTTTAGTAGCTTTTCGGCACAGCGTCTGGGTATGTCTAAACTCAATTCAACTTGACCTTGTTGTATAAGTGTTGAGTTTTCTAAACCATATATAAATGGTTTGCTGTTGAGGTATGAAACACATGAAATTTTAATGTTATTATTCTTCATAAATCAAACTCAACTATAATTGAATTTACTTTTTTGCTTTTTTAATTGTGAACGCAAAAGTTGTTCCGATACCATATGTGCTGCGTACATTAATTGTTTGGTTGTGCGCTTCAATAATATGTTTTACAATTGCTAAGCCTAAACCAGTACCACCAATTTTTCGGTTGCGACTATCATCAGTTCTATAAAACCTTTCGAATAAACGTATCAGGTGATTTTCATTAATCCCTATTCCATTGTCTGTAACTTCAACCAATACGTTGTCGGCCATGTCAAATAAACAAACTTTAGTTTCGCCATTTAATTTTCCATATTTCAAAGAATTGTCGATGAGGTTTACAAAAACTTGATGCATTTTTTCACGGTCGGCAAATACTATTCGGTTGCTTAATGATGTTTTATCGATGGTAATATTAATCTGAAACTGTTTTATTTTCAATTCAAAATCGTCAATAATTTCGTGCAACAACTCCACAATATTGAAGTTTGTATAATGCAAGTTCAATTCGCCAGTTTCGAGGTTTGTAATTTCATCTAAGTCAGAAACAAGTAAGCACAAACGTTCAATATTTTTGTCGGCTTTTGTCAAAAAATGCTTTGTAACTTCAATGTCGTTGGAATCGTCATCAAGCGCCAAATTAATGTAACCCTGAGCACCAAAGAGCGGCGTTTTAATTTCGTGCGAAATATTTGCCAAAAAATCTCTTCTGAATTTTTCTAACTTTTGTAGGTCTTCAATTTGTTTTTTTTTATCACTTGCCCATTTGCGCACTTCATGCTCTACGTCGGTAATAGGGTCATCACTTATATGTCCACCACCAATTACACCTTTTAATTCTTTATCAATTTTAAGATTGCTTATTAGTTTGTAAATAACCTGAATTTTCTGATAAATAAATTTTTCGGTAGCATAGAAAAACAATAAAAAGCACAAGAAAAAAACCAATAGGAATATAAAAATTACATGTGATAATTCTTTATCAAAATATAAATTACCCAATGAAGTACAAAAGGCAACAACAAATGAAAAAATAGCAATAAGTAATCTCGGTTTCAAACTCCTGTTTTATGATGCAACAAAACTATCATAATTTTAATTGCATTGGATAAGATGCCAAAAGAATTGATAACTGCCAATATTTTTATACTTTCGGACCCATCATAAAATACAAATGACATTTACAAAAAGATATGAAGAGTATGAGCCAATGGCTTATAACTCTCAACTTAGACCAATATCTCAACCTGAATTTGGGCGCAACATACAACGCATGATAGAGAAAGCTATCGAAGAACCTAGCAGGGAAACACGCAATAAAATGGCTTTGGCTATCATTGATATTATGGGTCAACTTAATCCACAATTGCGCGATGTGGCTGATTTTAAACACAAACTATGGGATAATCTTTTCATTATTTCTGAATTCAAGCTTGACGTTGATAGCCCTTATCCAATACCAAACGCTGCAATTTTAGAAACAAAACCAGAAAGGGTTCAATATCCATCATACAACATAAAATACCGTCATTACGGTAAAACAATCGAAAACTTAATTGCTAAGGCTCGAGCTATGGAAGAAAGCGAAGGGAAAACCATATTTGTTGAAATTATTGCCAACATGATGAAACGCTCCTATTTAGCCTGGAACAGAGATTCAGTAACTGATGACGTAATTTTTGAACAGCTAACCTCAATGAGTAACGGCGAACTAAAACTTGACCCAAACAAAAAATTAAACTTTATTGATTTTAGATTGAAGAGGCCTGAAACAAGTCCCAACTTCAAGAAAAACAATAAGAACAAGAAGAAACGATTTTAGGAAGTATCTCCTAACTGCACCAATCAGTGTAACTGTGTTAGTTGAAAAATTCAAAATTTGAGATATGAGTTCAACCGAAAAAATAACATTCCTTGATAAACTCAAATTTAGATACCGCGTTGTAGTTATCAACGACGAATCTTTTAAAGAAAGGGTTTCGTTTACACTATCTTTCATGAATTTGATTGTATTCATTGGTTCGGTTTCTTTGTTCATGATATTTTTACTAACCTACATCATAGCATTCACTTCATTACGAGAATATATTCCTGGATATGCAGATGTAAATTTGAGAAAGAATATTACTAAAGTGGCTCTGCGTTCCGACTCATTGCTGCAGGCATCAGCCGAAAAGGATTTGTTTATAGCAAACTTAAATAATATCATCACAGGAAAAGCTTCTGAACAAGATTTAAAAAAAATGGTGAATGAAAAAAATGTTTTCATAGATACATCAAAACTACAAGCTTCAACCGCGGAAAAAAACTTTAGGAAAGAGATTTTAACCATCAATAATACTAGTTCAAAAAATAAATCCGATAAAGTTTCAGCCATTGCAGTGTTATCTCTTAACTCTCCAATACAGGGAATTGTGAGCAATAAGTTTAAAGCAACACAAAATCACTTTGGTATTGATATTTCCGCCCAACCAAACAAAGTCATAAAATCTGCATTAAAAGGCACAGTAATTTTCGCAGGATTTATTGTTGAAAACGGTTATGTAATTGAAGTGCAGCATGAAAAAGATTTGATTTCAGTTTATAAAAGCAACTCTAAACTGCTTAAAAAAATTGGAGACAAAGTAAATGCCTCCGACGCTATTGCAATAATCGGAAACAACAATGAACGTATTTCAGGACCGCACCTACACTTCGAACTTTGGTACAAAGGTTCGGCAGTTGACCCACAGGACTACATCAAATTTTAAATGATATTAGCCTACAATAATTTATAATGATTGCTTCAATTATTGCCTATTTAATTTCCTGTTACATAATTCTCTCTTCAAATTTTTTCAGTGAAAATAGCATACATAAATATACGATGCCATTTTTCTTTACCTTGAAAATTATTGCTGGAATTGTTTTATATTTTATTTATAATAATTTTTACGAAAACCGCGCTACTGGCGATGTAAATAAGTATTTTGATGACGCCATTCAAATTTACAAATCACTTGATGGAAATGTAAAAGACTATTTTAAAATATTATTTAATGTAAATTGCAATGAGCAATACATGCAAAAATATTTTGAAAAAATTGATCATTGGGAAGTTTTTGGCAACTCAAATTTTATTAACGATGCAAGGACAGTTATCAGATTCAATTTACTATTACTGCCAATATCAAAAGGATATTATTACTTCCATTCCATAATCATTAATTTTATTTCGTTTGCGGGCTTAACCTTCATCTACAATGTATTTTGCAATATTTCAGCACATAAAAAATTTACAAATGCTTTAGTTTGTTTTTTAATGCCATCTGTTTTGTTTTGGTGTTCGGGCGTTTTAAAAGAAAGTTTACTTGTTTTCTTTTTAGGCTTGGCAATACATTCAATCCATAAAATTTTCTTTAAACATTCAGTAAATTATTTTAAGTACATCTTAAATCTCTTACTGGGTTTATTCGGAATTCTTATCACAAAATTCTATGTGCTTTTTGCACTGTTGCCTGCCATAATTTTCTTGGTCATTCAAAAACAATCAAGATTGAAGTTATCACATATTTCCCTTATAATTTATGCATCAGCAACAGCATTTCTTTTGATTGATAGCCTTGCAACCCAAAAAATAATTACACCATTAGCACAAAAGCAAAAGGAATTTGTAAATGTTGCAAGAGGCGGCTACTATTTTGAACAAATAAAAGGTGCTTTAGTCGACACAATTTACATCAATCATTCAGATTCGAATTATTTGATTAAAAGATTTAAAAAAGTCTACACAATTAAGAAAGGATGTCCAGCTTTTGTTTACCGCAAATTAGAATTTGAAAAAAGTTTTGAAATGCCAAACAATAATAAGAATGTTCGGCTTCTAAGTCATTTAATACCTGCAAATAGTTATATATATCTTCCTACTTTAAACTCAACATTTTTTAGCCTATTAAAAACAATTCCGGTAGCTCTTTTCAATTCTATTTTTTTACCCACTTTCTTCAACTTACAAAATGCAATGTACATTTTGCCAGCATTAGAAAATTTCATTCTAATGCTACTATTGATTACTTGTTTTTTAAAACAAAGAAAGATTGATGATTCCAGCAAATTATTTTTATGGTTTTGTGGTATTTTTTGCTTTAACCTTCTTGTTGTAATAGGCATTACGACTCCTGTTTTAGGGGCTTTGGTAAGATATAAGGTACCAGCATTACCATTCATATTTTACCTAGTTCTCAACTTTATCAATTTTGATTTCTTGAAAAAAAATATGAAATAAATTAGGTGTTTAACTGTGCAGCAACATAAGCAGTGCTCCAAGCTGATTGGAAATTAAACCCTCCAGTAATGCCATCAATATTTAATACCTCACCAGCAAAAAATAAATTTTTCACTTTTTTACTTTGCATAGTTTTCATATCCACATCTTTTAAATCAACACCGCCGCTTGTCACAAACTCCTCCTTATTGGTTGTTTTACCCAGTGCTTTATATTTACTATTGCATAGGATTTCAACCAAAGCATTTATTTTTTTATTCGGAACTTCAGCCCATTTGGTATTTGAATCAAGCTGAATTTGCTCAAAAAAGAAATTCCATAGTCTTTTTGGTAAATCAAACGGCAAAGCATTTTCAATATTTTTGAGATGATGCAAATCCTTAAAATCCAAGAAAGTATTTTTCACAGCCTCGTTGTTTTTCTCATTTATCCAATTGATGGAAATAGTGTAATTGTAGAGCAAGTTACTTAAATCAATAGCTGCAAAAGACGAAAGTTTAAGCACAGCAGGACCACTAAATCCCCAATGAGTAATTAATAAATCACCAACAAATTCATGCTTTGATTCGAGTATTTTCACCACCACATTTTTAGCGGCTACGCCCATCAAATTATTTAAGATATGATTTGTAATGTTGAAGGTAAACAGCGAGGGAATTGGTTTTACAATTTTGTGTTCTAACTGTTGTAAAAAAGTATAATGCTCCAGTTTGTGGAAACCTCCATTTGTAGCGATTACGTATTTGGCTTGGTATTCATCCTCATCGCAAATAATCTCAAAATTCGTATCGTGGTTAAAAACATGCTTTACATTCTGTTTCAATAGCACTAATATATTTAGCTTTTGTACTTCGTCTAAAAAACAATCAATAATGGTTTGCGATGAATTGGTAGCTGGAAACATTCTGCCATCTGGCTCCAATTTAATATTTACACTTCTATCTTCGAACCATGTAATAAGTTGGGATACATTAAATTGATTGAAAACAGAAAGTAATTCTTTTTGTCCACGAGGGTAGTTTTGTACTAGAATTCTATTATCTAAACAATGGTTTGTAACATTACACCTGCCACCGCCCGAAATAAGCACCTTTTGCAGTACCTTACTATTTTTTTCTAGTATGGCTATTTTATATTTTGGGTAGTTGATAGCGCAGTTTATTGCAGCAAAAAAACCTGCAGCACCACCACCAATAATTATTACATCAAAGTTCTTTGTCATATATTTTTCAAAGAAAATCAAATTTGGTTTGTATTTAAATAAAAGTACATTTGTATAAATTAGAAAGCATTTTTCCATTTGCTGCAATTAATAATTTCAGTTTTCGGCAATAAGTTTTTCTATGAAATTATTAATAACAATTTATATTTTTTAAGATGACAATTTATGTCGGCAATTTGAGCCATAAGGCTAGTGATGATGATTTAGTAAATCTATTTTCACAATTCGGTGCTGTTAAATCAGCAAAAATTATTATGGATAAATTCACTGGACGTTCTAGAGGATTTGCCTTTGTTGAAATGGAAGAAGATTCGGCTTCAGAAGCTGCAATCAGTGCTTTGCATGAACAAGAATTCATGACACGTGCACTTACAGTAAACGAGGCTAAGCCACGTGAAGAAGGTGACAGACCACAATTTAACCGTAACCGTGGTGGCGGTGGCGGTGGCGGAGGTTTCAATCGCGGCGGACAAGGCGGCGGTGGAGGTTTCAACCGAGGCGGCCAAGGTGGCGGCGGTGGTGGTTACAATCGCGAAAGAAGAGACAATTATTAATTGTTTTTATACATACAGAAAATGCGTTTTTGAAATTCAAAAACGCATTTTTTTTGCCATTAACTTTATCAATAGCAACTTTTTTTAATTACACTCCCACCCTATTGAAGCTCTCATAATACAAACCATAAAGCCCATCCAAAGCCAACATTAATTGATGAAATATAATTGAAAACATTAGAATAATGCGAAACTATTTTTCAGAATTTGCTCAATTCTGTGCTTTACAATTTTGATAATAAGCGCTATTGGTAATTTCTCATTCAATGGAAATTGTACGGCACCTTTGCTCCATTTGTAATTACCAAACTCATGGCTGAAATTTTCTATTCCTGTGGATGTAGGATAAAAACCAACATGATTTTTGTATCCAGCAAAGTAAACCAACATACCATTTTGCTTGTAAGCTGGCATT
>Ga0114959_10001424_pt1 | contig 20886 bp, 10 predicted proteins | sample C_130625_EF_Meta_FD_87317 | JGI IMG/M metagenome (GOLD analysis project Ga0114959, IMG submission 87317) | Freshwater microbial communities from Lake Croche, Canada to study carbon cycling - C_130625_EF_MetaG | ecosystem: Environmental > Aquatic > Freshwater > Lake | place: Lake Croche, Canada... | reverse complement strand
CCAAATCGATACCTTACAGCCGGCGATAACCGGGTCGGCTTCCAGTATCACCTCTTTTCAATTACCCGCCAATGTCGCCGTCACTACCGACGGGACCGGTCTGATTACATCGAGTTCAACGACGAGTACTCAAATCGGCTATCTCGCCAACACGACCTCGGATATTCAGACACAGCTCAATGCAAAACAGGACACCGTGACGGGTGCGGCTACGACGACGTTAACGAACAACCTGACTCCTTATACCGTATTGGTGTCTGACGGATTCGGTAAGATCGCGGCCTCTAGTCTGAACGCGGCTCAACTCTCTTATCTGAGTACTATCAATAGCAATGTGCAAAGCCAACTCAATGCCCAGAACTTGTGGCAACCGAGTACAAGCAATATTTATTATAACGGCAATGTCGGAATAGGCATGATTCCCTCGACTGCCCTACAAGTGAGCGGGGTGGCTCAGGCTAGCAGTTTCCAGACTTCGGTGCAGGGAACCGCGGCGAATCCCGTCTACACCTTCAACGGCAATTCCAATATGGGGATGTATGCTGCGGGTGCGGATACCCTTGCATTCGGGGTTAAAGGAGCCGAGAGAATGCGTCTTTCGTCCAACGGCTACATGGGTATCGGTGTCATTCCGGCGGGCCCTCTCGAGGTCATGACAGGCCTGAGCGCCTCTACCGGTTCGGTCCGCTATTTCAATGCCACCTCAGGTTCAGCCCTTTTATCGAGTACAGCTTACTCGGCCAATGTATCGATTATCGGCGATTCGTCTATTTGGGTCAAGAACGGTTATTCTTTCATCGCCTCGTCCGACAGGCGTATCAAAAAGGATATAGAGCTGGCATCCGCTTCTAACATCTCTGCTATATTTGATTCTATCGAGCTGTACAAGTATCGATACATAGATGAGACAGATGTACCGCCGTCACAATCCAATATTGTTCATGGATTCGTCGCCCAAGAAGTCAAACAGCATTTCCCGGAGGCGTGTGATATTCAGACCGACTTCATTCCCAATATATTCGCTCCGTCGACTAGCATCGGTTTGTTGTCAAGTGGCGGTCAATTGCGGTTGTCTTTATCGATGGGATCATCTAATGTGCCGGCGATTTCTATCGGCGATACGGTCCAATTCTATCGCATATCTCGGAGCGATCCCTATATATGCGCCATTGACGGGATGTCTATTTCGGAAGACGGTCAGCAATTGACGGGTTTGACATTGACGTTGCCATCTGATTTATCGCAGAACGAGATTCAGGGTATGATCGCAAACAACGAATCCGTATTCGTATATGGTACTCAAGTGACCGACTTTATCACAATCGACAAACACAAACTAATGGTCGTGTGTTACGGTACAGTGAAAGACCTGAAATCCAAGTTGGTCGGATTAGAAAGCGATTACAACAATTTGCGGGCCGATTTCCAGAGTATGCAAGCGCAGCTGAGTAATTTACAGGCGCGAATGAGCCCATAATTTTTACATGTTTGATTATCAGAAAGGTACATGATTATTTCTATCGGAATGCAATGTACCAATGCCATGTTCAAACGCACATGTGAATCAGGACCTACTATGCCGTTTGACTGGATGATGTCACATCCGCGGTTCGTATTACGGATGCTGGAGCTCTTATTAGAAGAGCGCATGGATGTAAGAGAACTCGTGGAGAAGCATTTCTTTGCATGCGACCAACGTACTGCGATCTTTGACGAGAAAAACGAGCATTTCAAGACCATTTTCGATGGCATCGCTTTATTAAACACGAAATACGATGTAGTGTTTCCGCATGATCATTTCGTAGATGCCTCTACAACCGATAAGTATATACGTCGTTTCGAGCGGCTCAAAGAGGCTATTCTGCATCCAACCGAGTGTCTTCAATTTATCTATACTTCGCCCTCTTCTTCTGATAAAGGGAACTTTTTGATTGACGGCCGGATCATCATCCCCGAAGCGTATGCCGATTTGAACAAGATCTTTCATCTTATCGGAAAATACAACAAAGATTTTTTCATGTTTGTCTTTGATGCCATAAAAAAGGAGGATAGGGGTCTGTTGGATCCACGTATTGTGTTAGTTCCTCTTAATGCGTGTTCCCAATGGTCGGAACTACTTCCGCAGATGCAGGCGATCGTGGGATCTGTTACAGGTTCAGATGCAAATACTCCGTCTTAAATGTCTTGAGATCTTCCGGGACTCCGAGTCCCCACATCTTGGTGCATCCGGATATGCGGATGCGAGCTCCATCGGCGACCGCCTCGTTGTAAACGGGTGCCACATAGAATTCGCCATTGACGCGATTGTTTTTGGCGATCATCTGCTTGGCGTATTTGACGAAATCTCCGGCGCGTTTCCAGTAATAGATTCCGGTGGAGGCATGGGTGCTAATGACTTCTTTTTCTTTCACGCATGTGACGAATCCGGTCGTGTCGTCGGTTTTCACATACGACCATTTCCGGTCTTCGGGATCGAGTTGTTCGAACGTGCTGATACAGCCGTCGGCTTCCTGAGCCTGATACAAGAAGGCGTTGGCATCCCACTCCAGGTATTGATCAGAATTGGCGATCAAGAGAGGGAGATCGGGGTCCAGGTGAGACTCGGCCAAGAGAACCGAACATGCGGGCCCTTCCGTCAATCCGTCAGTTGTCACGATATCCACCGAATCCGAGGACTCTTCGAGGGTCGCTCTCAAGTTCCACTGCGGGTCCTCGAGATGGGCTGTGCGTACGACGAAAATGTAGCGCGTACTATCGGAATTCAAGTTGAAATTATCGGTTACCCAACGGATCATCGGCTTGCCTTTTTCGCCGATCGGGATCAACGGTTTCGGCTCCTTCACGCCGGTTACCGCGAACCGCGATCCAGCTCCAGCCATCGGGATCACCACTTGGATCCGAGAACTCCACCGCGTATCGATTGCAAGGGTGTCGTTCTTAGTCATCGATTTCTTTAAGTACCTCTCGACTTTGGCTTCTGTGACATCGTGTGGATCGGCAATCGGACACAGATGGGCTCCGGATAAGACCGCGGCCGTTCTCCCGATTGGTGAATCCTCGAGGATCAGGGTTTGAGAAGGTAGGAGACCGTGATCGGCCATACATCGCATATAAATCTGGGGATGTGGCTTCGCGTTCTTGACATCTTCGTTGGAATAGACTGCATCAAAGAGGTGGCGGATACCGAGTGTTTCGAGCATGGCTTCCAGAGTTGCAGAAATGGAGTTGGAACAACAGAATAAGCGGCGACCGAGGGCCTTGTGCTTGAGTAATAAGTTTGTCAATCTCTCGGGCGCTTTCGGCACACTAGACCGGATAATATCTACGGTCAGATCTTGTTTCTTTCGCCAGACTGAATCGTGCTTCTCGACGGGCAATCCCTTTTCCTTTGTCAAGAGCTCGAGCTTTTTTTTGGTGGGCAGCCCGTCGTACTTGGATAGATGCTCCTCCAGACTTATAGCGTATTCCGGGGACTCGAGTTCTAAAGCCGAATTGAGAGAAAGATAATGCAAAGGCCGAGAGTCGACCAGCACTCCGTCGAGATCGAAGATGATGGCAGTTATGTTCCTATCCATTATCTGTTCAGTAGATTCTTTTTTTGCACCTTAAAAGATTTCATTTGTCTTACCCTAAGACTCGATAATTGTACATTAACCACGACGCTTCCGTATGTAGTAATTCATTCACTCGCATTGTTGCAAATATGGTATCCGGCTTCTTAAAAGAATCACAAATCGCTAACATTGCCTCGACTTCTTTAGGTGGCACTGGGGCCGTCCATCTCAAAATAGAGGAATGCACGATATCCAGGTGATAGAGCTCTCCGCATAATCCCGCTGCACGCAATGCGTTTCGATCATCGTCCAAACAGCGACTCGGAATGCCGCACATCACTAGACCTGTTTTCGTAGGAATCAAGCGATCGAATGTTATATCATATGGCTTTATCGCCGGCATTGTAATGTTCATGAGATCAACTTTAGCACGTAAATTCTCATGCTCTGTTTGTGTAGTACCGTCGATCCAAGGAGACGTAACCAGAAAGGTCTGATGAAATAGGGGTTTGACGAATAATTTAGAATCAATATTGGTAAGAAGTTGACCTATTAAACTAAACCAATGACTTGTAAATCGGGTATCAGAATCAGGGTGCGCGATGAGAGCTAAAGAACGTCGCTTGTCCGAGTAAGCATCTTCTGACACTAAGAGAGGATCATAAATAGGCGAGTTCTTTGAAAGCCACTCCCTATTTCGTGTATCCATTTCTTCATATCGCGGATTGTATTTGGATTCCATTTTAAGAAATTATGATTTATGCCTTGTATAATGATGGGTGAGAATATACTTGACTGATTAAAACCACATGACTTATAGAACCCAAAACATAGCTGAGTTTAAACCTCTCTTCCGTATGAACAAGTATTTCGATAGTGATACTGATTACACTTAATAGAATGGCTAATAGTACACACCAATTATACAAATCTTGTATTACATATATTTTATAAATGTCCCATAAAAGGATGCATGTAAGAGTAACCGTGATCATGATTTTTAATACAATAAATTCAATTGTTTTTTCGTGAATATGATATAAGAACACGATGGAAAACAGTGTTGCAAATAAAGACATAAACACATACTCGTGGACGTAATAGGCGTAAAAAGACACAAGGAAAAATGTAGATGTGACTATAAGTTGAGGGTTCATTTTTCGTTCAAAGAATAAAGAGTTGCTTGTCTTTATATGTCGTCCAATCCCAATAATATAGCAGATAAGAATAAGAGAGATAGAGGATGTCATTGAAATATGCTGTCGAAACATGGTGGGGATTAGAAGACAGTGGAATCGTATATGCTAATACTCAAAAAAAGAAAATCGTTGGATATCGCGCGAATCCATCAGAAGCGATTAAATGCTTCAACTCCCATCCCGTAGCATGCGAAGAAAACACCTTTTGTCGGCGTGTAGTGTCCTCCGGCAGACCTCGATGCATTCCCAATAAAGACGAAAATGTGACGGCGAATAAATGGCCCGAGAGAGAATCCATGATCAATTCGGAAGCGGATGGCCGCGTATTCACCCTCATTGCTTATGCGGATGTAAAATCAAAGACCGATATGCGTGTCGCATCTGTTATGTCGAACGAGGAGACTAATACCATATGCGTAGTATTCCCTATCGGCCATGTCAAGCAGATCAATAAATTGTTTCCGGAAGCGTCTAAATTAGTTGGGTATGTGTTTGGTCTGGCTCAAGATCCTCGCAAAACAGTTATCCTCGCGGGTCATTCTATGGGAGCTGTCATGGCGCAGGTGTTCGCTCTTTCGATGTTGCATATGTCGCTCGAACAAAAGAGGCCATTGCACAAAAACATATACATCGTTGGTAGCGGAGGGTATTTATGGATGACTCCTCAACAGCACGTTCTGCTGCAAACCGCCTATGCAGGAAGAATGATGCAATTCTGTCTAGGTCTCGTTGTAGCCGATAAATTATGGGTCGATGCCTTTATCTATAAATGGAACAAAAAGGAATACACGGATGTGGAATTAAAGGGCCAGGAAATGATGCTTCTTATATCGGAAGATGGTGATAAAATCGATCGTGTTGCTACTATCGTCCCCTCTAAAAAAGAACCGTCTCAGGATACCTACACTCTCAGTAACTATATCCATGAATGGAACGAATACAAACCGTTTATTAAGCAATGGATAGATGACGGCGAGATTTTGATTTCCAATTCTAAAACACCTCTGTCAAAAGCCATGGAGGACATGTATGTTTCACGATCTCAGTCTCAATCCAAGTCTCAATCTCTCAGTCAATCACATTCCGTATCTAGAAGCAAGAGCCGGAGCCGGAGTCAGAGTCAGATTAAGAGTGCAAATAAATCTAGAACTAAAGAAGCTACCATCAAGCCCATTTTGTAGATATAGATAGGCAAAAAAATATCCCATGATTGTAGATGTCGCGTACTGCTACCCAAAAGGAAGTTCTGCTCGTCGTAGATATAGGTACTCTATGCGATAATCGTCTAGTTGATTTGGCGCTGTCTCGACTCATGACGCGCTTTAAACTCGTATTTGTGTGTGATGTAAAGCGCAAGTTTAACACAAGACACCAGCCGCTCGCTAAATACACGTTTGAAACACCGGTTCACGTAACCGGGACTTCCTATGAGCACAGTGATATCGATTTACATATTCTCGATTCACAGCAAAATGCGATCTTGTGGGGTATTCGGAATCCGACTAAAGCGATTGCGGCCTATAACTGGATTCATACGATGACACAGTTGGTAGAACAGGCTGTCAAAGAACACTCGCCACGGGGTATTGTTATGCATTATGCACAGAGCATGTTACTCTGGACTCTTTCAACATCAGTCTTGAAACTACCGGTGTATATTCTGCATTTCGCCCCCGCTCTCTTGAATAAACAGATCCCGTGGGTATTTGATCACTGTCTGAAAGATCCGGCGTTTCAACTATATGACACGACGACGGAATATTACAGCAAAATCAAAGAGACCTGGATATCGCACTATTACAAGATGTCCGGGTTGAAGTCCATGACCACACAGCAGCTCAAAAGCGTGTTAAACAAGGCCACGCATTTGCTATGTTGGGACCAGTATGTCATGCCTAAAATCGATTGGCTGATTTCAGAAGAGAACGCAGTTCAACTAGGGGCCTTATTCAATGCCACGCGGTATGCTTCCAAGAAATGGTATGATTCGTCGATGAAAATCGCGGATGAGTCAGCAATTCCTAAAAAGTTGATCGAGTTCGTTGAAGGAAGTGTTGGGACTGGAAAAGATATTGTGTTCATGACCTTTGGCTCGTATGCCGATAACCCTGCTCTCAAGAAAGTCATCCCCATCCTCTTGGCGGTTATCGAGGCATCGGGGCTACGCGTATTGTACCATTATTCTATTCCTACAGGACAATGCTCGGTGACTTCTTCTTCGAAAGTCTACGTGCATGAAGGCTGGCTTCCCTATGAATGGGCCGTGCATCGTAGTCGCGCTGTCGTCTTCACGGGCTCGGTTTGTCTGAAATCGTTGTGCGAGTTTGTTAAAGTGCCGATGTTGTTCGTCCCCCTTCTGGCCGAGCAGTTCTTCTGGGCGCGGAATTATGAGGCCATGACGAGTGTTCCTTTTATTAGCTATTTGGATACGCCTAAAAATATGGTGACGAAGGCCGTCGCGGCTCTCCGGGACTCCCCACACCTCGCCAAACGATACTTGGAAAAGATATCAAAAAGTATGAAAATCAAAACACACACGGCTACACATGTGATGGAGACCTTATTCGCTCAATAATAAAATTTCATGTAGAATTTATTTTTTTCTAATACGTCATACAAGACCTACATTTTTTTACAGTAAAAGATGGAAAAGCATCGTACTAGGAGGGAATCCTGTTTTTTTCTGAGTCTAGAATAAAACACATGTCGACTCCTGGTATGCATCTGACACGTGGGAATGTACTAGTGTTAGATAACACCAATGTGATTCGGTCGTCAGATGCTCTTTCGAATTTGTCTCTCGGTGGAGGCTTGACATCGAATATCTCGGTCGCGGCATCTAATGTGACTGTTTCGGCCTATACCCTCAACGTGCTCGGTGACATCAACTTCACGGGTACGTTGCGTTCCAATGGCGAGATCTTCAGATCTGGCGGCGGTGGGGGTGGAGGGGGAGCTGGTTCATCCATTTCGTTGGCCCCCACCTTTATAGAGCTCTTGACCAATGCCAACATGAGTCCGGCGATTGGCCCCACCAATCTGACCTATACCTCATCGTCTTTCACGACTCCCACGGTGGCCACGAGCGCCCTCGTTTCTTATAACGGGTCCGGATGGGTAGCTGGTGGTGGTTTATTCACTGCCACTGTCACCCTCAATGGTGTGAGCCGTACGACCGAAGTGTATAATCCGGGAACGACCCATATGCCTGTTCCGGCGCTCCAATTCATGGTCCCTCTTTTGCCCAGCACTACCTATACAACTAGCGTGGCTTTCTCGGCGAATGCGCTGACAGACGTGAACGATTTCCACACACTGAACCTGACCCTGTTCCCCAATACCGCTTTTGGTTCTCTCTCTGCGACGGCCTGTTATGCGTTGTGGTATGCCAATTCGAATGTTCCGTCAGGCAATTACGTCGGGACTACGGGGTACGGCGGCACGGTGGTGCAGAACGCCGCCGGCACCGGGATCAATCCCTTTAGCACGACCACTGGTCAGTTCACCTGCCAATATGCCGGTGTGTACCAGTGCAATTTCACGACCAACACCTATCTGCCTCAGGACACTGTCCAGATCTGGAAGAACGGTGCCCTCATCGCTCCCGGGTATCAGGCTTATGGTAATATCAATAACAGCATCAGTGTGTGTGCTTCGATTTATTGTGATTACGGGGATACGCTCGGTTTCTATGTTTCCTCGGGTACTATCCAAGGTGCGTCAAGCGGTACCCAGGGGTGTTCGATTGCACTCGTTGGTTCGGCCACGAATGTGACGCAATTCACGACTCTGGGCGGCTCGAACATCTGTCTTCTCGGCGGCTCTAATCTCGCGATCGGTAAGTCGAACGCGGCCTATGCCCTCGATGTTGCGGGCGATGTGAATTTCAGCGGTATGTTGCGGTCTAACGGTCAGGCCTATGTCGGTAGTCAATGGAGCACCAGCAACAACTATTTGACATATAGCTCCAATGTGTCGATCGGCGGCTCTCTCAATTTCAACGGATCTCTGATGTCAAACGGAGTTCCGTATGTCGGAAGCCAATGGACGACGAGCAATAACACGCTGACTTATGGATCCAACGTCTATATCGCGGGGTCCCTCACGGTCATGGGCAGCAACATCGTGCAAAATATCACGGTCCAGAACACCCTCATCGAGTCGTCCAATCTCGTGATCAACAACGCCGGCACCGGTCCCGCTCTCTCGGTCACTCAATCAGAGGTCACCGGTCAACCGCTCGCTCAGTTTATTGCCGGGTCCAACTTGGGTCTCTTTATCGGGTCCAACGCCTATGTCGGTGTCGGTAAATCGAATCCCATGTATGCCCTCGATGTGGTCGGGTCCATCAATGTCTCGGGATCGGTCCTCGTGAATGGTGCGGCTCTCTCGAATAGCAGCGGCGGATCTGGATCTGGAGCCGCGGCTCTCTGCCAAGCCCTCTGGTACACCACCTCGAATGTCCCGGCTTCCAACTATATTGGTACTAGCGCTTATGGTGGCACGATTGCCCAGAACAATTCGACGACGAGCACGAATCCTTTCAGCACCAGCAATGGTCTCTTTACCTGCCAGTATGCGGGAGTCTACCAATGTAATTTCACCTCGACGACGGCTCAGGCTCAAGCCACTGTCACGATTTACAAGAACGGTGCGGCTCTCGCTCCCGGGTATCTGTGCTACGGTAACTTTAATAACTCGATTTCTCTGTCAGCGGCAGTCAATTGCAGTGCCCAGGATACACTCGGGTTCTATGTGACGCAGGGATCGGTCCAGAGCGCGACTCAGGGGTGCTCGATTTCTTTAATGTCGTCGGGTGCGGCGGCGACGGGCATGGGTATTCAAAACATGGCATCTTTCACGACTTCCGGAAGCTTTACCTGGACTCCTCCGTCTGGTGTGACTCAAGTCACAGTCGAAGTGGTGGGTGGTGGAGGTGGTGGAGGTGGTGCAGGTGCTACAGTTCAGGCATATGGTGGAGGTGGTGGAGGTGGAGCAGGTGCATATACCAAAGCCGTTGTTAATGTATCCTCTGGTAATACTTATTCGATTATAGTTGGTGCAGGAGGTGCCGGAGGTACATCCACTTCCGGAGGTACCAATACTGGTGGGACCAACGGAAGCAATGGGAGCAACTCATCATTTGGACTCTCTTCGTCGTTGCTTATTTCAGCAAACGGAGGTAGCGGAGGTACAAAGCCTCTGTATAACCAAACGAATCCTGCAGATTCAGGACCAAATGATGCATGGTCTGCTGGGTGGGGTGGTATTGGTGGAACTGTCGCGTCTATTACTGATACCAATAGCGTAACTATATCTATTTTGAAAAGTGCGGGTGGATCAGGTGATGACGCTTCTATCAATACAGGTCGGAACTTTGAACTCGGTGGAACGGGTGGAGCAAGTTATTTCGGCAGCGGTGGACGTGGTCAAAATGACGAAATTGTTGATCTGACTCCGGGTATGGCTATCGGTTCTGGTGGTGGTGGTGGGTGTGCTCAATTCCCCATGAATGGTGGTGCGGGAGCCTCTGGCGCTGTCATCATCACCTACTTTACGCAGACGGGTCTGCCTGTCACGTACGCAGCCACGGGCCCGCTCTCGATGTCAGGTACGACGCTCTCGATCGCCAATGCCACATCAAGCTCGGCAGGTGTGGTGCAGCCAGACGGAACATCCCTGGTTTTGAGTGGAAATGTACTTTCATCAGGAAACTCGAAAGCCTTCTTCTTTGCAAATAATAGTGGGACATCATCCGGAACATGCCAATGGGCTTCTCCATTAGCTGCAAGTGTTGGATATTCGTTAACTGTTTCAAATACCACAGTGACGATGACTGTAGCAGGTACATATTTTATTAGCTATTGTTGCCGAATCTTTGCATCTGGTGTGTGTTCTCCTTATGCTTACATTTATAAGAATGGCGCTTTAGTTACAAAAATGGATGGTACTAATTTTCAATCTGCAAACGATGTTCCATTGTGTATTACAACTTGTGTTACCTTATCGGGAACTGATACGTTGACCTTTACATTTGATACTTCGGCGAACGGTGCTACATGCACTGTCGCTGCAGGCAATGCGACTCTTACAATCCTGAAAGTTTTGTAGTTAAATAATTCTGCAATCAAAAATAGGACAGCATACACTGTATTGAAGCGCTACATGGAATAAACTTGTTATTTTTATTTTTCTTTCAGTAGTTTCTGAGCACTTGAAGAAATGCGACCAAAGCAAATATAAGGACGTATTGCTACTATAGAAAAACTACGATTAATGTCTCGCATTCCCTGGACAGCGTATTTACCCGCATCGGCAGCCATGATAGGAGGAGTCGCTGTCGAATACCTTACTACAGAAGCCTATATTGCACATGACTCCAAACACCCTTATAGTAAACCATATGGTGCCGGATGGGGCTTCTTGGGAGCACTCTTGTTGATGCCTAGTATACCGTTGCCAAATAGATTCGTGAAACGAGCCGTTTATTCAAGGCGGTCGTGGGTATCGAAACCTCGACAACTGGGTCCATAAACTGTTTTTGTCTCTTTCTCTCTGTCTCTTCTCCTAAAGTTCTTAGGTCAAGGAAAAACAAAAAAGTTTTACAGAAAGTCTACAGCCATAGGTATCACCTAGACACACACACAGTTTTATGTGTGTGTGGGAGGGTCCTTCTCAAAAATTTTTTTTAACTTCAACTACAAAATCTTTATTCACTGAAAACTTACCTTAGAAAACAATTGAGAAATTTGGAATTAACTTTCTATGTTAAAATTCCGTGAAAGTCCAGAGGTTTTTGCTGAATGTTGTTTCATAAGAATTTCTTTTTTTCTGTTTCTGCTTAACCTTTTTTGTTAAGCGCTTAACCTTTTTTGTTAAGCGCTTAACCTTTTACGTTAAGCGCTTACCTTTTTACGTTAAGCGCTTAACCTTTTACGTTAAGCTATTTAAAGGTTTGTTATTAATAGAGTACATTGGGAATGACGAGTAAAGAGTGTGAATATTGTAATAAAGCGTTCAGCAATTCTAGAAATCTGCATTACCATCAAAACAATGCAAAATACTGTCTAGCAATGCGAGGTGAAAGGGGCGCTATCGTTTGCGAGCATTGTCAAAAGCAATTTTCTTCTCATCATAGACTACAGTCTCATATAGAAGATAATTGTCGTATGAAAGAACAAAGAGAAACTGAACAGAGACATGCAAATGAATTAGCGACTATTCATAATCAATACAATGAAACTCAACTACAATATCAACACAAACTTGATGTTATGCAAACCCAATTACATGAAACCCAACTACAATATCAAACCCATTTACAAGAAGTCGAACAAAAGCACCGAAACGACTTGGCGATTTTTAGAAATAAACTTCATGAGTCCGAACATAAAAACAAATTGTTAATCAGAAAACTAGCAGAGAAGAAGATGCTTGTACATACACTACAAAGTGTACTTCATAGCAAAGATATCAAGATTGCCAGGCTCGAAGGCATCAGCGAAAACGTCGAAACCAATCGCGATAAACTCAATGACACTATCGCCGATATTGCCAAACAACCTAAAACGAATCAAACAAATACGAATAATACAACCAATCAAAACATTATTCTAAATTCACTCGATCTAGAAGACACAGATCACGTTCAGACTGTTCTCAAGAAGCACATGACCAAAGAAGTGCTTTACAAAGGCCAAGAAGGGGTGGCGATGCTCGTTGATAAGAACTTGCTCCGCGACGAAGATGGTAACCATAAATACAAATGCACCGATGTGTCGAGACAGCGATTTGAATACATGAATAAAGAAGGCGATGTGGTTACAGACCACAAAGCCAATAAACTGATTAATACTTTGACCACCGCGAAACTGTGTAAGACGTTTCACGATGCCGCTAGTGAATACTATTACAAAGAAAATGGCTCTCTCAACGATGAAGAGATTCTTCGCCTGCAAAGTCCCGTTCACGAAGTCATGAATATACAGAAAGATTCGACCAAATTCAGGAGTAAATTATGTGTGCTGACGGCTAAATAATGCGGGGTTACCTCCCCGCACGAGGGTCTCGCTGCGCTCGATGGAAGTTTAATAGGGAGTGGGTGCGGCATTTGTATAGGATTCCCACGAGAGTTTGCCGCGGATGAGCCAAATGGCAGGCAAAATGTTATGGATAGGTTCATACTAGATGTGCACTGAATTCACATCCTAACGCTGGTGCAACCGCGCGTGTGCATTCTAAAGAAGATGCGGCTTCGCCAGGGTCTCTTTCAGATTCCACACGAATTCGGCACGCGCCCCGAACCCGGTTTTCAAATAATTCAATCTAGTTTGAACTGCGTTATTAATAAAAAACCATCATTACTTGTAAAGTCAATCTATAACACCATCTCTGGAGTACAAATACGGGTGATCCCTTGTGCGGGGAGGGAACCCCGCGAGGGGTTGATAGCTTCGCTATCAATACGAGTGACCCCGTTTTTTATGTCGAGTTACAATAAAACACACCCGATGAGCGTAAGCAGTCTTATGTGCGTGACGGGACCGGGCTCCAATGCCCTCTTCGTCAACACGTCTAATGGCAACATCGGGATCGCCAATTCCAATCCCCAATTCTCTTTAGATCTCTCCGGAGGCATGAACATCAACGGCAGTCTCTCCGCCTCCAACATGGGCCTATACAAGAATCGCGTTTTGAATGGCGACATGCGACTCGATCAGAGCCTGACCTCGACCGCATCCAACGTGGTGATCACGGGATCTAATGTAGCTACAGCCGCGGCCTCGAACGCCGTCGTGGATAAATGGCAGGCGGCCACGGGAGCGGGTCCCGGAATCGTGATGGCCCAACAAGTGGCTCTGTCGGTCGCCGATCAAGTGGCCGTCGGTGGGACCTTCAATAAAGCCGTGCAACTGAGCCAGGTGCCGGTGAATGAACTGACGACGTATATTCCGTTTGATGGATATAGCGCGGCAGATTTGATGGGCGGTTTAGGGGCACCTGTCCCCACAGGAACCGTATCGTATTCGACAACCTTGAGTAAAGTCGGCACAGCATGCCTCGACCTTACCGCGAATACAAGTGGTGCAACAACTCTGACTACAGGTGTTACCTATACTATCGCAAACGCCCCCACTACAGCGATAACTGTAGGGTGCTGGCTATACAAACCCGCTAACAGCACCTATCTCGTGCCTGTATTTATCGGAAGTAACAGCTCGGGTGCAAATATCGGGGTTGCATTCGAATTTTGCTTTGATCCGACAGGTCAGCTCTATATAAATTTTGTTTATGGTGGAACGCTGTACCAAATATTCGCAAGTGGAATAGAAAACAATGCGGCGGGGGCTATGGCCAACAATACCTGGACTCATGTTTGTGCGACTGCTGCACCGGGTTCCTTGATCAAACTCTACGTCAATGGTGCGTTAGTGCAATCGAGCGCCTCAGTCGTTTTGAGCGGGACTGTGCTCTCTTGTTACAGTGAATCATATCCAGTTACAACGGTCCGCTTTGGAGGACGTAACGCAGGGTATTATCATGCTTACAACGGCTATATTGATGATGTCCGCATCTACAACCGTGTCCTCTCCGCCGCCGAAATCGCGGTTCTCGCAGGCAACATCGGCATCCCTCAGACTCCTTCAACCACGACAACCGATATCACCACATATTCGTCTCGCCTGACATTCGACAGCACGACCTCCGACGCGATGTCTGCTCTCGCGGCACCGACAGCCGTCGGCGGAGCGGCTTCCTATAATACGACGACCTACAAAATCGGCAACGCGTCTCTCGACCTGACGAGCAACACCCCTTACGGTACCATCAAATCGCTGACCTATACTCCCGGATCCACATCAGCTCCTATGACCGTGTCCTTCTGGATCAATCCTACGTCGTCGACTAGCAATGCCTATTATCAGATCCCTCTCTGCTTCGGCTCGAGCACAGCTACCGGCTATGATATCGTGTTAAACAGTAGCAATCAACTGTTCATCGAATCGTATCTTGGCTCCCTCGCATCAACGCTCCCCAGCAGCGATACGTATATCCCCAGTGGAACTTGGTCCTTCGTCGTTGGCACACTAGTCTCAGGCGGAGCCAGCTCTCTCTATGTCAACGGCACCCTGGTAGCCAGCATGACTGTCGCGACCGGAACGACCCTCACCAACACCGGAAATATGATTGTCGGTCGCAATATTAGCGTGGACATGAACGTCGGCTACACCCCTGTGTTCTCGGTTACTGGACACAGCAGCGGCTATTCGTGGGCTAACTCGACAAACAAGCCGACCTTCGACCCCTATAATAATCAAGTCACTTTCGCGGCGGCTTCCAGTCAATATCTCAATCCAGGGTCGAAGACATTTACTATGGCATCAACTGGCTTCACTGCCTCCTTTGTCGTCCTTTTCACGGCAGCATCGGGCAACTATTATGAGCGCGTCTATGACTTTTGCCCAAGTCCAGGTAGCGTTACAGATTCAATTGTTATTACTCGAGCTGGAACGGCAAATCAATTAGATGCATATTTCTGGTATGGCAGCAGCGGTATATCATCTGTTGTATCCGCACCAATCGCTCAAAACACATTGCAAATCCTGACAGTGACTATCTCGAGCAGCGGAGCTATGACAATGTATAAGAACGGTTCCTCGGTTGCGACTGCATCGACGACGGCACCGACGACGCGCACAATCACTCAGCCTTCTGTCGGGCGTTCGAGTGATGCCAGTCCCATATACTCTGATATGCGCCTATTCTATTTCGCAGCTTATAATGCGACTTTAAGTAGCACAGATGTGGCGAACCAACACGCCTTATTCGCATCGACTCTATTCAGTCGCATCAACACGATTCCCGCGGCTCTCAGCGGCCTAACGCCAACGTCCAATCTCTACCCGTTGACCCCTGTCATCGAGGTCACACCGACCATGAGCGGAGCCTCGTGGGCGAATTCGACAAACCGCCCCACATTCAATACCACCAACAACTATATCAAATTCGATTCCGCCAGCTCTCAGTACTTGGATGCTGGCGCAAAGACATTCAATACTCATACTAATGGGTTTTCTGCGACGGCGGTGTTTATGTGGACTGCACCTGCGGGAACGAACGGCGACCGTATATTCGACTTTGGCAGTGGTTCTCCAAATGGAAATATTATTCTATATCGTAGTTACTTTACGAATTTCAATGGGACAACCAGAACCGCCACCGTCAACGGCCAGCCTGCTTATGTCCATCACAAGCTCCAGTTCATTACGGTTACAATGACCGCTGCAGGTGTATTGACAGTCTACGAGAACGGTGTGTCCGTCGGCACTGGTTCTGGTTCCGCCATCACTGGTCCCAAGACGTTCGCCAATACATACATTGGAAGGTCACTTTATGCCGGCGAACCCTATGCGAACATGAACCTTTACTATTTCGCCGCCTACGACGGCACCTTGACCGGCGCTCAAGTCCTGACGCAGTATCAAACGCTGAGCGGCTTGATTCGTCCCGAGTGGGGTCAGTTTGCTTATACCGGTTTAATCGACGATGTACGGCTTTATAATACGGCCTTGTCAGCATCTCAAATATCGGGAATGTACACCCCCTTGTCGACCCAGCTCACCTTTGATAACACGACCGCTGATGCCCAAGGCACCCTCTCCGCCCCCACTCTCACGGGCACCCTCGCGTTTAGTTCCAATTGCAAAGTCGGAACCGCAAGTCTCGATCTGACGGTGAATCCGGTCACAGGCGCTCCCAATACGTATTTGAAGTATTTGTGCTCGGCACCTCCATCGCAATGCACCCTGTCTTTCTGGATGTATGTAAGCAGCATCAGCGGCAGCGGCCAACAGGTGCCCGTCGGGTTTGGATCGGCGAGTCAATATTCTTGGCTCGTTGCCATTGACAATAGCTCCTCGGGGAAAATCTATACCAATATGCCTATGGGCACCGTCGGGTCTTCACAAGTCGATTATTCCACTACGACCACCGCCTACGCTGTCGCGGGGACCTGGATGCATTTCGTCAACACCGTCAACGCTTCGACTGGTCAGAACTGCATCTATGTCAACGGAGTCTTGGTAGGTTCTCGATCCGATATCCCGTCCTCTGCCGTATTTGTCGCCCAAGATAAAACCGCTGTAACGGGTTTCAAATTAGGCGGGATTTATCATAGCACGACCATCAACTCTTTCAAAGGCCTCATCGACGATTTCCGCCTTTACAACAGCGCCCTCACCCCCTCCCAAGTCGCCGGTTTGTATTATTCGAGTCCCAATAATAACGGTTATGTCCTCTATCAGCAACCGATCGAAGGCCAGAACATCGCCGATCTCGCCTGGGGCACGTCGGGAGCGCTTCCGGCAACCGTGAGTGCCTGGATCAAGAATAATTCGACGGCTCAACAACAACTCGCCATCTCCCTGCAAAACGGGTCCAATAACCGGTCTTACGTCTACACAACTCCGTCTCTCCCTGCCAATACCTGGTCGAAAGTGTCTTTCACCGTTCCCGGAGACTCCAACGGCACCTGGGCCTCGGATAATACCACAGGCTTGACTCTGGGTCTGACTCTCGGATCGGCCAATACGTATAACCTCCCGACACAGCTTGTGGCGACGACGAGTAACGCGACGGTCTCTTCGTGGAGCAACTACACGATCTGCTCTTACACCAATGTGGGATCAGGAACGTTCACGGTTTCCGCCCCCGGGTATATCGATTTCTTGGTCGTCGGTGGAGGCGGGGGTGGTGGATGCGACCGCGCTCCAGGAGGCGGTGCAGGTGGATTGATTTACGGCACCAACGTCCCGATCGCGGCTGGTACTTACAACATCACGGTCGGTGCTGGAGGCGCTGGGGGAACAAATGCGGACAATGCAGCACCCAACGGAAGCAATTCATCGTTTTCAGTTTGGACGGCTTATGGAGGAGGAGGAGCTGGAGGGTATTACACGACTGGTTCTGCAGGTGGATGCGGAGGCGGTGGACATGGTCAGAGTGCGGGAGCCGGAGGCGCGGCGACAATCGGAGGCCAAGGATTTGCCGGCGGAGCTGCATATGCCAGCGGTCATTATAATTCTGGAGGAGGAGGCGGAGCTGGAGGAGCAGGATCGGCCGCAAATGCAACTGGAGGCGGTGACGGTGGTCCCGGATATGCATGTTCCATCACGGGTACTCAGACCTATTATGCTGGAGGCGGAGGAGGATCGAAAGCCTTTGATGGAGGCTTTGGCAATACCTATTCCGGAAAAGGGGGTATCGGAGGAGGTGGCAATGCGGGTCAAACTGCGGGCGCAGCCGGAACCGCGGGAACTCCCAATACAGGCGGTGGAGGCGGAGGCGGGGCCAATATTCCTTCCGGTGGTGCAGGTGGCAACGGTGGTTCCGGTATCGTCATTATTCGGTATCTGACCAACGTCTCGGCCTCGGCTTGGAACAGCGCCCAATACCTGACTTCCAGTGTCCAGGTCTTCGGCCAATCCAACGCCTTCCTCAACACGCTCGGCAACTCCCTGCTCCTCACCGGAGTGCAGTTAGAAAAAGGATCCCTCGCAACGCCCTACGAATTCCGCCCGTATGCCATCGAGAATATGTTGGTCGCCAACAGCATGACAAACAGCGTCGTCAATGCGAAACTGGCCACGACAACGGCCCCTGGAGCAGTGCAAGCGGGTAAAGGTATGAACATGAACGGAGGTGTATTATCAACATTGTCGGCTGCTTTCAATTGCTATGTTACAGGGTCTGCTATGAATAATAACGGGTTGAATCTTTCTATGGGAAGTGTGAATAATGGAGGATTTGCTATTAGCACCTATAATTCTATAGCTAACTCGGCTGTCACATTACCTGCTACGGGAACCTACTATGTTTCGGTTACCGTGAATTCACCTGGATCAGCGGGTCAACAAACCCAATCTGTCTCAATTAAAAATGCGACAACAGGAACTGTATGGGCCACTGCTTCAGAGTGGATTAAATCTGGAGATGGAATGACTGGAGTATCGTGTTCTACCATTATCGTAGCCACTGCTAGTGATCAAATCATTTTCCCTCAAACCAACATGAATAACCAAAACAATCAACAAATTACAATATTTAGGCTATTCTAATTGTTCGTTGCTCTCATTTTGTTCCGCACAATATATCCACCGGATATTGTGAATAATATCAAATCCGAGGATCCGCGTATCAGCAATGGCGTGTCGTCTATCATCATCGAATAGGTGATCCAGAGAGACGACGACACCATGTTGAGAAGACAGAACAACAGAGAATAGGTGTTGCGTGACTTGTTGGTGTAAAGCAGATACATGAACATGATGCGGCCCGAGATGGAGATGGCCGTTGCGGTGTAGGGAATGACCAGATTAGATGATGCGGATGCGCTCATACTCATACTCATGCTCATCGTGTCTATCTATGTCTCTAGCTATGTCTCTGTCTCTATCTATAGATAACCGACTCCTTATACCGTTGACACTTTCGAATGACTGGACAGTTCAAGACTGAATTTGATGTATATATTTTTATATTTTTTATATGGGTTTGAACGTGGTTATACAGTATATAAACAAATAGGCCGGATATCCGGCTTATTTATTTTCTTATATTACAGCGACAGACATTTCAAATGGGTGTATTGGCATTGCTTTCATTACACCATGTAACATCTCAATTAATGGCCTACCCTCGTGCGGTCGCCCTTCGGGCAACTTTGCAGCTTTGCTGCTAGGGGAGGGAACCCCGCGATGGCTTGATAGCTTCGCTATCAATACGAGTGACCCCGTTTTTTATGTCGAGATACAATAAACACATACCATGAGCGTCAGCAGTCTGTTGTGCGTCACGGGTCCCGGATCGAACGCCCTCTTCGTCAATACGTCGAATGGCAATGTCGGTATCGGCAATTCGAATCCTCAAGTCGCCCTCGATATTTCGGGCAATACCAACGTCACCGGCGGACTCGCGGCCTCCAATCTCGGCATGTTCCGCAATCGCTTGATCAATGGTGATATGCGCTTGGACCAGGGCCTGACGGCAACTGCGTCCAATGTGGTGATCACGGGATCCTCTTCCAACACGGCCGCTGCTTCGAATGCCGTCGTGGATAAATGGCAGTCGGCAACGGGAGCGGGTCCAGGGACTCTCTTGGCCCAACAAGTGGCTCTGTCGGCCGCCGATCAATTAGCAACGGGTGGCTTGAATAAAGCGACGGCCCTAAGTCAGGTGCCGGTGAATGGGCTGACGACGTATATTCCGTTTGATGGAAATAGCGTGGCGGATACATTGGGTGCCTTAACGAATCCGACATGGACTGGTACCCCGACATATTCAGCAGGAAAAATTAATTCTACAGCGCTAGATCTTCGCGGAAACCTCTCAGTTAATGGCTCATCAACGGTTGGTGCAGCATTAGCAGCAGTTGACTATAGTAATGTGTCATTGCCGTCTGCATTTTCGTTGTCTGTGTGGTTAAACCCGTCGTCACTTACAAACTCAGAACATATTATCAATTTCCACAATGGAATTGATATGGGTTATGGGATTGTTATGAATGCGACTGGTGTATATCTAGAGGGCTTCAGCTCTGGTGCAAATGGAACGGATGTCCTTGTATGCTATAATAATGCAGCGGGTGTAATTCCGGCAAATGCATGGACTCATATAGGTGCTACTATGTCGGCAACTCCTACTTCTGCTGGAGCAAGCACTCTTTTCATAAATGGCGTACAAATTGCATCAACTGCTATATCTGCTGGATTTGTAACTGGAAATGGTACAAGCACAGGTGTAAACAAATTACGCATTGGCTCATATTTCAAAGGTACATATCCATACTCTGGGCAAATCGACGACTTCCGCATCTACAACCGCGTCCTCTCCGCCGCCGAAATCGCGGTTCTCGCCGGCAATGTCGGTATTCCCCAAGCTCCTCCCGCGAATTACGTCCAGCCGCTTGATTACACGTCGCGAATGACATTCGACAGCACGACGGCAGATGCGAATGGCGTTCTCGCCGCCCCCACGGTTACTGGCACACCTGTCTATAACACAAGCCTTCAGCAGGTGGGAACGGCGTGTTTGAACACAACAGCCAATACAGCAGGAAGTTCCACCCCAGCCTT
>Ga0114959_10001423_pt1 | contig 20895 bp, 22 predicted proteins | sample C_130625_EF_Meta_FD_87317 | JGI IMG/M metagenome (GOLD analysis project Ga0114959, IMG submission 87317) | Freshwater microbial communities from Lake Croche, Canada to study carbon cycling - C_130625_EF_MetaG | ecosystem: Environmental > Aquatic > Freshwater > Lake | place: Lake Croche, Canada... | reverse complement strand
GAACAAAAACAGTAAGAAATAATAAAAAATTTAAAACATAAAATCTTAGATCCTTTTTCATATCGATAACAGCAAAAAAAAATAAAAAAAATAAAAAAAAAAAAAAAAAAAAAAAAAAGTAAAAAAATAAAAAAAATAAAAAAAATAAAAAAAAATTTGTAACTTGTATGATTTTAATCTTGTAACTTAATTAAATAAACTTTTTTTTATATATTTTTCCCATACTTGAAGATAAGTTTAATTTGTTTATTATTAGTGACTATTACAAGAAGCAAATTATTCTTTATCAATAACAGTTGCCTTTGTTATATTTCTAATTATTTTATTTTCTTTTTCTAAATCATTATCACCTGAGCCTCCCATAGATTCAATAAGTATCTTATTATATTGGTCTGATAATCTGGAAGTGGATTTTTTACAATCAGGATATTTTTCTTTAAAAATAGGTAATAATTTTTGATTTTTAAATGCAACACGTTTAATAATCTTTCTTAGCTTTATTTTTTCGTCGCTATCTTTTTCCCATTTATCTTCGTCTTTAATATAAATAGTTTCTCTCTTCTTGTCGGTGCAATGAACAGGTCTTTGAGTCACATCTAATGCCTTCAAATTACTAGTAATGATATTAGAAATACCCTCAACATAACCTAATTTGCCGACATTTTCCAAGTCAGAGAGTTGCAGCTTAATGGAGTCAACAAAGTCAGTAATATTCATTGCATCTTTGCATGTCTCGTTTAAGAAAAATTGCAAATTAAATGATTTATTGTGAGAATTTGTATTATGAGAATTATTAGTATTATTTGTTCCATTTTTAGCTAATTCTAATACCATAGTCTGTTGTTCAGCCATAATCTGTCGAATACTAGTTTGTTCTTTTATAAGTTCTGCATTTTGTTTAATTAGTATTAAAATAAGTTCGTCTTTATCTGGAATATCCTTATTGTTTTCATCATCATATTTTCCCAATTTAAGAGAATTTTCTTCAATTTTACATTTATTTTTGTGTTTCCATAGACCAGAGTTACTCTTGAATATTTTACCGCAATTGCAAATGAGAGCGGCATTTTTCTTAATTTCCGGCATTTCTATTTGATTTCCATTGACACGATACATATGTTTTTTCGTCTTAGTATGTATTTCCCAATTACTTTTTTTAAAGCATTTAAAGTTACAAAAAAAACAGTAGAATCCGGCATTTTTTGGCATGATTTTGTCTTCCATTTGTCTATATATTGTAAAAATAAGAAATGCCTAAATCCTTTTCTGCAAAAAATATTTAAAAATTATCGTAACAAAATGAAAATTATTTTTTTGGTGATGAGACCAAAAAAATCAATTATGGTCACAAATCACCTTTTTTGCAACACTGAATCGCCTTTTTCGATTTTTGGACATTTTTTTTGTCCATTTTTGAAATTCCCAAAAAAGTCTTGAGAAAAAACCTTCAAATTTTCCACTACACATGAAGGAATTTTTTCCAACCTTAAAAAATCAAAAACTCTTACATTATGTAGAGAGAAAAGGGTCTCGGCTTTAAGTTGTTTTAAAATATATATAATTTAAATATCTTTTTAAATATAAATATAATATAATAAATGCGAACAAAAATCAAAAAATCTAGAAGATATAAAAAAAGGCAAAATAAAAGGACTTTAAAAAATAAACTGAAAAAAATGAGAGGAGGATTGTCTCAAAACAATTGGCAAACCTGTCCTAATGCAAATGTTTCATGTAACTGGTTTGATAAACATTATACTAATAATAAACAAAATCAAACTTGGGATACTTGTATCAATATGAATGGAATATACAATCATATTATTTATATAACATCTCAAAATGTATTAATAAAAAGCATTGAAAGCCTTCAAATACCGGAATTTAAAGTAAAATTGCCAACAGAAAATCAGCCTATTTCATGCAAAATCATGATAGATGACAAATATATAGGTTGCTTTTTAAATATTTGCGGTAAATGGTATGTGATTATGCGTCTTTTTGGTAAAACGGTAAATACAGGAATGTTAGCTCGCACTGAAATTAATAAAGCTTATTATGAAATTTCTAATATAGATATTGATGCAGAAAATCCTGATATAGGAACCAGTATAATTACAATACCTAAAGAGAGCTACACTGAAGTTAATGATTCAACCATTTTATCTACTAGCAATACCAAAATAATACAATTAAACAATAATAGCTTTATAAATATAAATAAAGAAAATGATGTATTTTATGTATTACAAAGATTTCGTCAAGAAAAAATATGGGCAAATGCAGAAAAAGAAGAAGTAGCAAGTAACATTGCAAAAAATCTTTTTCTTGGTTTTTTCCAATATTAATAAAATTGATTTTAAATTTAAAATTATTTAAAATCAATAAATCAATAAATCAATAAATAAATAAAATGTCAGAGAAAATAGACTTTTCAAGTTTAAATATGAAAATTCCTGAATACATTCAACAAACCTATTCGCCGGATAAACAGAAAGAAATTTACAAATATTTATTGACTCTAGACGACCATCAAAAAAAAGCATATGAGATAGCCTTTGACCATTTAGGCACATCGTTTAGCATTTATCGCAGCAATGGTTTCAAAGAATGGAAACAGAAATCTCTTTAAGTAGTTAAAATATATTATTAATAAAAACAATTTAAAGAAATGTAACTATATGGCTTACAATCTTTCCTAAAGAGCAAATCGAACACGCTTTGTTTTTTTTGCCATTTTTTTGGAATATTTACTTCTTGTTTTTCCACCACCGCCACTTGTAGAAGGAAAAGGGTTTTCAAAATTATCAATGGATTTATTAATACGATTATTTATTTTTTTACCATCTTTGCTCATTTCTTTAAATTTATTTAAATTATTTCCAATTTCTTGTTTTTTCTCTTCTAATTTTTCTAAGCCTTCATTAATATTTTTACTAGTTTCATCTACTACCTTAGATAAAGTAGATACTGCCTGTGTTCCTGCTTCAACTACATCACCAACTGCAGCTGAAGCATCATTGGCTATTTTACCTAATTCAACAATAGCACCAAAACCAGGTATAGCTGCTAATGCATCTGTTCCAACCTTAATAACACCTGAACTGGCACCCGAAATAGCCTGCGTGCCTGCTTCATTTAATGAATCAATAGCTCTATCTAAAGGCTCATTTAATGATTCAACTGCAATATTGGCATAATCTCCTACATTATCTAGTAACATTTTTGCCTGTTCCTTCATTTCTGGAGAGCTTAATTTTTCATTAACATTTTCTAAAATTTTCTCTCCAATTACGGTAGTTTCTTCAAGTGCTTCATTAATGGAATTTTCAACCTTTGGACTTTCTAATACATCATTTACTTGTTCAATTAATGCAGCAGAAGATTTATCTGCTACATTTACGATATCCGAGCCGATTTCTTTTACTCCTGAAACAAACCCAGAAACCGTTCCAGATGCAGCATTACTTAATTCATTAATTTTATTATCTACTTTACTAACATTATCATTATCAATCTCCACATTTTCATTTTTATTAATAGGTTGCAAACCAACAAGTCTTAAACCTTTTTCAGCAAGATATTGACGTGTATTTGCTGAATAATCGGCTAATTTATCTCCAACAATGTCAAATATTCCTGGACTTTGTTCAAATTCACTTGTATTTTTACCTCCGTAAAATTTCCTTGTTTTGCCTTTAGTTTTATTTTTTTTAATACGTCTTGTATGTTTCATGATATTTATATTATAAAAAGAAGTTTATATTTTACCACATTTGGAAAAAAGATAACTAATATCTATACAATTTTTGACACCACCTTTTCTAAAGATGGTATTAATATTGATATAAACATTCGCAAACCAAAGTAAAAACCCAATCATTTCCATTTAAATTCAAAACATTACCTTTATCATCAAGTAATTTTATAGCCATTCTCTCTATATTAACAGGGCCAAAGTATATTCGTGAACTATCTTGTAAAGAACCACTGAACTCTACTAAGAGAGAACCTGTTGGAACTCCTGTAGACGTTTTAATAGGTAAAATGGCCAAAATATCAGATGAAGTTGGAGCTTTTGCTAAATAATTAGTTAAATTATTTGCATTTGCATTAATTTGATTTATAGTATAAAGTTGTGCTTGGGTTAAGGTTCTTGGTGCACTAGGTAAGACAATTTGTGTCTTTGTATAATCTTGTTGATATTTTCCTGCAATTAAAAGACCATTTTGTGCATTAGGAGTTTGATTGTCTAGTTCAGACTGTAAAACAACACCATCTACAAGCTCAGTTAAATTATTACCTAGTTGTGCAGGAGAAATACAAGTGTAAGGTAAATCAGGAGAATAATAAGATGGCATTTTTAAAGTATTTGAATATTGGGCAATCGAAACCAAGCTATTATTGACATGGTTTTGATTATAATCATCAAGAACTAAAATTAAATATTTGGTTCCATTTAAATCAAGAACGGACGAGGCAACATTTCCACTTGGGTCAATATTCAGATAAGGCAATTTATAACCCATTAACCATCCAAGCGTATTATTAAAGTAATGATTTAAATTACTAGCGCAAGTTATATTACATTGTAAAATACCAGTAAAATCATAAAAAACAATAGATGTGGTTTTTAGACTTATATTAAATGAAACTGTTTGCATAATATTATGAGAATTCTTATATGTATAATGAACTGTTCCAGGGTATAAATATAATGTAATGATTCCACTATTTGGATTAAAATAAACTGGAGAATTAAAAGATAAGTCATATGGATTATTGTTTGGTCCAAAAGTAAAACCAGCATTAGAAAAAGATTTATTTAATGTAGTAACAAAACTTGCTTGACTGTAATTACCAGGAGGAACTGAAATTGGCACAGCAAAGTTCGCACTAGAATCTACAATCCAAAAACATGTATTACCATAAGCGGTATCAATCGCATACCAACTAAATGGAATTTGATAAGAATAGAGACGTAAACTGAGTGCATTTTTTAATGTATCTGAAAGGTCTAAAGTATAATTGGTCGAAGTCGAATCAATACCACTTGTATATTGCCGAAACTGGCTATCTAAATTGACGAACCGATTAATTGTATTTTTCAAATTTGGATTTAAAGAATCTTGTTTTACAGGTAAATTATAAGTATCAGTAGTAGCCAATTGTTCTCGATTCATAGGGTCATGTTGATTAGAAAAAATATCAATCTTTTGCTGTCTTTGAGTAATTTTATCCACTTGATTTTGGTCACTTTGTTTTAAAGTCTCATTTTCATACCAATTTGTAATCTGTTTTTCTCCAGCAGGATAAACAGCCTCATTAGACAGATTTCCAAATCCTTCAACAATAATTTTACCATCAGTATCATCATCAGAAGGAACATCTAATCCACTTGCATATTGAATTAACTGGCTTTGGACTTCTTTAAAAAAAACAGATAAGCGTGGATTTTTTATTTTAAATTGATTGATAAGTTTATTAGTTTTTGCATAAATGTTTTCTTCATTTATCTCTTCATCATTTATAATATCAGCAATAGTTAATAATTCAGAGAGAGTATAATTGCTTACATTTAAATCAATATCTGTCATATTGTTATTATTATTATAGATTATGTTTTTAATAAAATAATTTTAATATTTAATAATTTTATTTATACATTTTCTCCTTTTACTCCTTTTTCTTTGATTTTCTCTCGAAAGTGATAAATAAAGATTTTTTTTATTTCTTTTTTAATTTCTATACCCTCGCAAATATCTAATTTTTGAATACTTTCTGGTATTCGCGTTAATCCTGCTCCTCGCTTTGAATGCATTTTTCCTTTAAATAGTATTTCTTCTAATATATATATAAGAAGAGGATTATAATCTTCAATAATATTTCTATCTATAAAATAGTTTCCAATATAAGTATATCGATTGGTATTTCCATCTGAATGGACTTTGTAATATCTAGTTGTTTCTGGTTTATTTTTAATTAAACCAATTCCCTCTATTTTATTGGACGAATTATTCATTTCAATAACAAAAACGGGTGTATTATAAGGTATTTGAGGTGATAATTCAAATGGACAACAATACATACAAGCAAACTTTTGTTTAACTCTATATGCATAGTTTGCATCTCGTGTTTCATTATTAAATCTACCAGTAACTACTGTAAACATTTTTAGATAGGTTACTTATCTTTTTATAAATCAAAAAATATCAATTTTTTTATTTTTTATTTTTTCTTGTCTTTGTTTTATTTGTTTTATTTGTTTTATTTGTTTTATTTGTTTTATTTGTTTTATTTTTTAACCAAAAACGATTATAATCTTCAGGATATTCAAGTAATAATTCTGAACCTTTTTTTATATCTTTTTTAGCATATAATGCTCTTAATTTTAATTCACAGTTAGCTTTTCCTCTTATTTCATTTATATAATTTGTTAAATTTTTACTTTTATAAGGTTCTTCTTTTGCTACAAGTATTTTCCAAATACGACGCATTGGATACGTATGTAATGAATTTGACTTGTATTCTCCATATCTTTTTTTAAATGTTTTCCATTTCATTTCTTTACCGTAATAATCAGATATTTTTGTGCCTTTTGCTATGTCAACCTTAGCAAAAACACCTAATCCATCAATATTAGATTTTTTTATACATATCAAATCATTATTAATTATCTTATTCATAATTAATATATTAATATATAATAATTTAAAAAATGAAATAAAATATTGTATTTCATTATGAATTAAAATAAAATGACACCAGATTATAGTAATACTAAAATTTATATGATATATTGTAATGATAATAATATATCAGATATATATATTGGTTACTCAACAAATATCAAAGATAGAATGGGGGTGCATCGTAGGTGTTGTCAAAACCCTGCAAATAAAAGTTATTCTAGACGAATGTATAGTTTTATGAGAAATAATGGCGGATGGAAAAATTGGTCTTATCGAATTATAGATGAGCCTTTTTGTTTAAGTAAAATAGAAGCAGAGAAAAAGGAATCCTATTGGATAGCATATTATAATCCTAGTTTAAACACAAACAAAAAATTAACATAATATATTATGAATTGTTGTATATGTGGACCTGTAAGAAATTGTGGAACCCATTTACCAAAAGTCTTTGAAAATATTGAAAAAATCGGTTCTCTCTTTCAAGATTACAAAATAGTTATTTTTTACGACGAATCAACTGATAATACATTAGAAGTCTTAAAGGATTACCAATCAAAGAATCCGAGATTGCACTTATATATTAATAATAAATTGTCTTCCAAATTTAGAACACATAGAATAGCGAATGCACGAAACTATTGTTTAAAATTTGTAAGAGCAAATCGCAATCTCTTTCCTTATTTTATTATGATGGATATGGATGATGTAAATTGCAAAGATTTAAATGTGGAACCATTAAAAAAAAGTTTAGTAAGATATGACTGGGATGGGTTATCATTTAATACATATCCTTATTATTATGATATATGGGGAGTATCTATTTGGCCTTATTGTTTCAGTTATAACCATTTTAACTTCAATTATGATTATCACGAAATTATAAGAAATCATGTGATGAGAAAACTTGATAATTTAAAACCGGGTCAACTTTTGCCATGTATTTCCTCTTTCAATGGATTTTCTATTTATAGAACGCATAAATTTATGAATACTTATTATGATGGAAGAGTGAGAGCAGATTTATTTCCGAAGGAGCTAATTAATACACATGCAATGGTGCAAAAATCTAAAGGTTTAATATATAAAGATTATGGTCATATAAAAGGGCGATATGAAGATTGCGAACATAGAGCATTTCATCAAATGGCACGTATAAATTCAGGTGCAAGAATTATGATAAGTCCAGAAATACTGTTTAGTTAAATATATAAACTTAAATTTGTAATAATTTTTAATAGCATATATAAATGACTAAAAAATTTATCTTTATTCCTGTTGTAAATAATTTTCATTTATTAGAAAAAGCAATAAATTCGGTTCCTAATAATATTTTTGACGATTATTTTATATTTAATAATTCTTGTCAAAAAATACCAATTGATACAAAACAGTATAAAGTAATTGACAGGTTTGGTAGATTAACCTTTTGTCAAACACAAAATGCTATGAGGGAATTTGCTATTATAAATAATTATGATTATTATTGTTTTATGCATAATGATGGAGAAATTGTAGGTAATACAGCAGAAAGATTAATACAAATGGCAGATGAATATATTCAAAACAATAAAAAATGGTCAGTCATATTTACTAATTATGACGTTTTTTGCGCTTATTCCACAGAATGTGTAAAAGCAATTGGATTTTGGGGAGATAAAATGTGGCCAAAAGACCAACAATCAGGTTATTTTTTAGACAATGATTATTATAGAAGAATGAAATACTCACCTTATCAAGTTTTACAACTACCTAATTCAAATGTATTGCATAATGAATACTCTAATACAATTAGAAATGAAAGAGAAAAAAGGTTATGGGAATCACAACAAAAAAGAGTAGAAAAATATTACATGATTAAATGGGGTGGGAAACCAAACCAAGAAACTTATAAAACACCTTGGAATTTGTAATAAAATATGTAGTGCTTACTTTAAATATAAATATCATAATTATGCCATAAACAACCATAATAAGGAACCTTTTGATTTTTATTATGTTCTTCTAAATAAGAAGGATAACTTTTTAATATAATAAAATCATTATAAAATATAAATTTATTTTTTACTGATTTATAAGCAGCATGCCATATATTAAAATTATTTTTATCAGATTGTGTAAAAAAATCTGCCAACATTAATGGACCTGTCGGTTGCAAAGGTGAATTACCATAAAATTTGGTTTGGACATTTTCAACCACTTTATTAATTGCCTTTAATAATATAGGATTATTTGCCTGACAAACCATAAGTGCATTATAAATTCCATTTCTATCCATATCTAACACCCAATGCTCTTTTTCTGTTAAATTAATAAGTTTAAATTGATTTACAGCTTCATATTTAATATCCAAATAGATTCCTCCATTTTTATATAAAACACAATATCTCCACAAATCTGCTTTATATGCTCCTGGTTTTAATGAATCAAAAGCATTTAAAATTTTATCATCATAATTATCTTTTATAAAATTTCTACAATCATCATCATCAAATATATGATAATTAAATTCAGGATTATTTTGTTTTATTTTATTTACAGCATTTTGCATCGAATCTGGAAGGTTTTTAGTATGCCAAGTTTGATAAATATTTAATGGAATTACTATTTTATAAAAATTTTTATTCGGATAAATTAATAATTTATTTTTAGTAAAAAATGTTGATTCAATATATTTGTCTATTTTTTTTTGATATTTTATTGCCTTGATAGAAGGAGAGTTCATAACATTAGATATACAAGATTGAACTATAGAATTCATTATTTTAATTAATATATTAAAATAATAAAATTTATTCTTATGGTTTTCTATTTTAAATTTGTATTTCTTGCTCCAATTTATGAGACATAATTTTATATCGTTCATTTTCTAGTATAGTTTCTAGAACAGACCAAGGAGTGCAGGATAATAGAGCTTCTAAACCTTGGTCACAAAACTGATTGAGAAGAGCAGGACTAAATCCCGACATCATAGAACAGTTTGCCTGGCTTGATAAACTTGGAAAACCACCTGTGCTGCGCAAATTCCAGAAAAGGATGTGCGGAGGCTTAAAAGCTTTACCGTGAAGACGGATGCCAGCAGCTTCATACTTTTCCTTCATAATATCATATAAAATCTTCTTATCACACTTATCACCAGCATCCATTTGCATATCAGATAGAACAACCAGTATTAAATCTTGAACATCCTCGGGAGACATCTTATTCTGAATAATGGCATCCAAAATCATATCAAGTGCAGCACAAAAATTAGTATTCATTCCCCAAGGCGCATTCTTTATGTGGTCAACTTGAGATACAAAATCGGGATACCCTTCTAGATTAATCCATGTTGGTTGAGCACTGAAAGTCATAATACGCTTACCAAGTTTGCTTTTATCAGCAATACGAATACCTAATGCAATCGCCACATTCATAGGGTCGCCATCCATAGACCCTGAAACGTCCACCATGGCAATCATATTACCGAGAGCACCAGTCAAAGTAGAACTATCTCTCCACTGAGAATTCAAGAGGTCTATTTCATCTTGGCTTCTTGTTTTAATTAGGTCTAAGGCTTGTTTGGTAAAATCACCCATTGCAACACGTTTTCCTTTTATTTCTACTCCACCCTCTAACGCTTTCTTAATGCGAACCTTAAAACTATCTGCACAAGAAATCCTATCAGTAGAATCAGGAAAACGAACTTCTCCATTTTTTTTTATATTTAAAAAAGCCTTCTTCTGCTTAGAATTGGAAATAGAAGTAACATTATTAAAATTAATTGTAGACCATGTTTGACCACACTGCTTAATTTGAAGTGTATCAATTCTCTTATTCAAACCGGAAATCAACTTTCTATAGTCAGTTTTGCACTTTAAAATAGCTCGACGTTTCTGCTCATGACATGTTGCAGTTATTAAATAATGACCATAATAATCTATAGCAAATGCTTCATAAAGCCAACCAAAAGAAGATTTTTCACGAGGAATCCATTTTGCTACCAAAGTCAAATCATTATCAGATGCATTAAAATCCTTTCTCAATTGGTCATTAGAAATACTAATAGCAAATTGAATAAGAGGATGAGTTATATTTGCTCCCTTTGATTTGCAAAAATCACAGAAATATTTGATGTCTTTCCATGACCCATATTGATGAATCTTTTTATCTCCTAAATCAACTAAACAACAAAGTGCAAAAGTTGCAAGCTCCGGAAAAAAATTATACCAAGTATAAATCATCATGTATGTTAATGTATATTCACCTTTCCCATCAACAATATCACGTGTATGTCCAATTATCCTGTATAGAACAGAAAGATACCCCTTTGCCACTTGCTTTTCAGGAAGAGTTCCTTTTTCCACTAATGACTTTAAATTTGTCAGCAAATCACGCAAAACTAATTGAAGACACAATAGACCTTCATCATCTGTTCTAGTAATTTGAAAACTAAATTGAAAAATCTTCTCTCTAATCGAATTTGACCAACCGTATTCAGTATGACCATTTTCTCCAATCTTTTGCGGGGTATAATTATCAAGTGCGTTGATGAGTGCAGCCATTTTTTTTAGGTTATAATAATATTGTATTTAGTCTTTAAATCGTTTTTTAATTGTTTTTTTATTTGTATTTGAACGTAAATAAATTTTTTTGGTGCATGTATTGGTGTCAACTTTTTTAAGTTCTTGAGATTTTTCATAAAAAATAAATATTAAATCATTTAAATCCTGAAACATACTTATTGTTTTTTCAAATTTTAATTCATCTATATTTTTTATAACTTTTAAAAAGTTTCTCTCTTCAAACGGTTGAATAATAAAATTTTCAACATCATCAGCTTCTAAAGTATTATTATAACTTAAAATAGATAACAATGAATATTTTCTAGTGTTATTTTCCTGTGTTGACCTTTTAAGTATTTGAAGCATTTCTTCTCTAGTAATAAAACTAGGTTTAGACATTAAAAATGATTCTTGTTTTATTTTTTCAATTTCACTCTCTCTATTAACATAAATGAGTTTTAAATTTATGTAATATAAATCGTCTTTATAAAAATCCTTATATAACTCATCTATTTTTTCAAAATTTGTAATCCAATCGTCATCTAATTTAATATAACCTTCAATATAATCCATAATATATTATAAAAAACATATATAATACATTATAATATTTAACTAATAATAATAATCACTTTCCCAAATTTCTTCATCTTCTTTTTCTTCTTCTTCATTAAATAATTCTTCCTCTTCATCTAACTTATCAAAATATTCATAATCATAATTAGGAAACCTGAACATAAATTCCCATTCATTATATCCCCATAAATTTATATATTGTTCTTTCCTTTTATTATGTAAATTTACTAAAGCATTTACTATATTTAATCCTATTTCTTTTTCATAGTCACTCTCAATTTCATCATAATTATAAATTGACTTACTCTTTGTCATAATTTTTCCTGTCTCCTTATCCCTTTTAATTAGAACCCAACCTGGTTTTAAATTTTCAAAATCTAAATCATTATCCAATTTTGTTTCTTTTATCACTTTTGTTTTTACTTTGTCTAAAAAACTAATATCATTTGATTCTTCTACAATCTTTTTATTTTTCAAACAAAGTTCTGGAAAATTTTCAATTGCTAAATTTTTTTCTCTTTTTTCCTTTTCTAATTTTTCTTTTTTCATTTTATTAACCATTTCTTCTTCTTCTATGGTATTTCTATTAAAATTATTATTTGAATGTCTATCATTCCTATTATCAAATGGAATTCTTCTATTATCATTTCTTCTATTTTCTCCGTCTCGTCTTTTTTTCTCTTTATTTTCAGCAATATCTTCTGATAATGCTGCAAAACGAGAATTTGTTTTAAATGCATTGCTCATTATATATGGTTATATAAATAAAAGGTTATATTTATAATATATATAAAGAAAATATTTTTATATAGTTTAAATTAATATTATAATAAGTATTATAATAAATAATATTATAAATAAAAATATTTAAAGACTAAGCGTGGATATAATTTACCTCCTACCAGCAAACTGTTTTTAATCTAGTTATTTGAGAGCCAAAAAATTAAATGGATTTTATATATATATACAGGAGGTCGCAATCTAAGTTCAGTATTATTTAAATACTAAAAAAAAATGATATTATTTACGATTTTTGAATAAATTGTAATAAGAAATCATCATGTCGAACAGAATTCAGCATTATATTTGTAGGTTTTTACAAAATTCAAAACTAAATAGAGAGAAATTTGTAAAAAATAAAAGTATTTATAAAAAATCATTAAAAAAAGTGACTGTTAATAAAATTATTAAAAGAGATATGAGTAGTTATTGTGAAAGTGGGGTTTTTAGTGAAGGCAATGGAGGCAATGGAGATAATGGAGATAATGGAGATAATGGAGATAATGGAGGCAATGAATTAGTTTATATGTTTATAATGGCGCTAGGTGTATATATTTCAAGTAAATGTAGGTAAGTAAAGTAGGTAAGTAAAATTTATAATAAGTAGAAATTTATTATAAACTATTTAGAATATTCTTCATAAATCGAATTATATTTGATATATTATAATAATATCTAAAAAATTCCATCAATCGCAAATATAAATAAACTAATTAGTCCAAAAATTATACCGTATACTTTCATAATTGTTATTTTTTCTTTAAAATAAAAAATAGCTACAAAAGTAACTAAACATGATGAGATTAAATTCCAAATAATATTTAATACGGCCATACTTGTAATGCTAATACCATAATAAAATAGTGGAATTTGAAAACTATACATTAAACATGGCAATAATAAGTAAAATAAATTAAGATTGTTTATATTTATATATTTAGTAATTGCAAACGATAATACATCGTTAATAGTTAATAATAAACCAATAAAAAGTATAAATAAATTATTTATGTAATATATACATTTGGCACTGCTATATCTTTCTAGAAAAGCTTATTAAATATCGTCTACATTGATTTCTTCGTCATCATCTGTAGAAATTATTTGTCTGCCTGCGCTAATAGTTGCAGCATTCACCTGAGCTTCAATTAAATCTTGATACTCTTGTGTTTTTTCATCAGCAAATATAAAATCTCCCTCATCAACTGCAACTGATGAGCCTAATGACTTTGTATCATTAGTCACAAATTTGCTCCAATTTATACTAGTAACATTATTTCTCAATCTAATTTTATCAGCTTCATTATAAACTTCAATTATATCACAATTCAAAAGCTTTCCAGGAGATGCTTCCTTCTCCCACTCACGCATGCCAACAAGAAGCCATGTGTTATTCGCAATAAAATTATCGCGCTTTCCACGCCCTCTAAATTTACCACGAATATGACATAACATTTGGACACCTTCTAAATCAATTACATGACAAGCTGTGCCTCCTAACATTTTAGTAACCTGCGCATAAACTTCAGCTTCATCTTCGGAAATACGAAGACCTGAATCTTTTTTTATAAAATTCTTACGAGCAAAACCCTTTGATTTATTTCCACCAGATACGTTCTTGACCATGTTGAATACTAATTTAATTTTCCTATATTTCTTTAAATTGTTTTCAATTTTATTTTTAAATAAATATGTGCTAAAAAATAGAACCTCCGCGAAATCCAATAGGTGCTTTTGAATTTAAATCATATACTGTTTTTACTTCTAATGCAAAACTGAAATCAGTATTATGTAAATTTACTATATTTCCTTGCTGATTTAATAATTTTATTGAAATACGTGATACATTAACTGGTCCAAAATATTCTCTTTTTTTATAAATAAAATTTGCATTACTATCAAATGTAGTTTTAAAGATACCGCTACTTAATGGAATTACTCCCAAAACTGATTCAGCAATTAAACCTGGACCTACAATTCCATAAGTATTACTAGTTGTTTGCGAACCTGTAAAATCGTCAAGTGTAAAATATAAGTAATTTGAATAGGTATTGCTAAATATAGATTCAGTTGTATAACTACTGCTTGCATCATAATAAATTTCTCTATAACCCATTAAATACCCCATTGTTTGAAGATATGTTATTGTGCTAATTTTAGTTTTATCTGTAAATTTCAAATTATAACTTACATCATTAAAAATTGAGTTTGAATATGACCCACATAAATCATCTGGTTCTTTAACTATTGTATGCATTGAAAATGTATGTGTTGAATTAGATATAGTCATTGTATAATTAGATGGATTAAAAGTAACACTAAATCTAGGAATAGGATTACCACTAGCATCGAAATTATAAGTTCCTAATTGATGATTTATTTCATATGTTAAAGAATCTGGAAAACTTGCCTGTTCTAAGGGCAAAACTTTCAATAAACCTAAAAATGTATAAGGAACATAATTACCTTCAGGTAATGTTACTATTCCCGATTTTCCTGTTACATCTTCTTTTATATAAATTTGATTCGTTCTTGCATCATTATTAAATGCAAACATTACATTTGGTATATTCGCTGCTGTTAATGTTATTGAAATAACATTTTTCCAGGTTAATGGTAAATCAAATGTCGAATAAGATGGCACTGACTTAAAAAAATCATTCCTTGCAGCAGTATTAAAAACATAAACTGAAGTAGTTTTTCCATAATTATAACCATCTACCGTATCAGGAGGATTAATGTGAGTATTTAAAACTTGATGCGTATCTAAAGGTGTTATTATATGACCTACAGTTGGGTCTCTCTTTTTATTTAAATCATCACTTATTTTTTTCTCTATATTTTTATTTATTTCCTTGGTAGTTTTTATTTCTTTAAAAATGCCCTTTAAAATTTCTTTTCCTGATTTTATAAAATTAATTATATCAAATTTATATTTAGAATTTAAATTTGGGTCTTTATTGGATAATAATTCTGATATTATATCATATTCTCTCTTTGCCAAATCTTCTAATGAAAAGTTATCATCTAATTTAAAAAATTTTAACAAATCTGTAGTATTATAATTATTCACATCTAAATCAAAACTAGATTCCATTATATATAATATTTTTTTATTTTATATAATTTAACATGTATCCATTAGTAATAAAAATTAAAAGTAAAAATATATATTTGTCATCATCTTTGGCTAAAGATGGTTAAATACATAATTTATTTTAGCAACTATTATTGCGTTTGAAAATAAAAAATATATTTAATATATATAATGATAGGAGGCAGAAAACTCAGCAACTGGAATTTATTTGTTAAAAAGATTTACAAAGAAGGAAAGTTATCAAACCCCAGTTATAAATTTAAGGAAGCATTATCTGATGCAAGTAAGAGAAAATCTGAAATGAATAATATGGGTCAAGGTATAAAAACAAAAAAAGTCGCTAGGAGTAGCAGAAAAATGGCATTAGCTGGCGGCAGAAAAATGAGCAGAAGACTAGCCTTAGCGGGAGGAAAATCTCGTAAAAGTCGAAAACATTAAATAATTTATATTTTTCATAGAAATTCTAAAAATATAAATTCTATTATCTCTCTAATTCAATTAGTAATTGCTGCATTTTCCGAGTGTCTATTTTATCTGCAAAAGACCAATCTAATTGAGAATTTAATAAATTTTCAAATATTTCTTTAAATGCATTTAAGGTCAAACGTTTAGAAGGGTCTGGATGAAGATTTTTGGAAAGTTCAATAATAATTTTATTTATGTATGTCTGTTTTAGAGAGAAAACTCTTGATAAATTACCAAAAATATGCAAATATAATAAACTTAAACTATAAATATCCCATTTATTGCTGTAACTTAAAATATGAGTTATTATTTCTGTTTTTGGTTTATTTATATATTTCTTTAAGACTTGATGACATTCTAATTTATATGATTCCTTGTAGGAATCTGAAAAGAGATTTAAAATACTTAAATTATTTATATATATTTCTGTTATTTCTTCAATAAAAGAATAAGAAATTGTATTAATATCATTATGCACAAAATAAAAAAGAATATGAATTTCTAGAGGTTTATATGTATAATCTTCTATACCTTTTATAATTTGTGTTATATATGACTCATTTAAGAGAGAAACTTGTAAACTCAAACAATAATTATGAATTAATGGTTTATCTAATAAAAAATATATATTTTGAGGACTTAAATCAAAAAAAAGAATTTTATTTTCATGCAAATTTATTAAACTGTTTAATAGATTAGAAAATGAATCTAGAGAGAAAAAAATAAAGCGTCTAGGCGATTCAATATTATATAAAAAATCATGAAACGATACAAAATTATTATTTCTATATTTAAAAATTACATATTTATTATCATTAGAGAGAGTAAAAGTTTCAACATTTTTTTCATTAATTTCATTAATATTTATATAATCATATTCTTCAACTATATGAAAATAATGAAAATAATATGGAATTGTTTTTATTATATCACTTATAATTGCTTCATTTTTTGAATAAAAATTTAAATCTATTATTTTTGACTTTATATCTGTAGTTTTATTATCTTTTTTTTTAAAATATAATGGAAAAAAATGCTTGTTTAAATTTGAAATTTCAATATTTATATTCATTTATTAGTTACAATAGATTATTTTTAGATTATTTTTATATTAGTTTACTTTCTAACTATCATAAAATATCTATTTTTATATGTTTTCTTGATTTTATTGCGAACATCATTTGTATCAGAAATGCCACTTTTTACAAGAATATTAATAGATTCTTTAAGTAAATCTATATTTACCTTGCAAAATTCATTGAAACTATCTGATGGTTTGCAAATATCTTGTCTTTGATTTCTGATAGTAGATTTAATAAATTCATCCATTGCATCAAGCAATTCCTTATTTACGCTAGTATAATTGCGTCTTTCTACTGGTTTTACTTTTTCAGTGCTTTTCTTTCTAAAATAATAGCGTGCACTTTTAAACATCTTATCTAAAATATCACCTTCATAACCAAGTTCTTTTAATCTACGAACTTCGCCAGATACAATTTCATCATTTTCTTCTAACCATAAATTCCATGCATCCTTAAAATCCTTGCGATGGTCATATTGGTGAATTTTGGAAAATTGAAATAATTCTGATACAAATTCATCTGTAAATTTATATCTGTAAATAATTAATGGAATATCATCTTTATTTGAATTATTTTTAGTGCAAATTTTTGTATTTCTCTCGGCATCCGAAAATGAATCAGGTCTAATATCACTTGTTCCAGAATAATTAGCAGTAGAACAATCGATATCGCAAATATTATCATTTCTAATTATTGAATATTTATTATTTTGCATTTCGTTACGGGTTTCAATACTATTTTATGCATTTTAAAAAAAGTATTTTTTATTTCAATTTTTTTTGAATATAAATTAAAATGTATAAATGTTTGGATTTATTAGATTTATTAGATTTATTAGATTTACATTACTCTAAATATTGATTATTTTTACATCAGTTGCCATAACAATTGGTTGGTGGTCCTGCACTACTTCTGCCACAACAAGAGGCACAAATATTTCCTCTGATTGATGATATAATTCCAGAGATTCATAAAAATCCTTTACTTTTTTATTAATGCGAATTCGTTTGGCATCAAAAGATGTTAAATATAAACCATCTAAACTTTTAACGCGAGAAAGTGCCACGTATGTTTGTCCACATTCAAATATGCCACTTCCAACATCAATTTCCGCTGCATCCATGGTGGCGCCTTGAGACTTGTGTATTGTCAATGCCCATGCCAAAATAAGCGGTATTTGAGAAACACCAATTCCAGGAATTTTGTCGCTTAGCCAAACATTCCTGACCATTATTCGTTCAATACCATTGTTAAATTTTACCCGAGGAGCACCAGTAATATCACAAAAATCAGTAACAATTCCTTGACTTCCATTACAAATTTCTAAACCAGTATCAGATTGAATATTTACAATACACATAACTTGAGAACCTATTTTTAGTGTCATTTCTTTTTCACATATAAGATTCCCGGCTAGGAAATCCAGCTCTACTTGAATATCCTTCTCCGTAAATTCGAGTCGTTTTAATCGGTCAGCCTTTGTCATCTCCAAATCTTTTAAGAATTTTATATTAAATTCTTTTCCTTCTCCAGGTAGTGCACCCATTTTAGTATTATTAATATTTTCCACCTTGTTCCGTGTAGGATATAATTTTGTTGGTTCTGCAACTAGATTGGGCGCAAAAGGTCGCCCTACATATTGAAGGAGTAAATCATTGGACTTGCGTTTAATTTTCCCTTCGCGAATTTGATTAAGAATAGAGCAGTAAATTTCATCCGACTGTCGGAAAATTTTAACCAATTGAATTTGGCAATCACGATGGAAAACCGAATTCCAGTCATCACTTTCAAAACAAAAACGCTGTGTATCTGGGTCTTCCCTATCACCAACTGGTGGTAATTGAAAGAAATCACCTGAGAATATCAGCTGTATACCCCCAAATGGTCTAGAACTCCCTCTAACCGCCTTACCGATTGCATTTAATTGGTCAAACATTTTTAAAGATAACATGCTTACCTCATCTACCACTAAAATATGCGTCTGTTTCCATAATGATTTGGCAAATTTATTCTTTTTTATCTTCGTTATCAATTGTTCAGTTGTTCCATAACCTAAACCAATTCCAGCCCAGGAATGAAGCGTTTTTGCTTTGCAATTAAGAAGAACAGCTGCACAACCAGTTAAGGCAGTAACTTGAATGTCTTTAAATTGGTTATAAGCATGCTTATAAATCATTTTAATTAAAGCGGATTTTCCAGTGCCGCCTGGTCCAGTAATAAATATGTTATATCCTGCAACATATTTATCAAATGCAATTTGTTGTTCCTTTGATAATTCCATTCTATAATATTATTATTTTGCTTTTAATATGGTTTTTGTAATCATTTTTTTTATTCGTAAAAATGGAGCAAATTATCAGTTAAACATTTTGATTCATATTATTTATTTTATCTTCTAATTCTTCAATCTTTTTTTGTTGTTCTTGCACTATTTTCACAATAAAAGAAGTTAATCTTTCATAGTAAAAATATTCACATTTATCCTTATCTTTATTATAGGCTACTAATTCTGGTAAACCAATTTCATCTGCATTTTCAGCTGTAAACCCTATTTGTTTCCAATTTACATCTCCATATCCTTCTTTAGCTGTATATTGTATGGGTTTTAATTTCATAAAATTATCAATGTTATATCTATCATCTGGTAAAGAAACAATATTTTGTTTATATCTTTCAGTTGAACTGGTTACACACAAATATTGACCACTACTTTGAATATAAACAGGTAGTGGATTAAGGCCAGAATTGCCTGTAAGACCATCAGAAAAAATAACAGTTTGACCACCATTACTATTAAAGGTAAAACTTCCTGAATTAGATGTAAAACTTCCAGATGTAGATGTAAAAATATTTGAAGTAATACTACTTGAAGTAATACTACTAAAAGAAATTACTGAATTCCAAATACCACCATTTTCAACTACAGCTGACATATACTGTCCTGAAGCTGACATGGCTATTGAAGTCCAAGAATTTGAAGGAGCATTATTATTATTTCTCCAATTTACACCATAATTTGTTGAATAATAAATACCTCCATTGTATACTACAGCAGATTGATATTGTCCTGAAGCTGACATTGCTATTGACTGCCAATTCTTATTTGAAGGCGCATCATCACTTTTAAACCAATTAACTCCATAATTTGTTGAACAATAAATACCTCCATTATTAACTACAGCAGATTGATATTGTCCAGAAGCTGAGATTGCTATTGAATACCAATGACCTCCAGTAGCATCACTTTGATTCCAATTTACACCATAGTTGGTTGAATAAAAAATACCTCCACCATATACTCCAACAGATTGATACTGTCCTGAATCTGACATTGCTATTGTATACCAAGAATTTGTAGACGCATTATTATTTTGAGTCCATGTTTTACCATAATCAGTTGAATTATAAATAAAATAATCATCATAATTTGTAGCAGATTGATATTGTCCTGAAGCAGACATTGCTATTGATAACCACAGTAGATTGGAAGCATCACTTCGAGTCCAATCTAGACCATAATTGGTTGAATAATAAATACCTCCACCATATATTACAGCAGATTGATATTGTCCTGAAGCTGACATAGCTATTGAATACCAATAACTTACAGGAGAATTACTTTCAGTCCAATCTATTCCATAATTTGTTGAATAAAAAATAAT
>Ga0114959_10001422_pt1 | contig 20904 bp, 20 predicted proteins | sample C_130625_EF_Meta_FD_87317 | JGI IMG/M metagenome (GOLD analysis project Ga0114959, IMG submission 87317) | Freshwater microbial communities from Lake Croche, Canada to study carbon cycling - C_130625_EF_MetaG | ecosystem: Environmental > Aquatic > Freshwater > Lake | place: Lake Croche, Canada... | reverse complement strand
GCTGAGGTAGTTAGCCCCAGACCCTCCTCGTGATTCTTTACTTACTCTTGAGCGCTTTCCAAACGAATGGAATTAGCAACACCTGAACAACGATAGAGCCTATGGTGAAACTATTTGGCTTGCCATCGGCAAAGTAACTTATTGTCTGTCCAATATCCCAACCGCCGAGGTTAATTATTAACATAATCAGCGCTGTGTCTTGAAATTGTTTACGTGAAAGTGAGTAAAGAGCAAATAGCGCCATTACTACTCCCGCACCAGAATATGCTCGCAGATTTGAAAGTGTCGTGGCGCTAAAGTTTTCACCAGTTATAACTTTTGTTGGAGCAAGTAAGCCAGTTAATGCAGTGAGTAATCCAATAACTCCAAGAATACCGATGATGCCTGTGCGTAGTTTCATTTTTACTTCTCCATATTCCGTTAGATATTACCGACGTTTGGGGACACCCATATTGTGGCAAAGTATTTTGCTGATCCATAGTTTTCTAAGGAAATGTCGGATAAATCCTGCGTTGCAGAACAAGTTGGCGGAGAACCGTAACTCTTAAACACCGGGTCGGGGGTTCGAGTCCCTCACAACGCACTAATGACAGTAAGCCCGAGTTCGAGGTTTCCAATTTCCAAAGTAGAAGGGCTGAGGTAGTTAACCGCAGCCCTTCTACTCTAAATTACTAAGCTCAGATTGCTCTAATCTGGAAGTACCACAATGCAATAATTCCTACTGCTGAGATTGCCATAAAAATCTCAGGTGGTGCCATACGTGCATTTCTGTTCCAGGCGGAGTCTTCATTTGCAGGAATGTCTTTAACATATGCCGCTATGTCGCCAAATACTCCCAATGCGAAAACCAAAAAGAAGGCTTCGACAATGCTAACGATGACTTTCCAGTCAGTTTGAGCTCCCGAAGAAAGATCGGCGAATGCTGTTATTGCAAAAATTGCAAGGTTTGAGAAAAGCCCAACCAGCATTACTGATGAGGCTTGTGAAGCAGCAATCTCATAACGCTTCTCGTTAATTTCACGTTGATCCATAGTATTTCCTGTCTGGTAAGAACCAATTTGGTTTAGGGAAATCTATGGGGTCACATCTCCACTTTCAAGAATCTCTACAATAATTCTTAGTTAACTTAATGAAGATGCAATATTTGCTTTCTGGTGGATTTCCGCAGGATCGCTCCCGACTATTGAGGATGCCGAAAGATGACCCTATGTTGATCAGGTACTACTCCATCGACTAGCTCAGGGAATTAATGGGCAGGTATTGGCGTTGAGTTTATGGTTATAAAAGATTCATTTTATGGTTGTAAAAGATTCATCTCGGGACACTATCGATCGGAGTCATGAGGGGTCACAATTGCCCCAACGGATTTGATGAGAGAGTCAACCGATCGAGAGGATAAAACTATGAGCGCAGAACTAGAAAGCATTGTCCAAGAGTTGTTTAAGGCTGTAGATAAATTGGATGTGCCCGGTGTAGCTGCATTAGTTACAGACGATGCTCAGATGGTGGACGAGGTCTCCAGAAAGTGGACACGCGGTAAGTCAAATGTCGAAGCTGCATTTGCAAGTGCTACAGGGGTAGTTTCAAACATCAATTCGAAGGTTTCAGAATTTCACACAGTCGTAACTGGCGATACTGGTATCGTCACCTGCGTTCTGAATCAGACGTACACCTTTGAAGGCCATGAAGTTGTGATTTATGCGCCAACAACGGTTGTTTTTAGTAAGAGTCAAGGAACATGGAAGATCTCCCTACTTCACTCAGTCCCACTTTCTTAAAGATGTGAAAGCAAGACGTTTTGATGACGCTATGGAAGCCTGGCAGAAGACACCGACACTGAAGTTCCGCTCTGGAGGTCTGCTCCACAAGATCGATCAGCTCTAATATTCGAAGGCAAATTTTCAAAATGAATGGTGGCGACACCAGGCAGAAGTAATCGCTTTACACTTCTGGCAACCACTGAATCAGATTAGGGCCTTTGATACATGAAACTTCTAGATTTAAGCGCCGATTTGGAGCGAATCGTTGCCCAAGAGTTCGAATCTCTGCACTCGGGTGGTGGGCGAAGTGCCATCGAAGGCGGACAAAGCGCTGCAGACCGAGCGCTCGATGAGCTAGATATCACTGGGTATGCAAAGAATCGATCGGAAGTCCTTCCACGCCATGCTCGGGGAGCTTCGGTCCTATCACCATACATTCGCCACAATCTGCTTCCATTGCAGCGGGTCTGGGATCACGTGGCAAGTGCCCCGTTTTCAGATCGGGAAAAATATCGTGACGAACTCTTGTGGCAAGAGTACGCACGGCATCTCTATGCTCGAATTGGTACGAGATTATTTAGGAATCTACGTTTTGAGCAAATTTGGGAGAAGCCTGGTGACGGTTGGCCAAAGGGTATGGTGTGCGTCGATTTTGTCACAAGTGAATTAGAAGAAGATGGATGGTTAGTGAATCAAAGCAGAATGTGGCTGGCATCGCACTGGACTGTCCGCAATCAATTCGGTTGGTTACATGGACAAGAGGAGATGTATCGCCACTTAATTGATGGTTCCCGAGCTGCCAACTTATTGGGGTGGCAGTGGACAGTTGGAACCGGCACCGGAAAACCATATGGTTTTGCACGGTGGCAAGTTCAAAAACGAGCACCACAACTTTGTGGCGGTTGCCCACTCAAGAGTGCATGCCCTATCGAAGAATTTCCAGAGGAACTCTCCCTGGAAAGTGCGCCTTTTGAGGAGTTACTCCTCTCTGATCCAGATATTGGCGCTACAACCGGCCCTCTGATTGTGCAAGAACATGCACCAGCTTCAAAAGTTCTACTCACCATAGATTCTTTGGGAGATTCCGATCCCGCACTAGTTGCAAATCCACACCTTCCTGCGGTCTTTATATTTAATGAAAGTGCACTTCGAAAATTACAACTTTCGTCAAAGCGAATTTATTTTTATTTGGAAACCTTGCAGGATTTGGCGACTCGCCGTCAATTAGATGTATATCTGGGCGATCCTTACGAATTTGCTCAACATAGCTCTGTTGCAGTGACGTATGCGCCCGTTCCAAGTTTTCATAAATTTAGAAGTCTTGCCCAAATTCATCCGTACCTCTGGTTGAAATCTCCTCATTCTTTATCAATAAGATCCTTCAGTGCTTGGCGAGATAAATTAAAGTAGAAATTGCGTGCCTAACTCTTGCCTGATTTGCATTTCTCTGAACAATATTTCACATTCTCCCAATCGCGGGCCCACTTTTTCCGCCATTCAAATTCCAAGTTACATCGCAAGCATATTTTCGGAGCGAAGCCATTTTTGATTTTTGCCTTCATGGGATGAGGTTAGCGCGCGGCGCGCTCCAGGAGCACTGCTAGCGCCTTGACGGGAAACGAACGTCGATGAGTTGCCACCCATCGATAACCAAACTCTCCAAATTTTCCGGATGCAAAAATAATGCGAGAGAGAAAGGTATTTCCCCTGCGCTGGAGTAAATAGGCGACTGCTTGAGCTCCGTGGTAACGGGCGTATTCAGTAATGACAAAGACTTCGCGAGCACACTGCTCCTTGCTTAATCCAAATTTTGAGAGCTCAACAGTATGGAAATCTAAAGCTGTGATGTGAAGCCTCTTTTGCACCCATGAAACTGAACTCTTACAGAGCTCACAGTTGCCATCATAGATAACTGTGACCTCAGTCTCGGGTAACGAATTCATTAAGTCAGCTTAGGCAGAAATTATTTGACTAGTGGGCCAAGAAGGTAGCCCTGGAGTATCGCCATGGGGTCGCTTTGTCCGCCATGACGAGCATCAAAAGCAGCACTACCATCTACGCCACAGAGAGCCCGAATTGCAGATTGACCACCTGGATGCGAATTAATCCATTGGGTGAGGTTATACACATGGCCATTAATCACAGTCCAACAACTTGCAGCAGACTTATTCTCCGAAACTTTTTCCATCGTGAACCCGTCTCTAGTTATCTCGGGAGTCGGTGTTGAATTTGGAGAGGCTGTTGGAGTTGGAGTGGGTATTGGAGTGGGAATTGGACGTGCTGCATCTCCTCGGAGAACCTGCCCAGATACCTCTTTATCTCCAACCGCAATAGTTATCGAGGCCCTGCCCTTTGAAGTCACCACGAAGTTATAGGTCCCAGCTTGTGCAACCCCCCGATAACGGGCCAAGTAGAGATATGTCACCTTTCCAAATGGTTCAAAAAACTTTGTTCGTTCCTTCAATATCATGGTTACCGATGAACCACTAGGACTAGTTAAGACTACAGTCGGCAATTGTGTCGATCGCAAAGTATTCTCTGGCTTTTTATCAACAATCAGATATTGAACGTTGATTGAATCACCCGCCAGGTATGAAGCTCGAAAAGCTCTTTTCTCTCCAGCTTTTGTAAACACAGCTCGAATTGCAAAGGAGACAGTGCCATCAACAAGCAGCGGTCCACTGTTTGGCGTTATATCTGTCTCTAACAGTGTCACGGGTTGATGAGCGGAAGCAGGTGCGGCACCAATTACAATTAAGGCTAAAGCAAAAATTACCAACTTGCGCATAAACATAGGGAAACGTTACCCCAGCGAAATTGACACCGCATGCTCAAAGATCTTTGAAATAATCCGCTAAGAAGTAATGTCTTTATGGGCGAAACGATTAATTGCAAGTGCGTACAAAATCGTGCCAGAAATTGCACAATAGCTAGCACCACGGATCATGATCGACCAATCGATAGTGGTGGAGAGGGCATCGAACCAGGAGAAGGCGTAATGGACTGGCAACCAATCACGGATCGATCCCAGCGCAGCGATTGCGTCAAGAATGTTGAGCAAGATCGAGATTCCTACCGCAACACCCACTGCCCCCAGCGGAGCATCGGTGCGCACACTCAAATAGAAGGCAAGGCCGGCGACGAAGAGTAAAGAAATTGCCAAATAACCAGTCATGATCGCGATCCGCCAAAGGGCGACCGGATTATTAAATGTGGCACCAAGTGGGGTCTGAAGCGGCTTTGTGCCAAAGGCGATCGTTCCAACTATCCACGCGGAAATAGGCATCAAAAGAACCGCGATTAAGGAGAGGGTGAGACTGACTTTGATCTTCTGGATCAGAAGACGAGTGCGAGGTACCGGGGACGCCAAAAGGTAGCGCAACGTTGACCACGAAGCTTCACTTGCTACAGTGTCCCCGTTAAAGAGCGCGATCACTACAACGAGCAGGAATGGCGTTGCAAAGTACAACATCGTGGTGGTGAAGTTGGCAGCCCCAATAGTTGCCAGGCCAATCAAATCTGTCGATCCCGACCCCAGTCGGGTTGGTCCCCCGCTTTTTCCTGATGGGCCAAATTTCACAGCAATAGCAACCAGAACGGGCAAAGAGAGAACGAAGGCATAAGCAAAGGCGGTGCGCTTTCGCTTTAATTGACGATAAAGCTCCACTGAATAAGGAAGAGTCTTTGATGCTCTATAACTCATTTCTTCTCCTGCCCAGTGACTCCGATGACGAGGTCATCTCCAATAAGTTCGAGAAAGATCTCTTCTAAAGTATTTGACTTGAGATTACTTCTCAAGATTTGCTCCATCGGTCCAAAAGCAATCAACTGACCTCGGTGCATCAAGACAACATGACTACAGGTCTGCTCAACTTCAGCTAGAAGGTGTGAAGAGATGATCACCGTACGACCCGTTGCTGCATAATCTTTCAAGACCTGACGCATCTCCGCAATCTGCTGAGGATCTAATCCATTTGTTGGCTCGTCAAGGACCAGTAAGTCAGGCATTCCGAGCATGGCTTGCGCAATCGCTAAACGTTGCCTCATGCCTTGGCTATAAGAGCGTACCTTCTTGTCCAGGGCTGTCCCAAGCTTTGTAATTGCAACGACGTCATCAAGATATTGCTCGCCATCACGACCGATTGAGCGCCAGTACAACGAGAGATTTTCCCTCCCCGAGAGGTGGGGCAAGAATCCTGGCCCTTCTACAAAGCTACCCAAATTGGAAAGTGCCGGTGATCCTGGATAGACAGGCTTTCCATCCATATATATGGAGCCTTCTGTGGGGAAAATTAAACCCATCACCATTCGAAGAGTGGTCGTTTTGCCAGCACCGTTTGGCCCGAGTAGACCTACGACTTGACCACGTTCAACGGTAAATGAAAGGTCACTCACGGCTCGGAATCCATCCTTGTAGACCTTGCCAAGATTTTCGATTTCGACCAGCGCGGTACTCTTTTCGTGACCTGAGGCAATCTTTGGTCGGCGCAGACGAATGTAAAGGATGGCTGCAATCAAGACCACCAGGGCAGCAATCGGCCATACGAAATTTGCAGCCGCTGACGTTGATGCCGATGAAACAATGGTACGATATGTCAGCGGAGAGAGCGCCGTTATCGAATAGAAGCGGGAGAGTTTAGGTAATTCATATCCCTGGTCAGTACTCGAGATGCCCACTGCAATAACATCGCCAATCGACGCATCAAGAATTACAGACGGGAGCTCTACCGTCACATTTGTGCCACCCTTGGGGATATTGGTGAGGCGAACCGGTGAGACCACTCCATTAGGTTGCGTGATCGCACCACCGGGTGATTTGGTCACTAGAGAGAAAAAGAGCGTGGCATCACCACTCGTACTTGTTATATGTACCGTGATCGATGAAGGTCCGACCAGAGAAAGTGGCGCAGTCAAAGGTAAGGATTCCAAGAGACCACTCTGACCAGGCAAGAAGGCTGGAGAAAATCCAGAGATCGTTGAAACAATCTTTGAGGCTAGCGCTCCTCCACTCCCGATTCCTGGCAGAGCCGAGATGGCGCTAGGAATTCCACCAATTGGATATGACGCCACAACTGTTGGTGTCGCTAATCGAAGTTGATGAAGGTCTGCAGAAATTGGCAGCTGCGTACTAGAAAATATCTTCGGAATGACAGTGGAATCTTGTAACGAGATCGAACCATTGGTCCTGGTAAATTGAAAAACTGGGAATGAAATCTTGGAGTGCGAAAGGTACTTTTCAAACCAATGCAGATATTGATCGCGCAGGTACGTACTCTGATCAAAGCCCCCGTCATGTCCGGCCGCATGCCAAATCATCGAGAGCGGAAGTTGTGGATGTGCCTTTTTCATGATTGACGCGGTCTTATAACTCTCCGTTAGCGGAAAGAGTGAATCAGCCTGTCCTTGACTTAACAAGGTTGGCACATTGATGTTCTGCACAAAATTTGCAGGCGAAACGGATACTAAGAGCGCGCTCTCATCCGCGGTCGGTTGACCATTGATCACCGCATTTCGATAGGCGTCACACCAGGCTTGGGTGAAGGATCCGCACTCCCCTAGATATGCATTCTGCAGCGACACAGCTGAGAAAAAAGTGCCAGCCCAGACCTTTTTAAACGGCCCCGATTCAGTGGACCCAACAATGGATTGCGGATATAAATCGCTCTGCAAATTGTTCCAGGTGATATCAGCGATGACTGCATCAATGCGAGGATCTTGACTTGCTGTCATCAAGGCATTGGCACCGCCATATGAGCTGCCCATGATGCCGACGCGCGGATCCCCTGTTTCGTCCTGAGTGACAAAGGGACTGCGGGCAAGATAGGAAACCAGCGCCTTTGAATCGACAACTTCTGCATCGACCGCATTCATAGAAATCTGACCAGTTGATTTTCCAAATCCACGAGCGGTCCAAGTCAGGACGACAAAACCGTGTGAGGTAAAAAATTGCGCATCTTTTGCCACTGAATCCTTGCTACCACCAAAACCGTGCGCGATCATGATTGCCGGTGCCGGAGTTTTTGCTGGTAGGTAAAGCGAAGTATCTATAGCAACGCCTGGGGCGGTAGTGATGGTACGAATAATGACTGAATCAGCCTGTGCGCTGAAAGGAATGAGCGAGAGGGTAAAGAGAACACAGGCAAGTAACAGTCTTTGCTTCTTCACCCCCCTACGATAGTTAGATTCTGAACGTGCTGCACCTTAGGATTTTCGGTACGCTCACGGTTATGAAGGTTAAAACTCTCATCTGGGCTATCACCGCAGTTTTACTTGCATCTTTCGCTACGACTCATGCAGATGCCGCTGCCCAGAAGATGAAGCGCTACACAGTCACCATGATAAAGGCCCACCTTCCTGCTGCCCCCGGAAACGGCACCGATGATTACCGGTGTTTCTTATTGGACCCAAAAGTCACCGAAGATTCGATAATTCGCACGATTCAATTCATTCCAAAGAACAAAAAGTATGTCCATCACGCAATTATCTTCCGCGTCACCAACGCCGATCTCCCTGAGGCGATTGCGGCGGACAAGAACGGAACAGGGTGGCCATGTTTTGGAGGCTCAGGCCTGGGCGGAATGTTCTCCACATTTGTTTCATCTCCTTGGCTAAGCTCATGGGCGCCGGGTCGCGGCAAAGACATATCCCCCGTTGGTTATGGAACTCCCTTCAAAAAGGGTGAGCGCTTTGTCCTACAGGTCCACTACAACCTCCTTGCAGCTATGGGAGGTTCGATCGAGACAGATCAATCCACGATTGTGATGGAAACCGTTCCGGCAAAAGGTACATCGATTAGACAGTTACATGTCGAACTCTTTCCAGCTCCAGTCGAACTTGCTTGTCCTGCAGGTATCACGGGCCCACTCTGTGATCGCAAACAATCTCTCATCGATCTAGCCGCTCGGACGAGCAGTACCAGCGCCTTTGAGGCGACCGGTATCAATGCCTTATGCGGTCAAGATCCATATAAGCCTGTTGCTTCGCTCACTTCACAGTGCGACAAAGTTATGACAAAAAGCTTCAGCATAATCGCGGCTGCGCCTCATATGCACCTTCTGGGTCGATCACTCAAGCTCACGCTTAACCCCGGCACTCCTTCCGAGCAAACAATTCTCAATGACAGTAACTACAACTTCGATGATCAATCGGCTACTGTTTTGAAGAATCCCATTCCTGTCAAAGTCGGGGATACCATCCGCGTTGAATGTACCTTTGATCCAACGCTTCGACAAAAAATTCCACAACTCAAATCTCTAGCGCCTCGTTATGTGACATGGGGAGAAGGCTCCTCTGACGAAATGTGCCTGGGCGTCATCGCAGCAACCTGATTCTGCCTACCCCGACATACATGCCACAGCGAATTCTTTATATCCCCTTCGATCATCTGCATCGAAACTTTGGCGTTCTCAAAGATGCAAACCCAAATTCAGATCTTATTGCGATGGTAGAGAGCGCCAGGATGACCATGGGGCGTTCATGGCACAAAGAACGACTCTTCTTCCTCATTTCAAGCGCTCGGCACTTTGCCCAATCCCTAGAGGAAGAGGGCTTCACTGTTGAATATATGAAAGCAGCCACTACCGTCGATGGCTTGAAGACCATTTCCAAGCGATATAAAGACCTCCCGATCGTCTGTGCCGAGCCTTCTTCATTTACTCAATTCCAACAACTTCGAGATTATGGTCTGAACTTTGTAGAGAATGATTTCTTCTTGACTCCCCGCACTCTCTTTCAAAGTTGGGCCCAAGAACAGAAAAATTTTCTTATGGAAAATTTTTATCACAAGCAACGCGTCCGTCTTAATATCTTGATGGATGGCGCAAAGCCCCTAGGTGGAGCCTGGAACTTCGACAAAGAAAACCGTTTACCGCCGCCAAAGAAATATGAAGGTCCCGATTATCTACACCATGAGCGTGATGAGATCGATAGGCAGGTTGCAGAAGAGATTTCATATTCCCCGACAACGACGTGGGCGACTACAAGAAAAGGTGCGCTAGCTCAATTAAGGAACTTCATTGATTATCACTTCGATCAATTTGGCCCTCTAGAAGATGCAATGACAACAGATAATTGGGCGCTCCACCACTCACTTCTCTCTCCATATTTGAACAATGGATTGCTACACCCAAGTGAGGTGATTGCCGCCGCCATCAATAAATTTAATAAAGGCACCGTTCCGATCGAATCCGCCGAAGGATTCATCCGCCAGCTCATCGGCTGGCGAGAATATGTCAACGGTATGTATTGGTTTCTCGGGCCCGAATACCGTAATAATAACCAATTACATGCAACAAAAAAACTATTGCCACTCTTCTCGGATCCCGATTCCACAGAGATGAATTGCATTAAGTCCACAGTCTCCGATATCAACGATCATGCCTGGGTTCACCACATACCCCGTCTGATGCTGCTTTCAAATCTAGCTCTGATTACTGGCACCAATCCACAAGAGTTTCTCGATTGGATGCGCGAAGTATTTGTCGATGCCACTGAATGGGTAATGGTCCCCAACGTTATTGGAATGGGAGTGCACGCAGATGGAGGTCAGATGATGACGAAGCCGTACGCTGCCGGCGGTGCCTATATTTCCCGAATGTCCAACTATTGCAAACCTTGCAGATACGATCCAAAACTGCGAATTGGCGAAACGGCCTGCCCCTTCACCACCTTGTACTGGGATTTCCTAGACCGCCACAAAGAAACTTTTGCCAAAAACCACCGCATGAGCCAGCAAGTATTTGGGTTAAATCGCTTAAGCGATCTACCTGAACTCAAGCTGCGAGCACAGGAAGTTCTCGATGGCTTAGATCGTGGAGAGATTTAGTTGAGCACTTTTTCGATTAGACACTGCTCCCAGGTGTCCTGGAACTCCTATGTGTCCTAGATGTCCTAGATGTCCTAGATGTCCTAGATGATGCTGTGAGATGCTTGGCCCCATGAGTGCGCGAGCGGCAACACCAGAGAAAGTTGGACGAGGCATGGCGATCATGCTCGTCCTTACAGGCATTGGACACTTCATTTTTGGGAGGGCAGTTGATCGGATTGTTCCGTCATTTTTGCCGGGCGATCCCAGGTTCTGGACCTATTTAAGTGGAGTAGCAGAAATTACGATTGCGCTCATGCTCCTGGTTCCTTTGCATGTAAAAATAGCTGGAAAATCGATACGTTTGTGGGGCGCTTACAGTGCATTCCTACTCTTCGTTGCTGTTTTCCCAGCAAATATCAATATGGCAATTCAATGGAGTTCGAGAGGTATGCCGGAACCGCTTTTTGCATATGCACGGTTGCCTTTACAGTTTGGACTTTTCTACTGGGCGTGGGCGCTAGCTAAAGATATAAAGATTAAAAGCCAATCGTTATAGCGGGCTTGCGCGACTAGCACACCCAGAGTTTCATTGACTCCTTTTAGAAACTCCCTCAATCTGCGAATATTCCTTCTTCCCGATAGGTTTGGGGTATGAAGAAGCCAGCAGTCACATCAGTCGATATTCATCCGATCCTTGCTCAGCGTTGGAGTCCCCGATCATTTGACCCTACAGCAACGATTTCGACAGAAGATTTAACAGGTCTCCTTGAAGCAGCTCGGTGGGCACCATCGGCTAACAACGTGCAGCCATGGAGATTCATCATCGCCCGCCGCAATGACGAAAATTTCGACAAGATAAAAGGAACGCTGGTTGGCTTCAATCAAGCGTGGTCACCTAATGCAGCTGCCTACATTGTCATTGTTGCGAATATGAAAAATGAAGATGAAACCGATCGCTCGATATCGCTCTTTGATGCTGGCCTAGCGACTGCACATCTCTCGGTTGAGGCTTATCACCGCGGATATGCGGTCCATCAGATGGCCGGTTTTGATCATTCGGCTCTTAATTCCACCTTTGGTTTACCATCGAGCCAAGATGCAGTTGTCGTTCTTGCAATCGGAAAACAAGCGCCCGCTGAGGCCTTGGGTGAAGGGGCGATTTTTGAACGCGAAGTAGCTCCTCGTGAACGCATTGCGCTTGATGAACTGATCATCTCGGGAATTCTTTAGCGCCCTATTTTGATCCATCCGTTTCCTTGGAATCTTCGGAAACTTTGGAGTCTGCGGACATGATCCAAGCAGCATAGGAAGCAGTCAGTGCGCTGATCATTCCGACGCCAAAAATTATCAGGATGCCAGCCACGAGTCGTCCCTCTGTCGTAACGGGAAATTTATCCCCGTAACCGATGGTCGTGACTGTAACCAAACCCCACCAAAGTGCATCCATAGGGGTTTTGATGGTTGCGCCTGGCGCACCTCGCTCGATATCCAAAATAGCCGCACCCATAACCACAATCATGAGAACCGCTGCTCCGCTCATTACTAGTGGAATAGATTTAATCAGCGACTTCTTTGATCGAGATCCGACTTGTGCAGTGAATGCAAGAATTCTGAGCTCCCTGAGAGGCCGAAAGAATGGAAGAGCTACAAGCAAAAGTTGAAAGAAATGGGTCCGAAAGAATATCTTCTTATCTTGCGAAAGTCGAACTTGATATGCATAGTCCAAGGCAAAAAGTATCCACGTGGCATAGTTAATAAATTCGCATAACGACTTGATATGGCTGCCGACCGGGTACCAATAAATGGGATAAATAAATGAGATGGTGAATATCAGGCTAGCGCCTATGCTGATACCAGCAGTCTTCTTTTGCCATTCGGTGAGCGTCACCGGGTAAGCCTAATGAAGAGCCAGAGAAGTGACTAGTCTCAAAACGTGAGTGTATTTCTACGAATAGAGCTTCAAGTCTTCATATTTAACAGATGCATCTACTTGCTTCCGTTTTGAGACCAGATAATCCATCAGGGCAAAGAAAACACCAGAGGCAACGAATGTTAGATGCAGGAAGATCCGCCACCTGATTCCGGATGTAATCTCCGAATGATCCAAATTCACGAAGTCTTGAAGTAGTTCGATCACAGAAATTGCGACTAATGATCCAATCAATTTAATTTTAAGACCTGAGTAGTCAACTTTACCCATCCACTGTGGCTTGTCTTCCGAACCCTCAGCGGCGCCGATTTTAGAGACAAAATTCTCATACCCAGCAAAAATCATGATGAGCATCAAATTGGCAAGAAGTGTTAAATCCAACAAACCAAAGATCCCTAGCTGAACCTCGCGTACATCTGAAACAAAAATATTCCGTGCAAATTTATAGAACTGTTGGAGAAATTTGAGTAGTAGCAAAGCAATTGCTGCCGTCAGCCCAAAGTAAAATGGAGCTAGAAGCCATCTAGCGCCAAATAAGGCTTTTTCTGAATTGTCCTCAAATCGCTCACCTAATGAAGACTGCTCAGAGTCAGATCCACGTTTCGAATCTTTTGTCATCCCAAAGACCTCCATTCACGCGCCTAATGTGGATAACGATCCCATCTGAAGGCGAATCTGTCCAACTCGAATCACATTCCTATTTTGATGGTTGCGTTGAGGCGGGAGTGAACGATTTCGCCACCGAAACCAACTCTTCAAAGGAAATTCCACCGGTAACCTGCACCTGCATATCGGTTGGTTTAAGTCCGTAGTACCCTGGCAACGTTAGGAAGATATAGCCTCCAACGGTCGAAATATCAGTAATCGAACAATTTTTGGCGGAAGTTGGCTTTGTAGGATCGCAATAGACAAAGACCGATGCCGCGAGACCATTGATTTTGATCGATGGCATACGAACAGACAATCCGGGATTGGAGCAATGAGCCCCTTTCCTGGTCTGCATAGTTTCAATGCTCTTCTTGCCTTTATTAAAACGTACATAAATCCAGCTCTCGCCACCACCACCACAAATTAATTTCTGAAATTTCGTTTGTGCGAAACCGAGGGTGTTTACTGGACGATAGAGCGAATAGCTAAGTCCTTTTTGTGCCGCTAGATAATTCTCTGGTGCAGCGAAGGCAACTCCACCTATAAAGCATCCATCATTACCGAGGATTATCGCGCTAGCGATAAAGAGAGCAAGGAAGTTCTTTCGCATACGACCACAGTACATCGCAATTACTTTCTTAGTGTTTGCCTTGAATAAAGTGAGATATTAGCCGGGTATCTTCCAATAAAAATTTTGACTGATAAATTTTAATTTATGAAATTATTTCAATATTCTGTGAAGTTAAAAATTCAGAACTATCCTTCGATAGTCGCCATAAGCATTGCGGGCATGGCATCTGTACTTGGCTTGTTATTAATAAATCAATCCCCCAGTCAGGCGACGAACATTGTTCCGACATCCGCTGAGCAAGAGCGGGGAATGTTAACTGGAGCGCCTTTCAAAGATCCAATTGAACTAAACACCAATACCCCGTCGCATCTCAAAATATCATTGACAGCGCTAACCTCAAATATCTCTATCTCTGGTAAGAACGTTCGAGGAACTACCTACAACGGGCAATTCGTAGGACCAACGATTCATCTGGTTCCGGGCGAGAAGGTCGATCTCTCCTTCACTAATAAGACCGCCTCACTGAGTAATCTTCATTTTCATGGCCTCCACATAGTGGATACAGGTTCTGCGGACAATCCTACGATCGCAGTAAACTCTAATAGTACGTTTACCTACCATCTTGATATTCCAAAAAACCATCCGCTTGGTACCTCTTGGTATCACAATCATCAAATGTGCGATGACATGGAAGTCATGAAGATGAGCACTATGAAGATGAGCACGCATAGTGAATCTCGCACCTGCACAGATATCGAGAGTCAACTCATGGCTGGACTTTCAGGAACGATCATCGTTGGGGATATTCGCCAACTACTCCCCCGCCAATTCCGTAACGTTACCGAGCACACCATCGTCCTCAAGGATCTTCAGCTAAATAACTCCGACCAAATCGTTCAAAACACTCGCACTTCAAAGATTGATGCAAATAGCCCTACCGTGCGTTTAGTCAACGGTCTGTTGAGGCCATCGCTATCAATAAAGCCTGGCGAAACGCAATTATGGCGATTAGCCAATGAAGGTGCAGATATATTTTATAAATTACAGATTCCAGGTTCATCCTTTCTCATCGTTGGCCAAGATGGATTCCCCGTCAGTAGGGTAACGAGGGCTCAAACTTTGGTTTTAGCTCCGGGTAAGAGATACGACGTGTTGGTTACGGCCAAATTTACTCAGAGCAGTTCTTGGCTAAAGACCATGGAATACAAGCAAGGCGAAGATACTTATCCAGAGGTTAACTTGATGCAGATCAAAGTTCTGGGAAATCAGAAACCTAGCGTCTTTATTCCAGCGGATCTCTCAGTTGAAAACTATTCGGTCTCGCCGAGCAAGGAAAACCTTGCCAATGAAAAGGTAGCACAACATCGAATTTTGACACTCGGTCTCTCTGCCGACGGGCACTCCATGTTCATCAATGGCAATCAGTTCAACAAAGATGTGCCCGCTTTCTCAACTCCGGCAAAGGTTGGTACGGTTGAAGAATGGACAATTGTTAATACCACCGGCGAGATTCATCCATTCCATACCCACACTAATTATTTCCAAGTTATTTCTATAAACGGTGTGAAGCAGCCTTTCACTGGTCTTCAATCCGACATCCCGGTACCGCAACAGGTTAACGGTGTGCCCGGAAAGGTTGTGCTTCGCATAGACATCGCTGACTTTGCCGGCCCCATGATGTTCCACTGTCATATTGCAGCGCATGAAAACGCTGGAATGATGTCATTTATCAACGTGGTACAGTAATAAATACTATGAATTCATTGCGGAGGAAAAGACTCTCAACCATCGCGCTAGCGGCTCTTTTTTCACTATCGCAATCCACCTCCTTTGCAATGGGTAGCGGAAACAAGTATGTAGACGCTCAGACCGGGGTCACGTATTCGGTTTATGAACCGAAAACCTTGTTGGGTCTACCGACCCTTACCTTCCAGTTGAGGCCATGTCGCCTGCACCCAGGACAGGATGAGTACTTATTTGCTAGTTATGGCGGAGCAGAGGTAGGGATTACTCTGGTGGAGACCGCTGCGGCATTCAACTGCACTGGATTAGATACACCTCATTCGCTAGGAAATATCATGATCAATGGCGTTAAAGCCAAGGTTGGAATGTATTGCGTGGCGGCCAACTGTCCAGCAAATAAGTTTTCACACTATGGTGGAGAGATCTCCTTCGTCGCCCCCGGAACGAAGTATCTGAAACCAACATTTATCCGGATCGGAACCCAAGGCGGATTCTCCCTCAAACAACTCATCTCCTTTGCGCAAGGAGTTAAACGCATCGGATCGAAGTAAATAGACCTGTACGTTACTTTGCTTCGATGAGATCCCATTTATTGCCATATTTATCTTTAAAAACAACTACTTGGCCAAACTCTTCTGAGCGGGGAAATTCGGTAAACTCTACTTTTTTTGAAAGTAGTCGCTCATAGGTCTCTTGAAAATCGTCGGTATAGAGGAAGAATGCGACGCGTCCGCCGGTAGAATTTCCAATCGCGCTTCGCTGCGATTCGTTGCTAGCTTTTGCAAGCAGAATTCTGGCCCCATTTTTTCCCGGCGCGAGAACAACCCATCGCTTATCGGGTGAAAGAGTCGTATCCTCAATCAGTTCAAACCCCAAATCGTTCACATAATGATCGATCGCTCCATCATATTCATCGATAACAATCGACATCATTCCTAGCGAGAGCATCAGTTGCTCACTTCGTTAAACATGGTCTGAGAATACAAGTATCTCCCTCTTTATCCACAAAACGATTTCACGAAAATGTCAGCCGCCCCCTATAGGTTCCTACATCCTGAGAGAAAGAAGAACCATGGAACAGTTCGATAAGCGTGAAAAGGAACTTTGGACAAGAGTCTCCAAGGGTGAGGGAGAGGAGAAGGCGAGCGCCTTGATGGAGCTGGGCCATGATGCCTTCCACAAGGGCAATCACCTCGAGGCACTTGCAATGGGCGAGACGGCGCTACAGGTTTATGAATCAATGGGCGCTGTGGCTAGCACGGTCGCGGTTGGTTACGTTTATCAAAGCATTGGCTGGTCTCTGAAAGCGCTCGAGCGATTCGAGGAGGCGGCCCAAGCAGCTCATCGTGCTGCACAGTTATATAAGGAGAATGGCAGTCCCGATCTCTTCCGTGCCTTGAACGAGGAAGGGGACTATTGGTATGCCGCGAAAAATTGGGAAAAGTCGCTAGAGATTTACTTGCAGGCTCTAACCGAAGTCAACCCGGATCGATCGAATAAAAACCTGGCTTATACGCACGGTAATTGCGGCTTTGCCTATGCGCGACTCAAGAATTGGCAGGGATCTGCCACGCACTTTATCGCTGCTCGAGAATATTTCGCAGAGATCAAAAATCCAGTTCAGGTCGCATTCTGCGACGAAGAGATCTCACTGGCCTATTTCAATCTCGGCAATGGCCTAGAGGCCCTCTTCTACGCTCAAAAGGCGCTGGATTTTGCCGAGTCTGCTCAAGCAATCTACCGGCTGATATATGCCAATGGACGAATGGGTTTGGCAAAGAAATTACTAGGCGAATACGAATCCGCTCTGGAGCATTTCGAAACCTCACTCGGGTACTTGAGATCAGAACGTGAACCGTATTGGCCTGCTCTCATTCAGATCCAGCACCACATTGCAGATCTCTATGAGTTACAGGGGTTGACTGAAGAGGCCATAGAAATTCGACGTAGGTTAGTGGTCCTAGAAGAGACCATCGGAGAGAATTCGGAGGAAGAATAGGCGAATGATTTAATTAAAGATTTGGAGCATGCTTTAGCGGGTTGATCTCTCCGGAACTCTGGATTCGGTATTCTTCCCAACTATGACATCCTCTGAGACCGCATCCAACAATTCGAAATTTAATGATCCTAATTGGTGGCGCCAAGCCGCCATCTATCAGATTTATCCTCGTAGCTTCAAAGATTCTAATGGCGATGGTATCGGTGACATCAACGGAATTACCTCTCAAGTTGATTACCTTAAATCGCTTTCGCTAGACGCGGTATGGCTTAGTCCGTTTTACCCCTCAGCGCTCGCAGATGGTGGTTATGACGTTGATGATTATCGCGATGTTGATCCAAAGTTGGGAACTTTGGCGGATTTTGATCAGATGATCACAGCACTACATGATGCTGGCATCAAAGTCTTCATTGATATCGTCCCAAATCACTCCTCTGACAGACATCTTTGGTTTAAAGCTGCGCTTTCATCTCCCGTCGGATCGAAGGAGCGCGATCGCTACATTTTTCGTGACGGTCTAGGCGAGAACGGGGAATTACCACCTAATGATTGGCCTTCTCACTTTGCACCATCGGCCTGGACGCGGAGCAATAATCCAGATGGCACACCGGGACAGTGGTACCTGCATCTTTTTGCACCTGAACAACCTGATTGGAACTGGGATAACCCAGAGGTAGAGGCGGATTTCTTGAAGACACTTCGCTTCTGGGCAGATCGTGGCGTGGACGGCTTCAGGGTAGATGTGGCTCACGCCCTAAAGAAGGATCTCTCGAAGCTCAATAAGAAGCATGCATCGCTCGATACGATGAAAATGTCTTCCTCTGGTAGGGATGTTCTCTTTGACCGCAACGAAGTTCATGAGGTCTATCGCGCCTGGCGCAAAGTTTTTGATGAATACGACCCACCGCGCGTAGCTGTCGCCGAGGCCTATGTTCCGGCTAAGCGACGGATGCTTTATGCCCGAGAAGACGAACTTGGCCAAGCATTTAATTTCGATCTTATGCTTACCCCATATAAAGCGTCCAAATTCAAAAAGGTCATCTCTGATTTTTGAGGTTGGCCAAATCTGAAGGTTCATCATCAACATGGGTCTTTAGCAATCATGATCAAATCCGTCATGCAACGAGATATGGACTCCCGGATGGAACCGACGGAACAACATGGCTATTATCAAATGGTAAAAGCGCCCAACTTGACCCTGATTTAGGTTTACGTCGCGCGCGCGCTGCTTCCCTTTTTGCAATGGCTTTGCCAGGTTGTATCTACATGTATCAGGGCGAGGAGTTAGGCCTTTTCGAGGTTGAGGACCTCAAGGAAGAAGATCTGCAGGATCCAAACTGGTTCAGGAATGTTGTCATTCGCCCGGTAACAAAGCCGGTTAAGGGCTTGGCGTACATACATACTCAGAAAGGTCGCGATGGCTGTCGGGTACCTCTTCCATGGACGCCCACTGGTTCATCTTTTGGCTTTGGTTCCGCTGGCGCTCATCTACCTCAACCAGAATGGTTTGCGGAATTCGCCGTAGAGGCTCAGACCGGTCAGAACGATTCAACGCTGGAGCTATACCGCGAAGCGCTCTCACTTCGTGCGCAGTTGCAAGAAGGTGAAGAGCTCAAGTGGTGCCAAACTCATGATGAGGGTGTGCTGCATTTTGCCCGACATGATTCTTGGGAATGCATCATGAACTTTTCTTCAAAACCTTTCAAACTTCCACGAGGTAAAGTTCTTGTATCGAGCGCAGAGTTATCGGGTAAAGGCAATTCATTGCGCCTTCCTATGAACACAACTGTTTGGATCAAACCCGTTTAAGAATTTCTACGTAAACGCACACCCATCAGGTGAAAAAGTTACTAAGGTTCAGATATGGAGAATCGTTTCCCAATATTTGATCTGACCCCTAGGGTGACTTACGGATCGAAAGTTGTTCCGTCAAAGGCAATTCCTGATGAATCGATTACGGTGAGAGCAACGGTCATTCGCGAGGGTCATGAAAAGATCTTCGCCGAGGTTGTGTTAATTGATCCGCAAGGAGTGCAAGCAACGCGCTCCCCTATGCTCGAATACTTACCGGGGATGGATCGCTATGAAGCCGATGTCATTCCAACATCAGTTGGCTACTGGGGTTTTTTTGTCGAAGCTTTCAATGAGGATCGTTCGCTCATCAGTCAGAGTGAAACTCTGCCTATCTATGTTGAACGCGAACGCGCACTCGTGGGATCCTGGTACGAATTTTTTGTTCGCAGCGAAGGTGCCAAAATTGATTCGACGGAACAGATCATCAGTGGAACATTTAAGACCGCAGAGCAATCACTCAAGCGGGTAGCCCAGATGGGTTTCGATGTCCTTTATCTACCTCCGATTCATCCTATTGGCGAGACATTCCGAAAGGGCAAAAACAATTCCCTACCCTCTGATCCCGGCGAACCTGGTGTTCCATGGGCAATCGGAAGCAGTGCTGGCGGTCACGACACCATAAATCCCGATCTTGGAACGATGGCAGATTTTGAAGAATTCGTTGCTGCCGCTTCTGCACTAGATATTGAGGTCGCAATGGATTTTGCATTGCAATGCTCCCCTGATCATCCGTGGTTAATCGACCATAGAGAATGGTTCACGATTCGACCAGATGGCACGATTGCATATGCCGAGAATCCGCCGAAGAAATATCAGGATATTTATCCCATCAACATGGAGAAGGATTTTGCCGGGATCGTTAATGAGTGCGAAAGAATTCTCGCTTTATGGATCAGTAAAGGTATAAAAATCTTTAGGGTCGACAATCCGCACACTAAGCCAGTCCAGTTCTGGCATGAGTTAATTTCCAGAATTAACCAAAAATATCCAGAGGTAATTTTCCTCAGCGAGGCCTTTACTCGACCGGCGATGATGCATGGTTTAGGTAAGGCTGGTTTCCAACAGGCATATACCTATTTCACTTGGCGAGTAACAAAAGAAGAGCTAACCGATTACGGCACGGAGTTAGCTCAGGTGAGTAGTCCATTTTTTAGGCCCAATTTTTGGGTGAATACTCCAGATATATTGCCTTATCACCTTCAAAGCGGCCAACCGGCCGTGTTCGCCATGAGGGCACTACTTGCGGCAACAATGGCGCCATCATGGGGCATGTACGCAGGTTACGAACTCATCGAACATGACGCGTTACGTCCAGGCGCAGAGGAATATTTAGATTCAGAGAAGTACGAAATCAAGGTCCGGGATTGGTCTCAACCTTCGCTTGCGCCGTTAATCACAGAATTGAATAGGATTCGAAGAGAGAACGTTGCGTTACACCGGCTTCGTAATATCCGATTTCATTCAACGAACTCTGAAAATATCTTGGCCTTCTCGAAGCGCGATGGCGATAACCTGATTATCGTGATCGTCAATCTAGATCCGGTTAACGCTCATGATGCAATCATTGAATGGGATTTTAAGGAGCTGGGATTT
>Ga0114959_10001417_pt1 | contig 20925 bp, 16 predicted proteins | sample C_130625_EF_Meta_FD_87317 | JGI IMG/M metagenome (GOLD analysis project Ga0114959, IMG submission 87317) | Freshwater microbial communities from Lake Croche, Canada to study carbon cycling - C_130625_EF_MetaG | ecosystem: Environmental > Aquatic > Freshwater > Lake | place: Lake Croche, Canada... | reverse complement strand
CTTTTACCTTTGCCTTTTTACTTTTTACAGCAATTCTCACCTGATACCGACTATTGCCTAAAGAAGTTCCCAAATGTGGATTTTTAGATAATTATTCGAATAACTCCATCAATTCCACTTTCAATGAAACGTATTTTTTCAAAAGTTTCTTTGATTTTTGAGAAAAATTCGAGTCAGTATTATATTATAAATCATCAAAAACTCTTTTAAGTTTAAAGGTTTTAATTTGCCATCTTTAATATCTTTTACCTCCTTTAAAGAACTTCTTAGAATTTTTTCAGCCTCTAATTTTTGTTACATATACCTAAATTTTTTCAATATCTTTTGCCATCCAGGTAAATGTAATCCAACCAGTAAACATTATGCTGTTTGAATTTGCGGCGTATGAAATTTCTTAAATATTTCGTTTTATGATTTTAAATAACAAATCTTTTGGAAGAAATCCTACTTCCCTGAAAACTTCGCCTTCCCAGCATCCAAAAATGCCGTAAATGCTTTAATATCTTGGTCAAAAGCACGGGGCTCGAGCATTGGTTTTGGGTCGCCATTTGGATTGACTAAACAATAATACGGTTGCGCATTAGCATTGAATTGGGTAATTTCAAAATCAAGGTTGTGGTCGCCCAAGGTGGTTTTCTGTAAACCATCATCTTTTGAAATAAACCACTCAATTTTAGGTAATTCCGTTTTATCATCCACGTATAAAGCTACCACAACGTAATCATTTTTCAGACGTTTCAACACTTCTGGGTCAATCCAAACGCTGGCTTCCATCTTGCGGCAATTCACACAGCCATGCCCCGTGAAATCAATAAAGAGCGGTTTATTCACTTTCTTGGCGTATTCTACGGCCTCTTTATAATCAAAAAATCCTTGAATGCCATGCGGTAATTTCAAAAATGAATTATATTTCACTGTTTTTGGAAAATCAGGATTCTGACTTTCAGAAGATTGTTGTCCTGATGAACCCGATAATACAAAATCTTGGGTTTCAGTGGGTGGTAAAAGTCCCGACATGGCTTTCAAAGGAGCGCCAAATAAGCCTGGGAAGAGATAGATCACAAAAGAGAAAACCGCCAAAGCAACTAATAATCTTGGCACACCCAATTTCTCCACTTTGTCATCGTGTGGCATTTGAAATTTACCCAATAAATGAAATCCCATTAAGGTAAATACGGCAATCCAAATGGCTAAAAAAATCTCTCTATCCAAGATTCTCCAATGGTAGGTTTGATCAACGGTGCTAAAAAATTTGAGTGCCAAAGCCAATTCCAAGAAGCCAAAGAATACTTTGATCGTATTCATCCAACCACCAGATTTTGGAATTTTTTTCAGCAATTCGGGTGATAAAGCTAACAAGACAAACGGAGAAGCGAGCCCTAGTCCAAAGCCAAACATTCCGATAATTGGTTTAATGAATTTACCTGAAGCCCCCAATCCTAAAAGTGTACCCACGAACGGTCCGGTACATGAGAAAGACACCAAAGCCAACGTAAACGCCATGAAGAAAATACCAATAAAACCGCCTCTTTCCGATTGCGCATCCACATTATTGACAAATTTTGAAGGCAATTGTATTTCAAATAGCCCCAAAAATGAAAGTCCAAAAATGATAAAAATGGTAAAAAAGAGCAGATTCGGAATCCAGTGCGTACTGATAAAATTGGGAGCAGCTTGTCCCAACGTTGCGGCAATTACGGTTCCAAATAAAACGTAAATTCCAATAATTGAAGCGCCGTAAAGAAATGCTTTGCCCACACCATTTTTTTGTTTGATAAAAAAACTAACGGTCATTGGAATCAGGGGATATACGCATGGCGTGAGGCAAGTAGCTAGACCAACGCCCAAGGCTATTAAAAAGAAAGTTAATAATGATTGTTCTTTTTTGGATTTTTCCGAAGAAATGGTAGTAGCAACCGAAGTTTCGGAAGAATCAGCAACGACAACTGGCATAGAAACTGCATTTGAAGCACTATCAGCGGTTTTTATTATGTCAGTTTCAGGAGTGGTTTCTAAAACAGTTGTTGGAGTGACATATGTTGTCTGACGCTGCACAGACAACACCGATGACGATTCAGCTTTATCTTCTACGAGGTTTTCAGTTTGGTCTTCGCTTTTTTTTTTTCAGAAGCGTCTTGATTCGCACCAGCTTTTGCTTCAAGTTTGAACGCAGCTTTTATCGGCACGCATTGCCCAGTGGCATTCGTGCAGGCTTGACCGTCGTGAATTCCTTCAATCACGATATTTTCTTTTAGAATTTTAACCGCTTGTCTAATTTCTCCTTTTCCTTCAAAATAGGCCACATTCACTTCAAAAATTTCATCTCTTTTTTTGATTGGATTAATCGACCGTAATTTTCCTGCCAATTCATAGGAATTATTCGGTTTAAATTTTATGGTGGTAATAATTGGGCCACCTTCATCAAAATCAGTGGCAAAATGATGCCATCCTTTGTCCATTTTTAAGGTGAAAATTATATCAACAGTTTCACCTACGGCCGGATTTGATTTTGATAATGCCCACGACCATTTTACTGGCGCAATTTTCTGAGCCTTTGCGACGGAAGAAAGTATTAAAAGTGCAATTAAACTAAAAAAGATTTTTTTCATTTGATGATTGTTTATAAAGGGTTATCAATGGTTAGTTTGATTTCCGTAGTGTAAACGAAAATACACAAGATCTATGTATTTCACTGCAAATTTAATGATAATATGGTGAAATGGATAAAAGGAGGTAAAAAAAGGTGAAAGGGCGAAAAAGGGAAAAGGAGAGGAAAGGGTTGTAACGATAGCTTTTCGTTTTTTTTTCTACTTTCACTTTTTTTACCTTCTCCACCCCGCCTAGCTAATTCATTTCTTTCTTCAATTTATCTTTAAATGTCTTTTGCAATTTATCCATCTTAGGCTTGATAACTACCTGACAATAAGGGTTATGACCATTCAAATCATAATAATCTTGGTGATAATCCTCAGCTTTTGAATAATTTGAAAGCGGGGTAACTTCCGTTACAATTGGGTTAGGGAAAACGTGTTCATCGTTCAACTTTTTCTTCCAAGTTTCAGCGGCCTGCTTTTGGGCATCATTAGCATAAAAAATTGCCGAACGATATTGAGTTCCCTCATCTGCTCCCTGCCGGTTTAAGGTTGTTGGATCATGCGTTTTCCAAAATATCTCTAAAATGGTATCAAAAAATACTTTTTTAGGATCAAATGTTACCTGCACAACTTCCGCATGACCCGTATTTCCGGTACACACTTCTCGATACGATGGATTTTTTGTTGTTCCGTTTGAATAGCCAGATTCAACTTTAACAACGCCTTCGATTTGCTGAAAAACCGCTTCAACGCACCAAAAACATCCAGCGCCAAAGGTGATAGTTTCCATTTCGGCCATACTGACTTTTTCTTCGTTCATTTTTTTGTATCTTTTTTGATTTTCAGTCTTTTGACCGCACGATACACTTGTAAATAATGTAATTATTCCAAGAATTATCGAATTTATTTTAGTGTTCATTGTTGATAAAAATTAAAAGATGAGGTAATTTTGAAATTAAATTTCAGAGATTCAGTTTTGGGTTAATATTTTGACCTATCGTTTTTATTCTTACAATCTATTTTATTATTGTTGATAAATTTGTCAAGGCAATAAATTAAAAACTGACCATCACCTATAAAACCGCAAAAGATGTTAAAAAGTTACACTTCATTATTTTTACAAATTTGGAAGGAATTCTTATCCAATACGAGTTACGTGACAAAATTAGTTACGGCGGTGGTAATCCTTGTATCGGGCGCATGGCAATTTCCTGATTATTTTAGAAATATTCAAAAAAGAACTGGCACTGATTTAAACGATTTTGTTTTGGCTAATATTCCCTACTTCGACGTCTCACCTTACATTTTTGCAATTATTTATGGGCTATTGATTTACACGATTTTGCAAGTTTTAATAAAACCTCAATTGTTTTTATTGTTTGCCTTGACTTTCTTGATTGAGACGGTGTTTAGAATGACAACTATTTATTTTTTTCCCCTAAACCCCCCCTCAGACTTAGTTTTACTCCACGATACTTTTGCGCAAATATTGATTTATGGGGATACAGAACCCATTACAAAAGATTTATTTTTCTCAGGCCACACCGCTACTATGGTGATGATCTGTTTGTTCGTGGAAGGGAAAAAAGAGAAAATTATAACCATAATATCCACTTTTGCCTTAGCATCGTTGCTTTTAATCCAACACGTTCATTATACCGTAGATCTAATTGGCGCTTTGTTTTTTACCTACCTATCCTACATAATTGCACAGAAAATTATTAACAAAAATTGGCAAACAACGGTGAGTGTTTTGATTGGTTTTTCCGTATTATTACAGACCATTTTTTACTTGGGAACAAAAATCGGATAAATGCAAAATAGTAGAAGGCAATATTTTATCATACAACCGGAATGGATTTGTAAGATTATGTATTAATTTTGCCTCTCAATTTTTAGCTAAAAATAACAACCATAATTTTAACATCCTAGAAAATATGAAACCTATATAATTATTTACAGATTAATTGCTAATTTTTAAATAAATAAATTACAATTTGATTACATTCAATTAATTTGCATCGTTTTATCAACACCAGAAAAATTGATTTTCAAAATTGATAAATAAGTAAATTCAGTTCTGCCCAACTGTATTTATTGAGCTATTTAAAAAATAGTAAAACTTTCTTTTGTACAATTTTTACAAGACTAATTTTGTTGGAAAGGAGTTAGTTTTTGTAGCGAGAACAACACAAAATAAGTTCTTGTAAACCACATAAATAAAGGGTAAAAACATGGTAAAGTTCGAGTACAAAACCTTCCAATTTGGCGAGGTACTAACCCAAGAACAAAAAGATTATTTCCGCACGTTCGGAGTAATTCAATTTAAAAATTTTATCAACGATGACACAGCTAAAACTTTTATTAACGAGTTAGATAAAATCGAAAAGAAATGGTTGTTGGAGGGGATTGATAAAATAAACGGTATTCCGCTAAAGTTTGGAAAAGATCCTCAAGGCAATAAAATGATTCAGAGAATGTGCTTCACTAATAAGTACAGTCCACTTCTAGCTGAATTTTTGAAAGATCCAAGACTGCAAATTTTAGTAGAATTATTAGCTCCTTACGACGGACGCATCAGTGACGATGAAAAAGACGGTTTAGTTTTCAATCATTACGTGAATTCGACCAATAGTAAATTCACCCAAATGGGATGGCACACCGATAGTCCTCGTGATTTGTTTTTAGGTCAAAAAATACTTCCAATGCTGAACGTTGGCATTCACCTTGATAATTGCCCAACTTCAAATGGTGGTTTAAAAGTGCTACCAGGAACGCAAAACCAGAGTGTTTTCAAATTATTATTCGGTAAAAAACAATTCGTTGATCATAAACCTGATGTGCGTGAGGTTGGTTTTGAGATTGAAAGAGGGGATTTAACTGTACACGATGGTCGTTTGTGGCACCGTGTGGAGGTTTCACCAAATGTGGGTGAAAAGTCTCGTCGCCGTGTTATGTACGTTCCAATCATCACGGGAAAGTACATGCCGAAAAATGAGAATAGCAAAACACCGTTCTATCACCGTTTTGCTAAGGTAGTTCAAAAGTAGATGATTTAGCGTGTAGATATCAGTTTTAACATTGTAGAAGGTAGCGGATAATTTAATTCTATCTATGATTTCAATTCAAAACATACAAAAAGTCTTCAAAATTAAAATTTTGAAGACTTTTTGTATAAATTAGAAGCTATTTAGTAAACTTTGCCCTCAAAACCCCAAAGATCATTGGTAAAACCGAAACCGCTACAATTCCTAAAACTACTTTTTCAAAATTATGCTTTACCCATTCATTATTTCCTAAGAAATATCCAATTGAAGTAATCCCAGACACCCATAAAATAGCCCCAATAATACAGAACGTAATGTACTTTGTGTAGGTCATACTTCCGGCACCCGCTACGAAAGGAGCGACCGTCCGAACAATCGGAACAAAACGAGCCATAATAACAGCTTGCCCGCCATGTTTTTCGTAGAATGCTTCGGTTTGTTCAATATGACTACGTTTCAAGAATAATAGCTGCTCTTTAGATTTAATAAAATGACTAAAGAATTTACCTACAAAATAATTGACATTGTCGCCCAACAAAGCGGCTGCGATTAATAAGGGGATTACAAAGGTTAATTCAATTTTGCCTGTTGCAGAAGCCAGAACGCCAACCGCAAACAGTAGCGAATCACCGGGCAATAGAGGCATAACAATAAGCCCAGTTTCAACAAAAATAATCAGGAAAAGAAGACCATAGGTCAACGTTCCGTGGTCGCTAATGAACTGCGAAAGGGCGGCTAATGGGTCTTTGAGAAGTTGTAAGACGAAATTGATAATTTCCATTATATCGGGGTTGGGGGTTTGGATTTGAGGATAAAATAAAATTGTCAATGGGTATAAATTCACCAAATCCTATCCCCTAAATCCATTAAAATCTATTTATCCAAAAAGAAAGAAAAAGTATCTCCCCTCAGTCCTAAACGTATGGTTTCTAAGGAAATAACTTCGTGTGGAGCGATATTTCCAACATTTACATTAGCACCCACCAACTTCACAAACCAAACTTGTTGGTCTTTTTTAGGCGCTTCCCAAATGATTTTATCTTCGGGAATTTCAGTTAAGATCTCTTCAACCAAACCTTGACGAACTTCCCCCGATGCACGAAAGAGACCCACATTTCCACCTTCACGAGCTTCTCCAATTACTTTCCACGCACCGGCTTCCAACTCCGCTTTCATTAGTTTAATCCATTTGTAAGGGGGAATAATTTTGGTTTCATCCTTTGAGCCAACTTCAGAAAGCACCGTTACTTGGGTCGCTAAGGTTCTAATATATTCACATTTATCATCCTGATTCATCTCCAAAGAACCATCAGAAACTTCTGCGTATTCCATGCCATACTGGTCAAGCACACGGCGATATTCATCAAATTGATGACGAACAATGAAGGCTTCAAATAAAGTACCTCCAAAATAAGTTGGAATTCCAGCGGCTTTGTATATGGCAAGCTTTTCTTTCAAATTAGGTGTAACAAAAGAAGTTGCCCAGCCCAATTTTACAATGTCTGTATAGGCCCCACCCATTTCAATAAAATCTTCTACCTCTCTGAGGCTCAAGCCTTTATCCATCACCATTGTCAATCCTTTTTGGCGTGGTTTTACGGTTCTTTCGGGTATTTGGTTAAGTGGATAATTCATATTTTATGATTGTTATTTTTATTGGTGATTGGTGATCAGTGATGATTGAACAGAAAAATCATTTCACCCGCTGAAAATCAAAAGCTTAATATTAAACATAAATTCTGTGAATTATTTAGTATTATGTGAAATATTAACGTTCATACCACAAAAATACTGAGAACCTTTATATTCCACAAACTATAATGCAAACAGATTGTGTTAATTTAATATTAGTTTTAAATAATAACCTGACTGCCAGGCATTTAATTATGGCAAAAAAATAACTTTTCTTAGAATTTATAAAAAATAAATCAAATTTTTTGTTTTAAAAAACAGTGTTCATTAAATTTACACCATTTAATTTAAAATTTTTCAATGATGAGAACACTGATTGCTTTATTTATTATTTCTTTTTGTCTGGCGAATGTTGGTCATTCCCAATCGTTAACCAAAGATGCTGTTTTGGGCGACTGGATTCCAGCAAGTAAAGACGGAAAAATATCTATTTACAAACAAGGAGAAAAATATTTTGGAAAAATTTCTGGGGGGAAAAGTGGTGATAGAAAAGATGTAAACAACCCCGATGAAAAATTAAGGACTCAACCAATTATTGGCTCCGTAATCTTGAAGAATTTCGAATTTACGGGAAAGTCCTGGGAAAATGGTACTATATATGACCCCAATAATGGCAAAACTTATTCATGTAATATCAAAATGAAAAACCCTAACGAACTGGAAATTAGAGGATTTATAGGTATATCTCTTTTAGGAAGAACAACCGTTTGGACGAGAAGCCCCCAAGCCCCCAAAGGGGGCAACTGATTGCCAATAAAAAAATTAAGGATAAGAACGATTGGAAATTTCCAAAAATAAATGAAAAAAAAACTCCTCTTCGGAGTTGGGGGCTATGGGTATTCTAGAAAGAAAAGAACGGGATAAACAGGAAATGCGGCTAATGATTTTAGAAACTGCCAAAGAAGTCTTCATCGAAGAAGGCTTTCAAAAAGCTTCTATTCGTGCCATTGCTGAGAAAATAGAATATAGTCCCGCTACCATTTATTTATATTTCAAGGACAAAAACGAACTTTTCTTTGCTGTTCATGAACTGGGTTTTGATAAGTTATTGAAAGAAATGACGGCTGCAATCGAAGGTATTACTGACCCATTTGAAGAATTGCGCTGTCGTGGATATGCATACATGAAATTTGCATTTGAAAATCCCGAAATGTACGATTTAATGTTTATCATGAACGCACCCATGGATACTTTAAAAGACGAGGATCATTGGAATAGTGGTCATAGATGTTTTGTGCTTTTGTGTGAAACACTTCAAAGAGGCATTGAATCTAAACAATTGAAATTCAGCAATGTTGAAATTGCGGCGATGTCGATTTGGTCTTTTATGCACGGAATCGTATCACTGAAAATCCGCAACAGATTCAAAAAATTTAATGAGCAAACGGATATTAATTTATTAATGACCGCCTCTTTAGAAAAGATGATTGAGTTGGTGAAAGTATAGCTTTAGTCAACTTCCCAAGAGGTTAGAACTTTCGGGAAGTCTATTCAAAAAATCTCACCTGTCATCATTCATAAGTAAAAACTAAAAAATGAATCAAGCATTAGAATTTTTTAAAAATAATATTGGTAAATCTGCTTCCGAAATAAGCCCCTCCCCATTTGGAAGATGGTTAAATGGAACCCTGACTATGGTGGAAGAAGATTCGCTCATCGCAGAATTTATAGTTCGGGTAGATATGTGCAATCCGGGAGGAATCATGCACGGAGGCGTAGCAACGGGTATCATGGACGATTTGATTGGCATGACAGTTTTCACATCTGGATCGCAAGTTTTTTATTCGACGGTAAATTTGAGCGTAGATTTTTTATTTGCCGCAAAGCCAAACGAAAAATTGACAGCAAAATCAAAAATCGTGAGAATGGGCAAAAAAATTGCGCACGCTGAAGCAGAAATTCGCAATGAGGTAGGACAAATTATTGCAAAATGCACCACCAATTTGGTGGCTACGAGTAACGTTATTAGGTAGTAGGTATGAATTATGAGGTATGAGAGTAAAAAGTTTGCAAAAGCACTGTTTTTAACCTCATACCTCATAATTCATACCTAAAAAAATACCCTTATACTAAACACTGTTAAGTAAATACTATCTGTTTATGAAACCACTTTTATTAATGATGTTATTAAGTTTTGGTACGGTTGGTCAATCCGAGATTTTAAATAACTACGTGCAAGAAGGTCTTAAAAATAGTCAGACATTGAGGCAACAAAACTTTCAATTACAAAAAGCCATTTTCGCCCTCAGCGAAGCCAAAACGCTTTTTAAACCTACCGTCAATTTCAATACGACCCTTTCGACGGCACAGGGCGGTCGGAAAATTGAAATTCCTACTGGCGATCTAGTCAATCCAGTTTATACGACCCTCAATAAACTAACCCAAACCAACAATTTCCCGCAAATCCAGAATTCATCAGAACAATTAGTTCCCAAGGATTTTTATGATATGCGTATCAAAACCACCATGCCTCTATTGAATGCTGAATTGAAATATAATCAGGTCATAAAACAAGACCAAATTACGCTTCAACAATCTGAAATTCAGGTATATAAACGTGAATTAGTCCGAGATATAAAGTTGGCATACATTAATTATTTGAAAGCAACGGAAGCCATTAAAGTATATGAGAATGCACTAAAAATCGTGCGAGAATCTGAGCGGGTCAATGAAAGTTTAATAAAAAATGGTTCGGCAAATCCAATGGTTTTGGTGCGTACTCGCAACGAAATTTCAAAAATTAATGCAGAGTTTGACAATGCACGAGGAAATCAACAAAATGCGGCGGCTTATTTTAATTTTTTATTAAATAAAGATTTTACCGAAAAAATCACGTTGGATAGTTTGGAAAAGGGTGCATTTAAGCTTGATTTATCGGAAGGACACCGGGAAGAATTAGACAAAATTCAGATGGGTATTAGCATCAATCGACAGATTTTGGGTATAAATCAATCCTACAAAAAGCTTAAAATTGGGGCATCTTTAGACCTTGGTTCGCAGGGAAGGTTTGCTCAGATTGCCAGTGCCGATAAGAATTTCTTTACGCCAAATGCCTTCGTTCTTTTGGGCGTTTCGTTCGACTTACCCGTTTATTCATTTGGGCGTAATCAATTGAAAATCAAGCAATCAGAAATGGAAATTGCTTCGATGGATGTTCAATTACAACAAGCTAAAAATCAATTAAATTTACAGGCTGAGTTAGCCAAAAACTCCTTAAACTCTGCCAAAGAAATTTACGATTCGAAGGCTTCGCAAGTTTCAACAGCCGAACGATATTACCGTGATATGTTTCGGAGATACAAAGAAGGAAATTTGAACTTCATTGAGTTGCTGGATGCTCAGACACAGATAACGTCCGCTCAATTACAACAATCTATTTCGCTGTACGATGTTTGGATAAAATGGGTAGAATTAGAACGGGCGAAGGCGAGTTTTCAGTTGTAAACATACGATTGTGATGGCACGCAGATAACGCAGATGCTTCGTAACGCAGATTTTCGCAGATTTTTTTTCAGAAATTTTCTGAAACTTTACTCAAATAAATAAAGTGTTACTTTTAAAAATTCGTGAAAATCTGCATGGCGAAGCATCTGCGTGCCAATACGCTCCAATATTTATAGAACTTAAAATACTTTAAACATGAAAAAAATATCTATATTATTCTTAATCCTTTCATTATTAATGAGTTGTGGAAATAATAAAGAACTTAAAAAAGCTTTGATTGAAGATGACATTGTGGCGGTGAAATTGGCGGATGTTTCTCAATCAAATTCTACGGAGGTTTTGAAAGCCTCTGGTTTAGTTGCCTCATTGGAGGAAGCCCGTTTGTCATTCAAAACGGGTGGAATCATCGAAAAAATTTACGTAAAAGAAGGTCAAAACGTCCGAAAAGGGCAATTATTGGCCACTTTAAATCTGACAGAAATCAACGCTCAAGTGCAACAAGCCTCTGAAAGTGTGCAAAAATCTGAACGTGATTTGAAGCGTGTTACCAACCTTTACCGTGATTCTGTTGCTACTTTGGAGCAAGTTCAAAACCTGACAACTGTCCTCAGCGTAGCCAAAAAATCCTTAGAAATTGCATCGTATAATCAAGGCTATTCAAAAATTTTTTCTTCCGCTAATGGGGTGATTGTCAGAAAATTAATGAATGAAGGCGAACTCGCAGGCCCGGGAACAACCATTTTTTTTATGAATGCTTCGGGGGCAAATGATTGGGTCATAAAAATTGGAATTGCCGATAAAGATTGGACTCGTTTACACATCGGCGACCGTGCAACCGTAAATTTAGATGCTTTTCCAGAAAAAACTTTCTCGGCAGTCGTGTCAAATCTTTCACAGGGAGCAGACGTAAATTCAGGCCTTTATCAGGCTGAGTTAAAGTTAAATACGAAAGGCCAAAAAATGGCTACCGGACTTTTCGGAAATGCTAAAATTAGCCCTTCCGTGATTCAGGCACATACTTCCATTCCGATAGACGCAGTCGTAGAAGGAAACGGCGATGAAGCTTTTGTGTTTGTAATCAATAATGGGAAGGCGCATAAAATCCCGATTAAATTGGAGGGTGTTGATAATACAAAGGCTTTTGTAGGCAGTGGTTTGGCGGGGGTTACGCAGGTGATAACGGATGGGTCGGCTTATTTGGTTGAGGGGAGTTTGGTGAGGGTTGTGAAATAAGAAATACCATACCTCCAGGCCCTCCCTTTGGAGGGAGGGGACTTTACACCATGGTGTTTTTTCCATTGTTCATATTTTCCAAATGTCTTTCTAGTATTTTAAAATTATTAAATAAGTACCATGATTTAGCATCGAAACTGATGAATCCTAGCCAAAGATGGGGATCGGGGTAAAAATAAGATTGAACCAATAGCGTCCGAAATCCAAGCCAACCACAGTCATGCAGGAACAGTCCACAAACTATCACGAAAACCTGTTCAATGGAGCATGTATTTTAACTTTTGAAAACGCAAGAAATAATAGAAAAACTGCCACTGAACCAGAAGCATTCATGTGGAAAGAATTAAGAGGAAAAAAATAAGTGGATTTAAATTTAGAAAACAACATCCCATAGACACTTTTATGGCTGATTTCTATGTTATGAGAAAAAATTAGTCATAGAAATTGATGGAGAATATCACTTTCAAAATGACCAATCTCATTACGATGTTTAGCGAACAGACATATAAGAAAACTTAGGAATCACCATTATAAGATTCTCCAAATACGAAGTTGAAAATGAAATGCAAAAGGTCAAAAACCTTATAAAAGAAATACTGAAAAATTAATAAAACTTAACACTCATAATAAGCAGGAAATTATCTTCTGTACTCCCCCCTCCCTTTCAGGGGAGGGGGCGGAGGTGGGGTATCATTATGAAAATCTCTGAATTCTCAGTAAAAAACTACCAATTCACCCTGGTGGTATTTTTAGGAATACTATCCATCGGTATCTTTTCATTGTTGAATATGCCCCGTGGTGAAGACCCCGAATTTTCGTCCCCTCAATTCGGAATAACCGTTATTTATCCGGGCGCATCTCCAAGAGATGTTGAAGAACTCGTGGCAGATGTGGTTGAAAAACGGCTCAATGAATTAGACAATATGAGTCGGGTTCGTAGTACCATCGTGGACGGTGCCGCAATCTTTCAGGTTGAGTACGATTTTGATGCTGATCCCGAAAAAAAATACCAAGAAGTTGTTCGGGAAATGAACATTGTTCGCAAGGATTTACCCGCCGAAATTTTGGATGTTCGTATCGAAAGATACCAACCTGACGGGGTAAATATTTACCAATTTGCCTTAGTTTCTGAGAATTTGCCTTATCATAAACTCGAAAAATATGCCAATGATTTAGAGAATCGTTTGGAGAAGGTTTCGGCGTTAAAAAACATTAAATCTTGGGGATTTCCGAAACGAAAAATTTCGGTGGAATTAAATTTAAGTAAACTAGCCCAAGACAAAATTCCCCTCAACCGGGTCTTAGGAGCAATTCAATCCGAAAATGTAAATATACCTGGGGGTTCAATCAATTTAGCTTCTAAAAAATTTAACGTCAAAACTTCAGGAAATTATAAGGATATCGATGAAATTAAAAATACCATTATCTTCTCAAACGGAACAAAAATCGTACTACTCAGAGACATTGCTGAGGTTAAATACGACTATGAAGACGAAACCCACAAGACCCGGCTCAATGGCCACCGGAGTGTGTTTGTAACGGCATGTCAGAAATTTGGGCAGAATATTATTAAAGTACGCTCACAAACCGACCCAGTGGTTGAAGAATTCAAAAAAACACTTCCGGCATCCGTTGATTTAGTAACAGTATTCGACCAAGCTGAATCCGTTCAAAAGCGGCTAGCACGTTTTGCCAAAGATTTTGGCATTGCCATTTTGTTGGTACTCATCACCTTATTGCCCTTGGGTTCGAGGGCAAGTTTGGTGGTAATGATTTCGATTCCGCTTTCACTTGCCATCGGTTTGACGCTTCTATACGCATTAGGTTTCTCTATCAATCAACTTTCAATCGTTGGAATGATTGTGGCATTGGGTATTTTGGTGGACGATTCCATCGTCGTGGTTGAAAACATTGAGCGATTTATACGCATGGGAATTCCCAAGAAACAGGCCGCTATTGATGCTACCAAACAAATTAGTATGGCCGTTATTGGTTGCACAATTCTCTTGATTTTTGCATTTTTACCCGTTGCCAATTTGCCCGAAGCCGCCGGTAAATTCATCCGAAGTTTGCCCATGGCAGTCTCCGTAACGGTATTTGCTTCCATGTTAGTGGCCCTCACCATTGTTCCTTTTTTATCGAGCGTTTTGCTGAAAAATCACGAAAATCCAGCAGGAAATTTTATCTTGCGGGGCATGAAAAAAATCATTTCGGCTACTTACGGAAAATTAATGACATGGTGTTTGAAACACCCAAAAATTACGCTGGCTATCTCAATTGCCGTATTTGTGGGCGTCATGTTTATCGCAAAATTTTATTTAGTATTCACACTTTTCCCAACTTCGGAAAAGCCGATGTTCCTCGTGAACGTAAACACGCCCGTGGGTACAAACTTACAAGCAACCGATAAAGTGGTTCGTTTTGTGGAAACAGAACTAAAAAAAGTACCAAAAATCAAAAATATTGCGGCCAACGTGGGAAGGAGCAATCCACGAATTTATTATAATATTATTGGTGGACCCGAAACCGAAAATGTAGCGCAACTATTTGTCCTATTAGAAGATATGGAAACCCGTGATAAAAGGGTAATTATCAATCAATTGCGGGAAAAATTTATGAATTATCCCAACGCAAAAATTGAAGTGAAAGATTTTGAACAAGGCCCCCCTTTGGAAGCGCCTTTGGCGTACAGAATCTTTGGAAATAACTTGGACAGTCTTAGAATCGTGGCCGCCCAAATCGAAAAAGTTTTAACTGCCCAACCGGGCACGATTTACGTAGCCAACCCGCTAAAAATACAACCAACCGATTTTAGGACAATCATTAATCGGGAAAAGGCAGGACTTTTGGGCGTCAATATATCGGATATAGACCGAGTTGTTCGTTTAGGTCTGGCGGGTTTGAATGTTGGCACTTTTAGAGAAGAGGGACAAACAGACGATTATAATATTAATGTTTCGATACCCCGAAGCAATATAAAACAAGATTTAAGTGTATTTTCTAATTTGTATGTAAACAACGTCATGGGAACGGCAATTCCGTTGAAACAATTAGTAGAAATCAAATTTGAAACTTCGCCAAACCAGATTAGACATTACAACAAAGATAGGTATGTAACGATTACCGCATTTTTGAAATCTGGCTTTAATACCTCCCTCGTGAATCAAGCGTTGGTTAAAAAGTTAAAAAATTTCAAATTTCCAGCAGGATTTTCAATCAGCGTGGCGGGAGAAGCCGAAAATGCCGAGAAATCATTTGGTGGCATAGGGGTAATAATTCTGATAACTGTCTTCGGCATGATTTCTATTCTTATTTTAGAATTTGGCAACTTCAAATCTACCTTAATCGTGCTTTCCGTCATTCCTCTGGGTATTGTTGGCGCTATTGCAGGATTGTTATTTGCAGGAGAAACATTAGGATTTACTTCAATTATTGGATTCATTGCTTTGATTGGAATTGAAATCAAAAACTCCCTCCTTTTAGTCGATTTCACCAATCAACTCAGAGAAGAGGGCATGGAACTCGAGGAAGCCATTCATCAGGCGGGTGAAGTTAGATTTGTTCCAATATTATTGACTTCACTCACGGCAATTGGTGGGATGATTCCTTTAGTGTTGGAATATTCAGATTTGTATTCACCTCTGGCAATCGTATTAATTGGGGGCATTGTCAGCTCAACATTACTGGCACGTTTGGTTACGCCCGTGATGTATAAGTTATTACCCCCAAAAATTAACGTAAAGACGCAAACTTAGAAAAATCAAACCATCGTATGAATTATAATAGTTTTATGATCAATGCTATAATTACATTTTCTGTAGCACTAAGCTGACGAATATATCGTTAAAACATCAAATCTTATCATTATTAAAACTTTAAAATCAACAATAAATGAAATTCAACACCAGCACATTGACACAGTTCTTATCACGGAATTTTTATATAAATCCGAGGTTAATAGCTCCCCAAAAACGCTTTTATGCTGACTTGGGAATGAACTCATTAGAGTTTTTGGAGGTAATAGTATATTTAGAAAATACGTACGGGATTACATTACCAGATAACGAAATCGACAAAATCCAGACCATAAGTGAACTATCCGAATTGATGGAACTAAATTTGGAAATGGTAAAAGCATAAATAAAATTTTATTGTGGTGAAGTGGGTTAAGGCTTGGGCGATTTCGTTCAAGCCTTTTTATTTTTTTCACGGATAGCTGATTCATGATACCCACTTTTAAAGCAGGTTGATGGGTTGATTCTTAAAGGAAGCGTTGGTTTAGGACAACGACTTCCATAAAAAAAGCATCAAATCTTCAAAATTAGAAAATTTTGGTAAAGATGATTTGTAGGCGTATTACTATTTTTAAGCTTTTTATCATGGATAATTTTAGTAAATTTAGGAAATAATTATATTTTGCTTACGAATTAACGGTAAAACCTTATTCCCATGATTAAAACTGTCAATTTACTCAAAATTTTATTAATCAGTATTATCTGTAACACTTCCATTGCACAAGTGAAAAACAAGCCACTTGTCGTCTTTGTAACGGGTGACCATGAATACAGTGGCGAAGAAACGCTACCCTTAATTGCCGCAGAATTAGAGAAAAATTACGGCTTAAATACCGCAGTATTAAAAGCTTTTCCGAACCAAAATACCGAAAAAAATATTCCGGGCTTGGAAATTTTGGCAAAAGCCGACTTAGTCATTTTCTATTTGCGTTGGCGTCAATTACCACCCGAACAACTCGAATTTATTGATACATATTTAAAATCGGGTAAACCCGTGATGGGATTCCGAACGTCCACCCACGCCTTCAATTATGGTAAAGGGCATGAATCTGAAAGGTGGAATGGCTTTGGTGAATTTGCCCTCAATGCACCTCCCGGTTGGGGAGGGAAAGCCGCTCACACCCATTATGGGCACAAAAGCACCACGGACGTTTCAGTAATTCAATCTGCCAAAAATCATCCAATTCTTAGCGGAATCAATCCCAATTTTCATGTGAATTCGTGGCTGTATCGTGTTTTACCCGACTATCCAACCAAAGGCTCAACATGGCTATTGATGGGAAAATCGATAAATCCAGATAAAGCGGCCATTGAAAATCCCGTGGCTTGGATTGGAAAAAATTCATTCGGAGCAAAAATATTTATGACCACACTGGGGCATCCAGAGGATTTTCAAGTAGAAGACTTCCAGCACCTGATTATTAATGCTATTTTGTGGGAATTAGGCAAAAAAGTGCCCAACAAATGGAAAGGGAAAATAGCCATTGATGTACCTTACCGAGGCATGGTAAACTAAATAATATACAGAGGAAGCGCCTTAGAACGCAGATAAGACTCACCGTCTGCCTAAACCCAAATTTCAGATTAAACCCAAAAACGCATGAAATATTCTTATAAATTTTCGTTAACATTGGCATTAGTATTGATCATCATTACAGCCTTCCAGCTTATTCAACCCAAAGGTTTACCGATTAAAAAAGGCACACATATTGCCTTAATTGGTGGCAATTTAGGTTCAAGAATGATGAATTACGGACATTTTGAAACTGAAATGCACCTTCGTTATCCCGAAAACAATCTTTTCATACGCAACATGTGCGATGGGGGCGATACGCCAGGTTTTCGACCTCATGCCAGCCGAAATTTGCCTTGGGCTTTTCCGGGTGCAGAAAAATTTCAGACTGAATATGCTAATTATTCCAATAGCGAAGGTCATTTTGAAACGCCTGACCAGTGGCTTACCAAACTTAAATCGGACATCATCATTAGCTTTTTTGGATACAGCGAATCTTTCCAAGCAATCGCAGGATTAGCAAATTATAAAGCTGAGTTAGAGGCTTTTATCAAACACACCAAAAGTCAAAAATATAATGGCAATAAAGCGCCACAATTAGCCATTGTATCGCCCATTGCCTTTGAAGATTTGTCTGACATATACGATTTACCGAACGGAAAAAAGGAAAACGAAAACCTTTTGCTTTACACAAATGCCATGCGGGAAATTGCCCAAAAAAATGATGTATTATTTGTTGATGCTTTTAATCCCTCAAAACAATGGTACGCTTCGACGAAAGAACCCCTCACGATTGATGGCTCGCAATTGAATGAAGCGGGTTATAAAAAATTAGCGCATTTATTGTCCGACGCAGTTTTTGGCAAAAAACTCCCCCAAGAAACAAATAGAACCTTGGTTCATGAGGCGGTACTTGAAAAAAACTGGATGTGGCACAATGACTATAAAATACCAAATGGCGTGCACGTTTATGGTCGGCGTTATAACCCTTTTGGCCCCGATAACTATCCTGCCGAATTACAGAAAATTCAAGAAATGACCGCCATTCGGGATACTGCCATTTGGTTTGCGGCCTCAAAAGGAAAAAAAATGGACGTGGCTGCGGCGGATAAAAAAACCAAAGTATTATCACCCGTTACCACTAATTTTAACCCCGCCCAAAATGGTAGTTTATCCTATCTTTACGGACAAGATGCCCTCGACAAACTCAAAGTGCCCAAGGGTTATAAAATTGAACTTTTTGCTTCAGAAAGTGAATTTACCGACTTAGCAAATCCCGTTCAGATGACTTTTGATAATCAAGGAAGACTTTGGGTTGCTACGATGCCAAGTTATCCACATTACAAACCTGGCGATGCCAAACCCAACGATAAAATTTTGATTTTGGAAGATACCAATAACGATGGAAAAGCGGATAAGCAGACCGTATTCGCCGATGGCTTGCATTTGCCCTTAGGTTTTGAAATCGCTCCCGAAGGTGTTTATATTTCACAAGGAACAAACTTAAAATTATACACCGACACCGATGGTGATGATAAAGCGGATAAAAAAGAAATAATCCTGAGTGGCTACGACGACCACGATACCCACCACAACAGTCACGCTTTTTGTGCCGACCCATCGGGCGCAATTTATTCGGGCGAGGGTGTGTTTTTACATACAAACGTGGAAACTTCTTATGGAACTATTCGAGCAACCAATGGCGGTTTTTATCGTTACAGCCCACAATTACACAAATTGGAACGCACTGCTCAATTGTCCATTCCAAACCCTTGGGGCATTGCTTTTGACCATTGGGGACAGCCATTTTTTGCCGAAACTTCAAGTCCGGATGTGCGTTGGATGATGCCTGGAACCGTTTTGCCAAGATACGGTGAGGCGACTCACAAAGGATTTCAACTCATCGAAAAAGAACAAATGGTACGACCAACCTCTGGTTTAGAGTTTCTTTGGTCTCGTCATTTTCCCGACGAAGTGCAGGGCGATATGCTCATCAATAATACCATCGGTTTTTTAGGCACAAAACAACATGCTGTCACGGACGATGGAACGGGCTATAAAACCAAATTTCGACAAGATTTAGTCATGAGTGAAGACCGAAATTTCCGCCCAGTGGACATGGAAATTGCGCCCGATGGCTCGCTTTACATCGTAGATTGGCACAACATTTTGATTGGTCACATGCAACATAATGCCCGTGACCCCTTGCGTGACCACGTTCACGGACGGATTTACCGAGTTACTTACCCCTCAAGACCTTTGGTGACACCCGCCAAAATTGATGGAGCAAGCGTAGAAACACTTTTAGATAATTTAAAACTGCCCGAGTATCGTACTCGTTACCGTACTCGTCGTGAATTGCGAGGAAGAAATGCAGCGGAAGTTTTACCGAAAATCACGCAATGGGTGGCAGGTTTAGACAAAAATGACCCCAAATACGAGCATCATGTTTTGGAAGCTTTGTGGGTAACTTGGGGGTTGAATAAAGTGGATCAAACGTTGTTGCGTCAAATGCTCAAAGCCAAAGATTATCACGCAAGAGCCGCTGCGGTGGAGGTTTTACGTTTTACTGGCCACCAAGTAAAAGACCAGGCGACTTTATTGATGCAAGCCGCCAAGGACGCAAATAGCCGAGTTCGTTTAGATGCCGTCGTGGCTGCTTCGTGGATTGGCAAAGAAAAAGGTTTGCCTGTTTTGGCTGAAGCAAAGAAAAAACCATTGGACGAGTGGATGATACATGCCCACGAAACTGCCTTTGCTCATCTCAGCGGAAAATCAGTAAAAAAGCAAAAAGAAGAGGCAATTGTGTCCGTTTTAAAAGGTCAGGAACTTGAACTTTATAAAATGGGCAAAACAATTTATGCCAAAGAAGGCTACTGCACGACTTGCCACCAAGCCGATGGTGGAGGACTTTCGGCTTCGGGTTTCCCATCCATTGTGGGAAATAATTGGGTTTTGGGCAATGAAGAACGCTTGATTAAAATTGTGTTGAAAGGATTGCTTGGCCCGATTGAAATAAACGATAAAAAATACGCTGGACAAGTGCCGATGACCCCATTCGGTGGACTCCTCAAAGACAAAGAGGTAGCCGCAGTGTTGACTTACGTAAGAAATTCTTTTGGCAATAAAGCCTCAGCCATTACGCCGGAAAAAGTAAAAACCGTAAGAGCCGCCACCGCCAACCAAAAAGACATTTATACTTCCGAAAAAATATTATCGGAGCATCCTTTGGAGAAATGAGGGTATTGGGTTGAAAGTTTATTTTATGAATTTTTACCTCCCCAAGTCAACCAGCAAGGTTAAACCTTATAGTTGCAAAAAAAAGAAGTACGCCATGAATCGAAAAAGGTGAAAACGTCAGATAAACTGACATTTTCACCTTTTTTTTAGTAACAAAATCGAGTCTGAGCGTAAGTTTAACGAAAAGTTACTGCGACCAGCACAATAAAAATTTAGAAATTTCAGAAATTAATTTTTATTGTCACGATATCCATTTAGAATAATTTTAAGTGTATCAAAAAGTTCTTCTGAAATCCAGTAAACATAAAATCGTTTATCATCCTTTGATTTTTTTTGCATCATAACTGAATTGATTTGATGATAAATCT
>Ga0114959_10001416_pt1 | contig 20938 bp, 28 predicted proteins | sample C_130625_EF_Meta_FD_87317 | JGI IMG/M metagenome (GOLD analysis project Ga0114959, IMG submission 87317) | Freshwater microbial communities from Lake Croche, Canada to study carbon cycling - C_130625_EF_MetaG | ecosystem: Environmental > Aquatic > Freshwater > Lake | place: Lake Croche, Canada... | reverse complement strand
TTTAGAAGAAATACGATTATGACAGACTGTATGAATAATCTTCTCCACATTATTTGAGTTTTTTTATCGTCAATTAATTTTTGAAGCTTACAAGAAGTTGTTTTAATGGTATCTTTTTCATTGAATTTGGAATATTTGAATAACTTTCCATTACCTTCTTTACATAATTTTTTATTTTTTGTATAAGGCCCTTGAGGGCACATCATATCAGCTTTCTCAGTAGGAATAGCAATCATCACAACAACTAAAAAAACAATTGCATATATAATATATGTTGTAATGTTTTTCATTTTAGTCATAGATAATAGTATATCTTTAATAATATTATCTAAACATACTTCAATTTAACCATTCACTTTTAATATATTCAAAAAGTGAGGCATTCTTATCTTCAAACAATTTCTCTCTACATTTCAAAACATCTATCTTGAATGCATCAGGATTTTTTATAATATTTTTTATAATTTCCATATCCTTGTCAAGATTTCCTGTAAGTTTTATACAACAATTATATCCAAATACTTCATCAACTTTCTCGGCGCCATCATATATAGGAATAGTATTATGAACGTAGCAGTTAGTTATCTTTTCAGATATATATAAAGGACTAATTGTGTTTTCAATAGCGATTGAAAATTTATATTCTCCAGCTAAAGTATAATAGTTTTCAAATTTAGTTTTGATTTGAGTTGAATCTGGAAAAAAATTCTTTAAAATTTCGCATCCTCCGCCCCAGATATCGACTGGTAAGTTTTCTTTAATTATTCTCGAGGCGAGTTGAAATCTATATCTATGTCCTGGTAAAAAACTTTTATGAGATACCATCAATGACATTAATCCTGGTTTGTCATCATATGTTTTGAAAGGAGTTGTAGCCCAATCGTGTGATAGATAACCGTATGATTCTTCAAAAGGTTCTGGCAAATTACCTTTTTTACCGATAAAGTATTTAGAAATATATTTTTTAGCGTATTCTATAAATTGAGGAGTTAGAAATAGAAATTCAATTGGTTCCCAAGCAAGACCAATTACATTTTCTTTTGGAATAGTAAGTAGAGGAGTTGCTACGTTTATGATTATAGCGTGAGTATAAGAGTTATCATTTACAAATGTAATTCTTTCATCAGTCTTGTTGTATAAATTTTCAAATAATTTCTGGTCAAAGTTAGGGTCATATGAAGCAAATACTTTTATTCTTATCATTATTATTTTTAATAATATTAATGATAACTTTTTAATACAAGAAGTGATAATTAAACCATATTACTGCAAATAAGATAGCAACTACTATTGTGTTTAATTTTCTCAAATAATTTTTCTGTTTGTATATTACTGCTGTTGATATTGTATATATACAGTTTATAATGATAGAGTAAAATACGATTTTATCGTATAGTTTTATTGATTTTATACTGGATAGATTGATATCAAATTTTTTGGCATGCTTTTTAATTTTTTCTGCTGTATTGAGAATAAGATAACTGAAAAATATGTTTATCAATATGCCTGAAATGACTATTTCGTCAGGAACAGAAACTTTTCTCAAGTCATAGTAATAGAAGATATAAGATATTAGGATAGATACAATAAGATAATAAGAAGAGTATAGCCATAATTTCTGTCTTGATTCAAATATGTATTTTTCTTTATCAAATGAATACATTTAAGTTGATGAGGTGTCTATATATAATTGTTCTAAAGAAAATAAAGGCATATCAATAAAATATATTAAAATATTTTTATACTTGATACAATCCAAAATATTTGCATATGTTATAGGGTAATTATCAACCATGTGAAATGTGTTTTTCTTAAATCCATCTATATAAAAACTCTTTCTTGAAACTGTAGTAATTCTCATCATTCTATCATTAACTGTTTCTGGTAATACATGACCCATCACTAAGTGTGCCTTTGCAATTTTTAATTTATCGCTTTTATCAGCATCTTTATACATAATATCGTATGTTCCATCATCAAACATAAAGTAGGTTACTGGCATATTTTGAAACATTGTTAGATAGTCAAGCAAATCAAGAGAACTAGTGTAGCATTCAGGATTTGGACATCTTTTATTATTAAAAATACATTGTTTGATGTCATCTTTAAGAGGATTGTTGCTTTCGTTACAAGGAGCAGGATAGACTTTTGTAAAGGTGCTGAAGATAGTATTTGTTCCGAATAAATGAGCCATTTATTATATTAAAAATGAAAAGATTTTTAATATAATATTTTTTTAAAATGAAAGTTCTTTCTATTGATATTGGTGTTAAAAATTTTGCCATGTCTATTGAGCACTTTCATCAAGATAAGATTGATGAATTTGCCAAGTTATTCAAGGCAACTTTTAAAAAGCCAGCGTCGCGTTGTGATGCTAATAATGATGCAACGCCTGAGTATGAAGAGTTCTTGAAAAAGTTTATGGTTGAAGCATCTCGAACTGAATTATGTTGTAAAATAGATTTTTCAGAAGACCAAAAGACGTCAAAGAATAAAAACAATCAGATTATTCTTAACAATAATATATTTTACAATATTATCAAATGTCTTGACCAGTATAAAGATAAATTTGATGAGGTTGATTATATAGTTATAGAGAAGCAGTTGAAAACTAATCCTAATGCTCAGACTATAGAACACCACGTTCATGCTTATTTTATAAATAAATATGGAATAGATAAAGAAGTCATTAATTTTGAGTCGAGGCATAAGACAAGAGTATTATGTTGTCCTAAGAAAGTGATGAAAGGAGATGTTATGAAGAAGATTGATAAGCCATATCGAAAGAAATGGACAACAAATAAGGTAATGAATGTGATGCTTGAACGTAAAGATAAAGTGTCCTTTGATTATATATTTACAAAGAATAAGAGCAAGGCTGATGATTTGAGTGATACTATATGTCAGGCAATTGCTTTTGTTTTATTGAGATTTATTGAGTAGTTTGTTGTATTTCTTTTTAACTATTGAGTCACCTTGTGAAAATATTTTAAGTTTTTGTATTTTATCCATTTTAAAAGAAACACCGCTTGAATCTGAATTTCCAACGTTGATGATGCAAACATTTTCATTTTCCAAGTATTTTTTATAAGAGTTATGCTTTTGAATAGTTGTTGGTAAGAATAATATATGAGATATATAACCTGCAAGTGATATGTTGTCTCCATAGTCTTCGTTTGGATTATATAATATAACAATACCAAGTGTATTTCCTATAAATTTTTGTGCATAATTTATTGGAAATGGTTCTATAATTCCTCCATCAATATATTTAATATTGTCAATAACTACTGGGTTGAAAATGATAGGAATGGAACAAGAAGCACTAACTATATCTGTACATAAATAAGAAGGATTTGTAGTATGGTCTATATATTCTAATTTGAATTTAGTGTAATTAAATACGGTAACAGTTAATGTTTTTTCGGTCATTTCATATAATTCTTTCAAAGTTGGAATAAATTCAAGTTTTTTTAATACGAGACTTTCAAACACACTTTTAATAATATTGTTGTTATATATTCCAAAATTTTTGAGAATATTAGATATGTTTATGCTCATTAGTTCATTGTCTTTATTGACCTCTACGATTTCATTAATCATTTCAAAAGGAGTATATCCTACGAGTAGTAATAAGCATATTAATGAACCAATTGAACAGCCTACATAATTTTTAATACCTTCAAGTTTTCCATTAGAGTATAAAAAGTGCAGTGCACCAATTGTTAATATACCGTTCATTCCTCCTGATGATAACACTAGATTATTGAAACTCAAGTCGTGGAGTCGCTGATAATATATTTTATCTTCATTTGTAATAGTATCTTCTTCATACATTTTTTAATAGATTAATTTTTTTTTAAAATTATATTTATAAATTTAAAGCATATACTGGCTTATATTGTTCAATAGATAATGCCATATATAAATTATTATTCTGATAAGTATCCTAGAACAACTTCTTTCGGAATAATTCCATTTACTATAATAAATAATAAGCCTTATTTTGTTCTTATACAGAGAAAGGAGACCATATCATTTGTCATCATTATCAAGAATAAATTCACAAAGTTAAAGATAGATATTGAGAGAGAGATTGAGAAGATGACAAAGGAAGAAAAGAAAAATATCTTGTTGTTTTTGGAATGGAACAAGAAGAAGAATATTCAGTCAGATTTTATAGAAGTTCTTGAACAATACAAGCCCAGTTTAGAAAATGATAAGTGCGGAGAATTAGAATGGTTCTTTCCAAAAGGAAGAAGAAATAATACAATAGAACCTACTCATATTGCTGCGATACGAGAGTTTTATGAAGAGACTCAGTTTGATAAATGTATCAAACAAATATATTTAGAAAATAAGGTTGAGTGTTATAAATACGGTTCTGATAAAAAGAGATACAGTTATATTTTTTATCCTGCTCTTATAGACATATCAAAGACAAAGTTAAGTTTGGATAATAGAATCGTTAATATTAACTCGCATGAAGTTAGCAACATAGGGTTATATGACGAAGAAGAAATGAAGGAAATCACAAATAAAGTTATACCATATCTTGGTGATAAAATTTTGGATTATATGCCTTCGATATTATAAAAAAAATATTATCATTCATTATTATTAATTCAAGTAATAATGAATATAGACGGTAGAAAGTTCTTTCCTAAAGTAAGGAAAAAACGCGCAAAATTAAAGAGATTGATATACTTGATAATAATTATCATTGTTGTTATCTTCTGTTCATAATTATATTTATTCTTCTCGTTGTTCGCTGACTTTAATAACTGGAACAACTTCTTCCTCGCCTTTAATAGCATCCATCATTCTTGTATAAGCCTCCTTTGGGTTATTAGCTCCATAATCTTCCAATACTTGAATGGCAACTTCTTCTCTTTCCTTCTTTTTCAACTTCTTTCTAATCTTCTTGTCCTTTGGAAAGAAAATGAATGAACCACACTTCAAGCCTACTTCTTCAGTCTCTTGAATATATGTAAGCAAGTTCTCTTCAATTGACTTTTTTCTTTCTCTAAGATCTTTCATATCTTGATTTAATTTCTTCAACTTTTCATAGATTTTAGAAAGTTCCATCAAATCTTCACGAATAGCAGTTGACATTTTTTATAAGTTGTCTTGTAAATAAATACTCAATACTTTAAATTATTTCTTTTAATTTCGTTCCTCCATCATATTTATATGCCAATTTATCATTTAATAATACTTCTCCAATATTCTTTTCGTTTATAAATACATCAGCCAGTAATCGTCCATACTTGTCAAAATCAAAGCACTTAACTTTTACAATATAAACCTTAATATTGAGCATATGTAGTATATCTTTATTTGTTAATACTTTATCAACTGAATCTATACAATTTAGCATTTGTAATATCCTATTCCTTGCCTTTATTGCTTTTGCCTTTTCTTCAGGATTTTTACTTGTCATTTCACAAGCATCAATGCCGCTGATACGAACACTAAACTTATAAACATCTCCAAATACCTTCATAACAACTGTAATAGTATCGCCGTCATATACTTTTACGACACGAGCATAACATTCTAACCCAGATAAAGAAAACTTTTTTGTATTTTCATAAGTATGATTAAAGTAGTTGGGTTCTTCGTCCTCTTTTGGATTAGAGTTAAAACAACAGAAGGAAAACATTTTATATAAATTAAAATATAAATTTAAATATTTTTATCTTTAGTATATAGATATAAAGTATAAATGAGTTTTCAAATTTTTTGTAAAACGCTTACTGGCAAGACCATAACTCTCGATGTAGATTCTTCAGATACTATTGAAAATGTAAAAGCAAAAATTCAAGATAGAGAAGGAATCCCAGTCGACCAAATGAGACTAATTTTTGCAGGAAAACAGCTCAATCTTCGGGCTTGAAAAACAACCTCGATATAGTAAAAAGGATATAACTATATCATAAACGAGTAAGCGGTTTCCTTATTTACCGTTGTTGTTAGTGTTTTCAAATTTATTTGAAGATGCGACATTCTCAAATTGCTGGAATATCCTTAGAGCCTTTTATTACCAAGATACATTTGAAAAGATGTATCGGCTAAGAGAAAACTTAGGTATGGTGAAAATATAAAAGGATTGGACAATCAGCAGCCAAGTCCTAAATTATTTAGTTTAACTAAATAACATGGATGCAGTTCAGAGACTAAATGGGAATGGGTGTTTTAACGTGAGTTAAAATGCATAAGATATAGTCCATGGATATATAGAAATATATATCTTTTTCAGCGAAGATGGCAGAACATTAGCTGATTACAATGTTCAAAAAGAATCTACTCTTCATCTTGTTCTTAGACTTCGAGGAGGTAGTTTATAATAATTTGAATTATATTTTTTTTATAAATATTTTCTTTGAATATTTATAAATTGAATTATGTCCATTATTGATGAGCCTTTTTGGACTAAAGACCCTTCCTATTTATTAAAACCTATAATATTTCCAGAATCACATATGACAATGACAGCACAACTAAATGCTATCTCGAGACTTATAATTGTGATAGGACTTATTTTATTCGCACTAAAATTTAAATTTTCATTGATTTTTATTATTTTATCTCTTTCTATGATTATAATACTTTATTATTGTCAAATGTCTCAGTATAGAGAAAATTATTCGCCTGCTAGCTTTCCTCAACTTAACTATCCTTTTGAAAACTTCAAAGATATTATTGATAACAAGTGTCCTAACGCCAGCGTTCCTCCTCCTGAACACTTATCTTTTGAACAAGCCAACAAGTTATCCACCTATAACAAAACCGAAGTTGGTGTTGATTTCTTCTCTCCTCCTATCCAAATTCAAGAAAGAAGTATGATTCCTCCTATCATTGTTCCTAAAGCATATGACAAGAGTGTCTGGACTTATACTGATGGTGCTGATCAGACTGGTGTAAATAAGAGAACTATGGAAGATGTCACGGTTAATTTTATGACTAATGAAAATAATTGTCCTACCGATACGAGAATGGATATTGCCAGTCTTAGAAAAGTTAATCCTTTCAAATTAACTAGTACTGACCAAAATACAATTCCTTCATATGCTTCAGACTATTTGAATTTACCTACTGATACCTTGTTCAAACAAGACATACAACCCAAAGATAAGTATAACTACTATGTAGAGAGACATCAACCTATCAATGGTAATTATGCTATTAGCGAAATTCCAAACTGGGAAGAGTCTCCTGAGAAGAAATATACCGAGTTTGAAATGAAACGTCATATTGAAACTATGCCTAATAAACAAGGATGGGCTCAAATGAGTGCTTATAGTCCTCAACTTATTAGAGATGATGGCCCAATGGGTCGTCAAGTTGAAATGCCAGTTAGAACAGAATGGTCTGCTAGAGTTAGTCCATATGAAATTAAAGGAAATATTGATTATGATAGAGTTTTTGATCCACGTTTCACAGGTTATGGTGATCCTTATAGCAGTTATTTGGATAAACAAAAAGGAAATATCTCATATTACTATGGCGATACTGTAGATGCTTATCGTAATCCTGTGTTTATTTCTCGTAGCAAGGTTGATTTTATTGAAGATAGAGAGCCTATGGGTCAGATTAAACCAATGTTCAGACGTGAAAAGCCAATGTGTCTTGGAGATGCTATTGAAGGCGCTGAAGATAGATGGATGACAGATACTACAAGTTTTAGAGAAAGTCTTATTGGAAGTCAAATGACAAAGGCTAATGCAGAGGCTTGGCAAAAGAGATACTTCCCAATGCGTTTAATGAACTCAAAGTAAATTATTTTTATAAAAATTATAATTATAAAATTATATTTAAAAAAGTATTTTTCATTTTTAAAAATGACTGATTTTAAAATTGAAATGTCAAGAATAAATGATGCGAATAGCAGTATTGAAATAAGTGATGTCGGAGGCCTTAGTGCTATAAGTGGTTTTACTACATCAAATAATTCAAATCTTTCTGAAAATATGAAACTGAGAAAAAAGATTGATTTTCTAAACTTTTTAGAAACAAAGTTAGATTTAGATTTAGGATTTTACTTTTGGAAAAGATACGTATCTTCAGCATTCTGGTCAAATATATCTACTCCAATTAATCTTGTTATCACTCTCTTAACTGGAGTGACAACTGCACAAGCTACAAACACAAATCTGCTAAGTGGTAATATGTCTCAGGTTATAAGTATTACCACACTGATAATAACAGTGCTTAACACATTCTTCAGACCACATGAACAATATAATCAAAATACGGACTTGATGAAGAAATGGTTTGCTTTAGGTAATGATTTTGAAGAAATTTATTATACCGAAGATAAATATTCTACCAACCTTGAAGAGACTATAAGAAAATACAAGGAATTGCAAACTAAACTGAATGACCTAAAAGACGAAGGAATGAATTCTATTAATTTTCTTACTGATTTAATACATACAATAGCCCAAAAAACTTGTCTTAAAAAATATGAAAAATGGCTTGATACAAATAAGGAAATTTTAAAACAATCAGGAGTAAAATTAAGATAACTTCATTAAATATTTTTATATATTCTAAAATATTTAATGATTACTTTGATAAACACTTGCTTGAATCGTTAAAACAATCAGAAGCATTAAAATTTACTTGTTGTATGGAACCATCCTTCATTCTCTTATAACTTTTTGTATCTTTTACTATTACACCATTATTATTTTCCATCTTTTCAGATAATACAATCGATGAACCATCAGGAAGAATTTTTTCCTTATAAACATAACCTGAACTCTTAAAGTTGGTTGTTGCATCCTTAAATTGTTTAGGAATACTTGAGATAATTGAATAAGGACGATTAAACCATTGAATATCATTCATATACAACTTTGAAAAGTCTCTATATCTTCTTACATCATTAAGCATATTTTGGTGTTTAGCCTTTTCATATATATCATTAACATGCTTCATAAATACCTTCTTGTCGTTATCTGAAATGGTTTGATTGTTTTGAACAGATGCAATCTTAGTCCTATACGCATACTCCAAGTCAGTTAGTGTAAAACCATCAGGAAGATTAAATAAGTCAATTGATGACATTATTGATTATATACTTGTAAATATTTTTTAAAATATTTTCTTTTATATCTCTTAAAATGCCATATAAAAGAAGTAAAAGTCGTTCTAAAAGAAGTCGTTCTAAGTCTAAAAACAGAAGAAGTTGCCAAGATTATTTGAGAAAAAAGGTGAGAAAAAATATAGATGAATACAAAGGTGGAAGATATACTTCAAGACAACAAGCAATTGCTGTATCCTACGCTCAAACAAAAAAGAAACATCCTTCCTGTTCCAGATTTTTTAGACGTTCTAAATAATTAATTATTTTATGATTTTTATTTGTCTGTTTAGAAATATTACCAAATTATCTATTACAGCATCAGCATTAGGACCAAGAAAATTATCCATAAATATTTTATACTTTATTATATCTTTCCAATGAAACATAATTTCTTCAACGTCTCTATTATATTTTATACTGTTATTAACAATCGGAGCCAAAACACCCAACTTGGGAACTATAATCATCTCATCATCTTCTTCAGCAAATATCCATCGATGATGAATATATCCAAGCCACAATGAACTTTCAACATAAGAACACTCTGTTATAGTGCTTGGCATAGTTATGAAACCTTCTCTTGCAATAACTGGCAAGTATTTTAGAGCAAGAAATGGATTATAAACATCCTCAAGAGTATGAGTGCATATTGCTAAATCATATTTTGTATCAAGATTGTTTATAAATCTTAACCAAGAGGATTCGTCGCAAATATCAAGTTGAATAGACTTTGAAGAATTTTCTATATTTTTATCAGCAATAAAATCAACATATTCAGAAGACCATCCTACCATTGCTCCTCCAATATCTATGACTTTATAGTTTGGATTCTTCTTTTTCTCTTCAACTATTTTATCTATTATCTTATTTCTTGATGAATGAATATTATTATAAGAAATATTCATTTTATTTTAAACGTATTAAATATTAAAATAAAAAAATGGGTAAATTATTTTATTTTGTAAGTGGAGTATTAACTGGAATATACTTAGACCAAAGTTATAAAATACCTAATCTTAAAACATACGTTGAATATTTTTCCAAGATTATAAAAGATAATGAGAAAAAATAAAGTAGTTGGTTTAAAATAATATTATACAATTTTATAAAAAAAAATGAGTAATTATACCAATCATGTTGTAGAATCTTTGAATTTATCAGATCAGAATTATTCTAAACTATGCGCCCAGATTTTAGCAATGGATGGTTTAAGCGGTCAAAGAACAAGACATTTTTATAACAACTTGTGCTCTCTCCCAAATGCCAAGTATTTAGAAGTTGGTTGCTGGAAAGGAAGCAGCACTTGTGCCGCAATGTATGGAAATAATATGACGGTTTATGCAATAGATAACTTTAGTGAATTTGGAGGTCCTAAAGAAGAGTTTGCGAATAATGTGTTTAAATATAGAGGAACGAATGATTTTCATTTTGTAGAGAAAGATTGCTGGAAGGTGACTGCAGAAGATTTGAATAATGTAAAGTTTAATATTTATTTATATGATGGAGCACACGAATATGAAGACCAGTATAATGCTGTCAAGTATTACAAAGATTTTATGGAAGATGAGTTTATTCTAATAGTTGATGATTATAACTGGTATAGAGTTAGTGAAGGAACTGAACAAGCAATTAAGGATTGTAATTTAGAAGTTGTTTATAAACAGATTATATTAACTACAAATGACGGGTCTCATACTCCTATACATACTTATCCTTATAGTGGAATGATAAGCCAATGGCATAATGGTATCGGAATTTTTGTTTTGAAGAAATTGTAAAAAATCTTTTATTAATAACAATATAACATATATTGTTATTAAATGGGCAAATGTCATTCTAAAATAACAATAAAAAGAGTAGTAAATATTTATGATATCATTTATAATAAAGATTTATTATTTTATTTATCGGATTTTTTAAAAGATGATGATTCAATTAATTTATTTTTAATTAATAAATATACTTGCAATTTATTTTGTTTATATTCAAACAGATATAATGTTAAAAAAGAAGTTTCATTCTTGGACAAATATCGAGTTAAGCGTTATGTACATAATCAGAAAGATTTAATTACATTTCCAAATTTATTGTCAATACGTTTTGGAGATGACTTTAATAAATTAATTCCTATATATCCTTTAGGATTAGAAGAATTATATTTCGGAGACTCTTTTAATCAATATGTATCGTCTTTTCCGAAAACATTGAAAAAGTTAGTATTTGGTAAAAAGTTTAATCAGAATATAAAAGAGTATCCGCCTGAATTGAAATATTTAAAGTTTGGAGAGTTATACAACCAACCTATAATAATAAAATTACCAGATACTTTAGAGCATTTGAAGTATGGATATAACTTTAACCAGAATGTAAATGGCAAATTGCCGCCATCATTAATATATTTAGAGTTTGGTAAATTATTTAATCATAATATTGAAGAAATACCAGATAGACTGGAAAGGATTGTTTTTAGTAGTAATTCTCAAATGCCATTTAATGATTTTCGTGTTATAAAAAAGATTGAAATAGATAGAGAAAATAATAAATTAATTCTTATAACCAAGATTTAAATAAACCTCTGATAAATAAAAAAAAATGTTATGTATTGTGTATGGAACTCGTCCTGAATTCTTAAAATTAAAATGTCTCATTCATCTTTTACATGACAGAAACATTCCTATGAAAATTGTTAAAATATTACAACACACTGACTTACAAGATGATGAAGGTTATTACGATTATACTTTAAGTATTGATAATATGTCATCTGATAGACTTTGTGATATTGGAGCAAATATACTCACAAAACTTCCTAACGTTTTAAAAGAATGTACTATGATATTGGCACAAGGAGATACGGCAAGTGTGTATTATTCATTACTGTGTGGTTTCAATATGAAATTAAAAATTATTCATTTGGAAGCAGGTATGCGAACATATGATTTAGAAAATACATACCCAGAAGAAGGATATCGCCAGATGATATCTCGCATTACAGATATCCATTTGTGCCCTTCTAATTACGAGGTTAATATATTGAAAAATGAAAAAGTAAAAGGAGATTTCTATATTGTAGGAAATACGATATTAGATTTAGTTAAATCTTATAATATACCTATAGTTTATGAAAAGAAAGTTTTGATTACGATACATCGACGAGAAAACTGGGATATGTTTAAAAATTATGTAGAAGAAATTATAAAGTTAGCAAGAGTCAATAAAGAATTTGAATTTTATATTATTACACATCCTAATCCAATTTTTAACGATATTATTAAAAATACAAAAGAAATAATTCCAAAAAATATTAAAATCAGTCAGTCAGTTAATCATAAAAGTCTAATTGAACTATTGTCAAGTTGTGCCTTTGTAATGACTGATTCAGGAGGAATTCAAGAAGAAGCAAACTTTTTAGGAAAGCATATATATTTATTAAGAAATAAGACGGAAAGGAATATCATACCTCCAAATAAAATTACTTTTGTTAATGTAGAGGATATAAAACGAATTAATATGAACATTAAGAACAATAGTAGTGGCTTTGAATATGGTTATGGAAGTAGTTGCGAATTGATTATGAACATATTGAACAAAATTTAGACATTTATATTTTTTTTGAAAATATAAATGAGTGGTAATATCATCTTAAATTATTTCTATTATGAGAAGGCTTGGAAAAGATGAAGTCGATATAAGTATGGATAAAGAAAAGGATTTAGTATATTTATTTGTATAAAAATTATAAATGATTTCTACAAACCGGAATATATTCTTTAGAAGCGCCAATTACAATTAGATTTGATTCTTTATTATTTTTAGTTCTAACTGTATGTGCAGCATCAACACGCTTTCCAGATTTAGCGCAAATTATACAAGAACTTTTCAAAGAGATGACATTATCTGCTATAGGTATAAGGTCAATAATATGTCCGAACTTTTTTTGGTTGCTATCAGCCTTTAGGCCGGCTACATAAACATCTGCTACTTCTGCGAGCAACTCTATAAAGGTATTATCTTCGCTTTCAAAAAATTGATACTCGTCTATAAAAATATGACTATATTTTAATATATCTTCGTATATAGATTTGATACTGTTTGTTTTGATTATTTTTATACTGTCATTGTCTGGTTTAAGCAAGCAGGAATGAGTAAAAATGTCTTTGTCGCGTGTTTCTAAAGAGTGTGTTATAAATACTGGAGAGAAACCAAGGTCTTGTGCTATAGATGCTTGAGACAGTAAGTAGGTAGTTTTTCCAGAGAACATTGGGGCAATAACAACAGTAAGACTCATTTTTATAATTGGATTATTTATAAGATAATTTGTAAAGTTTTAAAATCATTTTTTCAAAAGATGCGTAGATAGTTTCCATAAGTTTAGAACAAGTATAGGGTTATGAGATGCTAAAAACATGAGGATAATAGTTATTATTTTTATATGGTTGTGTAAAGATGTATAAGTGTTAATGACTTTGTTAAGAGTTGATGGTTTTTGATTATCAAGATAAAATTGAATTTGAGATAGTTTTTGTTTTATTTCTTGTTGTTGCTGTTTTAGAAGGTTATTTTCGATTTTTACTTTTTCAAGTTCTTGCTTTAGTTCAAAGTAGTTTTCAATTAACGTAATTTTTTCATTCATTCATTATTTTATAAAAGTATAAATATTTTAATGTTTTTTAAGAGAAAAGATATTAATGTTGAGCCATTAAAGAAAGATAATGAAGTAAAAGGCTTTGGTCCATATACCTAAAATAAACTAAAAAACTAAAGCATTTGGACCTTATACCTATTTGGATTCAAAATGATTTTAAAAAATTTATATAAATTATTTTATCATATAATTTATATAATGACTGTCAATTGCTTAGTAATAGGAGATTCAAACGTTGGAAAAACTTCACTTGTAAGTTATTATGTATTCAATATATTTTTAGATAATTACACACCAACTCTAAAACCTTGGCAGTATAAAAAAAATGACCTTGTTATCAACGACACCAGCGAACAATTAGAAGACAACGATAGACTTATAAATACCTCTGACGTTGTCCTATTATGCTACAGTTCAATTGATAAAAAATCTTTTGAACGTATAACTCGTAAATGGATAGCACGAATTAGAAGTATTTCTTTAGATCTTCCAATCGTCTTGGTATCAACTAAAATAGACGAACGAGATAAGGAAGGAACATATTGCGTATCTACTACGAAAGGCTTTGAAGTATCTAATAACCTAAGTACAGGATTTTTTGAATGTTCAACCAAACTCGCAAAAAATAATGAAGAACACAAAATGATTATTAACAATATTTTTAAATACTGTGAAGAAGAAGGCAAAAAATATAAATTTAAATGTATTATCTCTTAATTTTTATACATCTTATAAATGATGGAACATGTCAAATGTATTATAGTTGGTGATGGCGCAGTTGGAAAAACATCTCTACTTATGTCATACTCTTCCAATACATTTGATAACTCCTATATACCTACTGTTTTTGATAATTATGCTGTATCTATAGCCCTTGATAATAAGTATTATAACCTAAATCTTTGGGATACTGCTGGTCAAGAAGAATATGATAAATTAAGATCTATATCATACCCTGGTTCTGATGTTATTCTTATCTGTTTTTCTATTATTTCTCCAAGTTCTTTTAAAAATATTAAGCAAAAATGGATATCTGAAATGAAGCATTATCTTCCTGATACTCCTATTATTCTCGTAGGAAATAAAATAGACCTGAGAAACGATATAGAAATTATAAACAAAATTAAACCTATTTCTTACGAACAAGGAAAAGAACTCGCAAATGAACTTAATTGTCCTTATATAGAATGCTCTTCATATACTACACATAATGTAGGACATGTTTTTGAGATAGCTATAGAAGAACACGAAAAAAATAAACTCAAAAAACGTCAAGAAAATAAGAAGAATTCTTGTATCATTATATAAAATAATTTAAAGAAATCTATTTGTATAGTTGAGCTTTCATGGCGCAATAGGTAGCGCGTAAGACTGTTAATCTTGCAGGCATCTTTTGGTTCTTGGTTCGAGTCCAAGTGAAAGCGAATTATTATTTATTACCAAATAATAAATAATATAAAGAATAATGTCATTATAACTAAAAGAATGAGTTCTTCTAAAACTTTTGAAACATTATACGGTATAGATACAAATAATAAACTAAAACAATGGAGTATTACTGTAGAAAATCACGACACACATTCTCTTATAATTTGCGAATATGGATACGTAGATGGCAAAAAGACTACTTCGAAAACTAAAGTAGAAAAGGGCAAGAATATTGGAAAGAAAAATGAAACAACTCACTTCCAACAAGCAGTATTAGAAGCAACATCTAAATGGACAAAGAAACAAGAATCTGGTTATTCTAAAGAAAAAAACGAGGAAAAAGAAGAAGAGATATTATTACCAATGCTCGCACAAGATTATACCAAACATAAAAAGAAAATAAAATTTCCTTGTTTCATTCAACCTAAACTTGACGGATACAGAATGGCTTTCAATTCTTCTTCTAAACAATGCTTAACAAGAAATGGCAAAGAATTTTCTGTCATTTATGAAACAGTCTTGTATAAGGAACTTTCAAATATTAGAAACATTAATTTGGACGGCGAGTTGTATATTCATGATAAGTCCTTTTCATTTGAGAGTTATGGAGTTTTGAGAAAGACTAAGAAACTTTCAAAAGAGGATATTGAAAAGTTGGAAAAAATAGAGTATCACGTATATGATGCTATTGATGAAGATAAAACTTTCAATATAAGAAATGAATTATTAAAGTCTTTAGAAACAAATAAGATAAAAGTCGTGCAAACATTTGAGTGCAAAAATGTTCAAGATATTGAAAAGTATCATGAAATATTTATAAAAGATGGCTATGAAGGTTCTATCATAAGAAATAAGAATGGTATGTATAAGCAGAAATATCGTTCTTATGATTTGCAAAAATATAAGAACTTTGACGACGGCGAATACACGATAGTAGATTATACATTTGAAAAAGATACTACAGGAAACGATGACAACTTGGTGGTTTGGATATGTGAAACACCAAGTAAAAAAAGATTTAATGTTCAGAGTAAAGGAACACGAGAAGAAAGACAAGAGATATATAAAAATGCAGGCTCTTATATTAACAAGATGCTGTGGGTTCAACATTTTGGATTAACAAATGATGGTGTACCACGATTTCCAAAGACTATGAGAAATGGTTTAGAATCTATAAGGATGGAAGTCTTATAAATAAATATATTATTTTTCATCATCTTCAAAGGATACTTCTATAATAAATATACCACTTTTTAAAAATACATTTATAATAATATCTTTATCTTCCGAGTCAATTTTATTTGTGACTATTACAAATAAATTTTCTTCATTGACTTCCTTGATTAAAGGATTTGTAAATAGCATTCTTCTTTTTACGCTTTTTAAAAGGGATATGTAATTGGTTGAAACGTTTGAGACGATTAGACCATAAATATAATATTTCTTTTGATTGTTAATTTCAATAGCACATATTTTATCTTTTTTTACTAAGGACATTGAATCGAAATTATTTTTATAATTTTGTTCAATTGACTTGTAAATGCGTTGAGCATTGTTAATTTTCTCGTCTCTAATAAATAATGAAATACAATAATTAGATGTCATAACAAAACTCCATCCTGATAATGTTTCAAATTCAATATTTGAGTCAAATAAATAATTGTCTGAAGATTCAGGTTTGAAATAAGATTCATTGTTTTCGTATATATTATGTATAAAACTTCTTAATTCACTAAACTTGAGTAGTTTTCCAAATAGACTGAATTGCGCATCTACATCTAAGAAAGAGTTTAATAGGTCATAGTAATCGTCATCTTGAGTAGGTGTATCGTTTGATATTTCTTTCAACATTGTGCCCAACAATGAAGGATTTTTTGAGCATAATTCATAAAAATATCTATCGCTCATAATTTAATATATATATGAAAAATATATATATATTAAAAAATTTATCTTTATATATTTTAAAAAAAATGTCGTCGGATGATTTCTTTATTGATAAAAAATGTTGTAATGCTACTTACGATGGCCTTCATAAATGGTTCAAACATATGTTTGAACACTTAGGATGGATGATTTTGGCAAAGGCTAAAGGTAATAATATTAAGATTGAATCTTATAAACACTCTCTTGTTCGCTTAAAAAAATCATTAGAGCAAAGAATTGAAAATATGAATGACCCAGATAAACGTCAAGACTTGATAATATTACATAGAGATTTAATGGTTCTTATGAGTCATATTAAAATAGACTTTCCACAATAAATAAATCAACATTTATAATCAACATCTTTCATCTCTACATCGCTATATCCTTCTTTTTGAATACCGAGTTTAGGCCACATACAATACCAATTGCTTGTTGGTTGTAATGTTTTCCAAATCATATCACAAGCATAAGTGTGCTTAATTGCTTTCTCAGGCCAAATTCCATAATACTTGTTTAGTCCATGCTCAGACTCTTTAAAAACATCAATCAACTTTGGTGCAAATTCTCTGGTCACGCAATAAGCAGATGTTGTCTGGGCGTCATATATTTTAACATAAGGTTGAGTTGAATCTGGAGTAGATATTGCTACAAGGTTTCCAGCAAGCATCAGAACATCAAAGTTCAATTCTAAAAAGGATTGAGATAATGCTCTATCAACATATTCCTTGTTTTGACAAAATATCAAATCGTCTTCAAGAACAAGACAGTTATTATGTTTTGATTTTAAAAATAAAGAGAGCGCGAGACGATGACTTTGAGTACATCCTAAGTATCCTCTTTCTTTATTGTATATAGCATTAATACGAACAATCTTATCATCAGGAACGTTCATCTTCTTAAGTTCTCCAAGGATACTTTCAAGACGATCTGTCCTATGTTTCAAATTAATAATATAAATGACATCAAAATGGTTCATTTTTTTATTATTAAAAATTGTTTTTAAACTTTATTACTAAATACTTTTACCCAAAGTCTATGATATCTTATCACGTCTGTGCAGTATATATTTAAGGCATTCATAGCAGGTTTCCATTTATCAAGGTCTCCTAATATATATTCTTGTCCTTTTCTTTTTGTGCAAAGAAAACCTATAAACAAAGCCGAAGGATTTTTGAACTGAAGATTTGGTATTTTATTGTAAAAACTTTCCATATCATCTATATATGTTGAGAAATTAATATTTGGATAAATATTTCCAATACGATTATTATACATTTCATTCTCCAGTCTAAATCTCGACATTACGCTATCTTCTGGCTTATCTGCTCCTCCTGGTATCTTTCCTTTTCTTATCATTTCTCTTAATTGTGATACACTTGATACAGGCTTACTATACCTATCCATATCTTTGAACGACGGTTCAAATGAAATGATCATCTCTTCGCTCTTCCAATCATCTCTTGCGTCGTTATCTTTTATATCATCGCCTTCCAAGTCAATCTCTTCTTTTTCATCTTCATCGTAGTCTTCCTCTTCTATATCTTCTTCACCAAAGTCATCCTCTCTGTAATTTCCATCATCATATACAAACTCAGTTCTTTCAGCGGCTCCTAAATCATAAAAATCCATTTATTTTAATATATACAAATATATTAAAATAATTTTAGATAGTTTTTTTGAATTAAATAAAAATCTTTTTATCTAATTAATTATACTCTCTTTAAAAGATGAGTGATGTAGTCGAAACTGTTGTAAAAAAGAAAAGAGGTCGTCCTAAGATTGACCCAGAACTTAGAGAACAACGACAGAAAGAATACCGTAAAAAATGGTATCAAGAGAATAAGGAAAAAGTGTGTGAAAGAGTAAAAGAAAATTATGCTGAAAATAGAGAAGAATATTCAAATAAACAAAAAGAATATTATAAAAACAACAAAGATAAATATATCGAAATAAATAAAGCGTATAATATAAAATATAGAGAATGTTATAAATTATTAAAAGAATTTCTACAATATGAAGATATACCAGATAATTATAAAGAAAAAATACTCAGTTTAATCTCTGTAAAATAAATTATTTAAATATATTTATTTTGAATTAAAAAATCAATAAGATTTTTTAATCTTTTATTATATTATTATAAAATGTTTTTTGAAGAAAATGATGAAAAAATTACAGAGTGTATGAAAATTTTAAAACCACTATTATGCCAAGATGGTGTTAAGAAAAGGATTTTTACTATAATAAAATCTCTCGGTTATACTATTGGTTATATATCGGATGATGATACCAAGTTATGGAACAAAATTATACCAAATGACCGATGGTCTTGGAAAGATTTATTAGAAATAATACAAGACAATATTGATGAAACTAAATACGCAGAACTTATTGAATATTACTTTTATGATGAGGAAAAACTAATATTTGATAATGGCGATAGAGGATTATCTAAAATATTCTCAAATATAATGAGAAATAAACTTGTAATAACTAATGTAAAAGGAGATGGTTTTCTATTAAATAAAGAAACAAACCAATATGAGAAAAAAGTAAAATGTGTATTAGTAGATATGGTATCCGATGTTCTTTCGCCAGTTATAAAAAGAATTACTGATAAACTAAGTAAAGAAAATCAAGACTGGGAGATAGAAGTTGAAGGAGATGATACAACAACAAGAAATCCTTATATAAATAAATTGACAAAAATAAAAGAAATAAAGAAAATGCTAAACACAACTGAAGGATGTAATAAAATATACAAAGGAGTTATTCCTAAATTATTAAACCTTGACTTTGAGAAAGATATAACTATCAATAAGAATGATTATACTTTTAGCGTTTCTTCATTTCTAAATGATATGTGTATAATATATACGAATGATTGTGATAAAGATATATACAAAATGCAGCCACATTTATTATATGAGGAATACAAAACTTATTGTAATTATAAGGCATTTCATCATGCCAGTATTAAGCAATTTGGTTCTTATATGAATAAAAGACTTGGAAAAGTTATTAGGATTAGAGTGAATGGAATATTGACATACTTTTACAAAGGAATACAACTGAAATACAATTAATTATTTTCATTTATCTTGTAAATGAAAATAAAAATTATTAATTTATATATAAAATATAATGATAATACGAAAAAATACTTTTTATAAGTTATAATTTTACATATATACTTTATATGATTATAACATAAATTTATAGTATAACTTTTTAAAATTCTTAATAACTTTTCTATAAAATATTTTTATAGAAAATTTTAGTTTTACCCAGAACAGCAGAACAGACATAATATCATCTTTTAATTATATAGTAATATTTTTATAGTGTTCTGGGTAGATTTTACCCAGAACACGCTCTTATAAGTATATGGTAATAAGTTATTATTGTTCTGGGTAGATTTTTACCCAGAACAGATATTTACCATCTTAATAATAGATGGTAATAAATTTTTATATTATGCTCTTAAATTTTATAATTATAAAATAATAGATTTATAAAGTTTTTTTATAAAAAAATATTTTTATAGAAAATTTTAATTTTACTATACTCACTATACTCACCCTTATTTTCATATATTATGATATCATAATAAAAAAAACACCGAGTATAGTAAGTTTTACTATACTCACCATCTTATAACAATATTGTAATAGTTATATTTTGAGTATAGTAAAATTTTACTATACTCACGTTTATTACTATATATTATTTAGATGGTAATAAAAATTTTATATTATGCTCTTAAATTTTTATAATTATAAAATAATAGATTTATAAAGTTTTTTTTATAAAAAAATATTTTTATAAATTATTTTAAACAT